>Ga0302326_10010907_pt1 | contig 19620 bp, 17 predicted proteins | sample Palsa_T0_3_FD_202264 | JGI IMG/M metagenome (GOLD analysis project Ga0302326, IMG submission 202264) | Peat permafrost microbial communities from Stordalen Mire near Abisko, Sweden - Palsa_T0_3 | ecosystem: Environmental > Terrestrial > Soil > Palsa > Peat permafrost | place: Sweden: Abisko...
ATATGCTCTCGCCATCGAGACGCACGTCGCCCGTGGCACGCTGTCCGGGATACAGAGCATACATCCGGTTGAGCACGCGCAGCAGGGTCGACTTGCCGCAGCCGGAGGGGCCGATGAGCGCCGTGATGCTGCGATCGGCGAATTTTAGGTTGATGTCGATGAGCGCGCGCGTCTGGCCGTAGTAGAAGTTGAGCTGCCGCACCTCAAACTTCGGCGGCAGCACCTGGGTCTTCTCGTGTGCACGTTCGAGCGCGGCAATCTCGGTTGCGCTCATTTTTGCTCCGTGCCGCCCGGCAGCGCCGCTATGATGAGGCGCGCGATCACGCTCAAGAGCAGAATGGCGAGCGTGATCAAAAGTGCACCTGACCAGGCGAGCTGCTGCCAGTCCTTGTACGGGCTTAAGGCGAACTGGAAGATGACGACCGGCAGATTCGCGATCGGCGCGTTAAGATTCTCGCTCCAGAACTGATTGTTGAGCGCCGTGAAGAGTAGCGGCGCCGTTTCGCCGCTGACGCGCGCCACCGCGAGCAGCAAGCCCGTGACGATGCCACTGCGCGCGGCCGGATAGATGATGCTTGTGATGGTGCGCCACGGATAGGCGCCAAGCGCGGTGGACGCATCCTTCATGCCCTGCGGCACGAGGCGTAGCATGTCCTCGGTCGTGCGCACGGTCACCGGTATGGCAATGATCGCGAGTGCCACCGCGCCTGCGATCGCCGAGAAATGGCCCATGCGCACCACGAGCACTTCATAAACGAAAAGCCCCACGATGATCGAGGGCGCGGAGAGCAGCACGTCATTCACAAAGCGGATGAAATTGCTCAGACGCGCATCTCTGCCGTACTCGGCAAGATAAGTGCCTGCAAGAATGCCGATCGGCGCGCCAATGAGCATTCCGAGCGCCGTCATGACGATGCTGCCATAGATCGCGTTCAGCAATCCTCCCGAGCCGCCGGGCGGCGGCGTCATCTGCGTGAACAGCTGCACCGATATGCCGCTCACGCCGCGCGCGATGAGCGTCCAGAGAATTGCGCCCAGGCAGAAAAGTCCGATCAACGTGGCCAGCAGCGACAGGCACAGGGCAGCCGCGTTGCCGAGCTTGCGCACTTGGCGGCGCCGGCTCATACGGCCGACAAAGCCCGCCGGTCAAGCCGCAGCAGCATGAAGCGCGCCGCGGCGATCACCGTGAAGGTGATGAGGAACAGCAGCACCCCGAGCGCGACCAGCGAGGAGGTGTACAAGTCCCCGACAGCCTCGGTGAACTCGTTGGCGATCGATGCGGAGATCGTGGTTCCAGGGGCAAGCAGCGAGGCGCTAATGCGATGCGCGTTGCCGATCACGAACGTGACCGCCATGGTTTCTCCGAGCGCACGCCCGAGACCGAGCATGATTCCGCCGACCATGCCGACCCGCGAGTAGGGAACCACCACATTCCAGATGACTTCCCAAGTGGTGGCGCCGAGGGCGTAGCCGGATTCTTTCAACACGTCGGGAACCGTTTCGAAGACATCGCGCATGACCGCAGCGATGAAGGGCAGCACCATGATCGCGAGTACCAGGCCCGCACTCAATACGCCGATGCCGAATGGCGGACCTTGAAAGAGCACGCCGATTCCCGGCACGGGCCCGATGTGCGCGATGAGCCAGGGCTGCACGTGTCTTTGCAGGATGGGCGCCAGGACAAAGAGCCCCCAGATTCCAAAGATGATGCTGGGCACCGCCGCCAAGAGCTCAATGGCGACGCCTACCGGGCGGCGCAACGGCCGCGGGCACAGCTCGGTGAGAAAAATGGCGATGCCAAAGCCGATCGGAACGGCCACCAGCATCGCAATCAGCGAGGTCATGAGGGTCCCGTAGATCGGCGCCAACGCGCCGAATTGCGCCGTGACGGGATTCCAAATCTCGCGCGTGAGGAACGCGAGCTTGAAATGCGACAGCGCCGGCCATGCTCCCTGCAGCAGCGATACGGCGACTCCACCCAGAAGAGCGAGCACGAGAATGGCCGCAACGAGAGTCGCCGCGCGAAAAAGGCGCTCGCCGCTGCGCTGCCTTGCCGCACGCTTCGCGCTGACAACAGCCACGCTAGATCTTCCTATTCATGCAGCGACCCCGCCGCCGCAAGACAGGCCGGTTTGCGCCTGCCGAGAGGTTTGCGCCGCGACTACTCGCCCTTCCACACCGGAGTGCCGTTCGACTTGATCTGCGCCGTCCACGTTGCCTCAACCTGCGCCGTCAGGGCCGCCGGCAGGGGAACGTAGGAGAGCTGTGCGGCCATCGGTCCGCCATTTTTATACGCCCAGGCAAAAAATTTCAGTGCTGCGGCCGTCGCCGCAACGTCCGGCGGGTCGGCATAGAGCAGGATGAAGCTCGCGCCGGTTATCGGCCAGCTGTTCGCCCCCTCCTGATCCGTCAGAATGAGATAGTACCCGTCCGCATGCTCCCAATCCGCACTTGATGCGGCAGCCTGGAAGGTTTCGGTGCTCGGCGCCACGGCGGCGCCGCCCTTGTTGATCAGAAGGGCGTACGCCATGTTGTTTTGCTTCGCATACGCGTATTCGACATAACCAATAGCCCCATCCGTCTGGGTAGTCATGTTGGCAACGCCCTCATTGCCCTTGGCGCCGATCCCGCTCGGCCACTGCACGGAGGCATTGGCGCCGATCGCATCCTTGAACTTCGGACTTTCCTTCGACAGATAGTCGGTGAAGAGAAAATTGGTCCCCGAGCCATCGGACCGATAGACGGGCGCGATGGCGCTGTCGGGGAGGGCAAGTTTCGGGTTGAGTGCCTGCACGCGCGCGTCATTCCATTTCTTGATGTCGCCCAGGTAAATCGCAGCGAGCGTCGCACCGTCGAGCGTGAGGGCCCCCGCATTCACACCTTTGATGTTCACGACCGGGACGACGCCGCCGATGATCATCGGAAATTGCACGAGACCGGCCACCTGCAGATCCTGCGGCTTAAGCGGCATGTCGGATGCACCGAAGGTGACGGTCTTCGCCTTGATCTGCTTGATGCCGCCGCCCGAGCCAATCGATTGATAGTTAAGTCCGATGCCCGTCTGCTCCTTGTAGGCATTGGCCCATTTTGAGTAGACGGGATAGGGAAAGGTCGCGCCCGCGCCGGAAATATCCACAGCATGTGGGGCGCAGCCGATGAGTAGCGCTGATCCTCCAAGCGCCGCCAGGACTCGACTCACACTGAAACGTCGCATGCTTTGGTCCTTCGCGGTTGAGCCCAGGTCTCGAGTGCCTCAGTCTCCAGTGTCACGTTCTTATATTGCACTTACGTGACAGTCGCTCGGGCCTGAGCCGTGCAACAAAAATACAAACGTCATGTGCGTGGCATAAAAGTGTCATATCAAACTGCTATTACCGTCGCACGCGGAAAAAACAATCTCGGGCACGGTGCGGCGACGAGCGGAAGTTAGGCAAAGCTGCCCTCCCGAGCTTCTCAGGGGTATTACGGTCCACTGTATTAGGCGTTGCGATCACGCAACGCCGTAACTGAATGCGTGTAATCAACGTGTCACGCTGAGTCTATTAAATGCAACAAACGATCGATGGAGGTCATGCTGTGAAAGATCTGAACACGAAGATACCTGCAGTCGGTGCCGCTCGCGGCCGCATCCTTCTTGCGCGTGGCCTCTTGGTGGGAGGCTTATTGGCAGCAGCAGGCGTCGCACAGGCGCAGATCACTGCACCGTCCGACGACAGCCTGACCATGAAAGGCATCACGCTGTACGGGATTGTGGATATCGGGCTGCAATACGAATCGCACGGCGCGCCGTTCAGCGATTACTTCCCCGCCGGCAGCGCCGATATTGTCCAGAAGAACAGCAACCACTCGGAGGTCGGCGCGACGCCGAGCAATCTCAGCCAGTCAAGGGTTGGCCTGCAAGGCATCGAGCCGCTCCTGGGAGACTGGTCGGGTGTGTTCAAGATCGAGACCTTTTTTAACCCGCAGTCCGGCGAGATCAGCGACGCCTTGAAGTCCCTGACGCAGAACAATGGCCGTTCGGCGAGCTGCGCGGGAGCGACGACCCCGTGCACGACACAGACCACGAACCTGGATTCAAGCATTGCCGGACAGGTGTTTGAGCAATCCATCATCGGCATTGCCTCACCGACCTTCGGTTCATTCACGTTTGGCCGTCAGAACACCTTGCTGGCGGATGGCATTGCGAAGTACGACCCGCAGGGTGCCTCCCAGGCGTTCTCGCTGATCGGTCTATCGGGGACGACGGCCGGCGGCGGCGACACGCAGGACCGGCGTCTTGATTCGTCGTTGAAATACGTCGCGAACTTCTCCGGCTTTCACGTGGGCGCGCTGTACAAATTCAACGGCTCAAGCGGCAGCGCCAGTACCGCCGAACAGGGCGAAGTGGGCTACGATTTCGCGGGCGCGTCGATCGACGGATACTACGCTCACGTCAACGATGCGGTTTCGGCATCCGCCATCAGCGCCGCCGACATGGCCGTGCTGCCGCCGAACTTCGCGCCGGACAAATCCCTGGCCGCGACCATCTCGGACAATACCGCCTTTGCCGTCATGGCAAATTACAGCTTCGGCGCGCCGAAGGTGTTTGCCGGCTACGAACATATTAAATACTCCAATCCCACGGATCCGCTCGCAGCCGGCTTCGACGACATTGGCGGCTACGTGCTTGCCTTCGTCAGCAATACGGCGTTCCCCAGCGACAAGATCCTGCAGGTCTACTGGGCGGGCGCGAAATATGCGGTCACTCCCAGTTTCGATCTGACCGCTGCGTATTACGGCTACTCGCAGAACGCTTACGGCACAGGCGCCAATGCCGGCTGCTCCACCACCAAGTCCGGTACCTGCAGTGGCACTGAAAGTGCCGCCTCGTTCTCGGCTGACTATCGCTTCACCAAGCGATTCGACGTCTATGCCGGCATCATGTGGACGCAGGTGAGGAACGGGCTCGCGAACGGTTACGACCTCAACACTTCGACCGTCGACCCGACGATCGGTCTTCGCTGGAGATTCTAGGCTCCAGCTCGAGCAGCGCTCTCCTGGCCCTGGGGCAAGGGCCAGGAGAGCCGCCGGGACGCGCCGAGGAGCCCCGCGCATCACAAAGCACAATCCCGCTTCGCCTGCCACGGCGTTAACACGCCCCCTCTGGTAAGCGAAAAGCCGGCGGTATAAATTGACTACGCGGCGGGTCGGTCGGGCAGTGCGGCGCCCGCTCAACGAGAGGGGGCGCACAATGAATAACGTAAACGGCCGGCGCGCCGGACGGAGCTGGTGGTACCTGCTCTTCAGCATCGAGTTCGTCGCGGTACTCTGGCCGCCTTTCTATAACAGAGCCGATCCCTCCTGGATAGGCATCCCGTTCTTCTACTGGTACCAGATGCTGTGGGTCCTGATCAGCGCCGTCATCACGGCGTTCGTCTATCTGGTGACTCGCGAGTAGCTCGGCCGCGGCGCGAGATGCTCTAGACCCTAAGAACAAGACGAACCACAGGGGGACGTCGTGCAGGATGTGAACTGGATTGCGCTCAGCATTTTCGTGCTGCTGTTTGGCTTCATCTCGTGGCTCGGCTTCGCTGCTGCGCGCTGGCGCCGCGGTGATCTTGACCTGCTGCATGAGTGGGGACTCGGCGGACGGCGTTTTGGCACGCTCATCACCTGGTTCCTCCTGGGCGGCGATCTGTACACCGCCTACACCTTCATCGCGGTTCCCGCGCTCGCCTTCGGCGCCGGCGCGGTCGCGTTCTTCGCGGTGCCGTACACGATCGTCGTCTACCCTATGCTGTTCCTGTTCTTCTCGCGCCTCTGGTATGTATGCCACAAGCGCGGCTACATCACGGCCGGCGATTTCGTGCGCGGCCGCTTCGGCAATCGCTGGCTCGCGTTGGCAATCAGCATCACGGGCATCGTCGCCACCATGCCGTACATCGCCCTGCAGCTCGTGGGCATTCAGGTCGTGATCGGCGCGCTCGGCATCTCAGGCACCGGAGTGGCTGCGGATCTGCCGCTCATCGTGGCATTCGTGGTCCTGGCCGCTTTCACCTATTCAAGCGGGCTGCGCGCTCCGGCCTCGATCGCCATCGTCAAGGACGTCCTCATCTATCTCACCGCTTTTGTCGCCATCATCGTAATCCCGATCGAGCTTGGCGGGTTTGGCAAAATCTTCTCCGCCGTGCCGGCGCAGAAGCTCTTGCTGGCAGTCCCGGGACCCCACACGACGGGCACCTACAGCGCCTATGCGACGCTGGCACTGGGCTCGGCGCTGGCGCTGCTCCTTTACCCGCACTCGATGACCGCCATCCTGAGCGCGAGCAGCGGCCGCGCCATCCGGCGCAACGCGGCGATCCTGCCTGCCTACTCGCTGATGCTCGGGTTGCTTGCGCTCTTCGGCTTCTTCGCCCTCGCCGCCGGAGTGGACAAGCTTCCCGAATACGCTGCAGGCTTCCAGCAGTTCCACAATAACTTTGCGGTGCCGGCGCTCTTCCTGCACAGCTTCCCCTCGTGGTTCGTCGGCATCGCCTTCGCCGCCATTGGCATCGGCGCACTCGTGCCGGCGGCCATCATGTCGATCGCCGCGGCGAACCTCTATACCCGCAACATTCACCGCGAGTTCATCAACCAGAATCCGACCGACAAAGAAGAAGCGCAGATGGCAAAGTGGGTCTCGCTCATCGTCAAGGTCGGCGCGCTCGTATTTATCCTGTTCGTGCCCACGCAATACGCCATTCAGCTGCAGCTCCTGGGCGGCATCTGGATCATCCAGACGCTGCCGGCGGTCATGCTGGGCGTCTATAGCCGCTGGTTCAATTCCTGGGCGCTGCTCGTGGGCTGGGCCGCAGGCACCTTTGCAGGCACCGCCATGGCCGTCGCGGCGCATCTCACACCCGCCTATCCGCTGTTAATCGGCGGCTACTCATTCCCCGGCTACAGCGCCTTCTACACGCTCATCCTGAACCTGCTGCTGGCCATCGTGCTAACGCCCGTGTTCAACGCCATGAGCGCGCGGCCGGCGCCGGTGGATGAGACTCTCGAGGCTGACTATCTCGCTTAGGAGGCGGCCGCCTGCCACCTCTGAACATTTACGCATGCCTGCAGCGCGTGGCGCCGGCACGCGCTGCCGTTCTTTTGACTTGCCGCACGCGACCGCGCGCCGTATAACCGCCACCCGTTGCCACTGCCGGCCCGGACCATCGCGCGCGCCATGACGAACACTCTCGAGCTCACGCAGAATCTGATGGCGCGGCCCTCCGTGACGCCGGCCGACGCCGGCTGTCAGGAGGTCATGATCGAGCGCCTTGCTGCCCTCGGATTCCACATCGAGCGCCTGCGCTTCGGCAGCGTGGAGAATTTCTGGGCGACACATGGCACGGCCGAACCCGTATTGTGTTTCGCCGGCCACACGGATGTGGTACCGGCGGGGCCGCTTGAAGAATGGCACTCGGACCCCTTCGCGCCCGCGATCCGCAACGGAGTGCTCTACGGACGCGGCGCTGCCGACATGAAGAGCGGGCTCGCCGCGATGACCACGGCCACCGAAGAATTTCTGCGCGCGGACAGCGCACATCGCGGCACGCTCGCCTTCCTCATCACGAGCGATGAGGAAGGGCCGTCGGCCGATGGCACCAAGCGCGTCATGGAAACGCTCGCCTCGCGCGGCACGCGCATCCGCTGGTGCGTCGTCGGCGAGCCCTCAAGCGAGGTCACCATCGGGGACACGATCAAGATCGGCCGGCGCGGCTCATTGAGTGCGCGCCTGACGGTGCATGGCGTGCAGGGGCATGTGGCCTACCCCAATCTCGCCGACAATCCCATCCATCGCTTTGCGCCGGCCCTCGCGGAACTTGCGAGCCGCGTCTGGGATGAGGGCAACGAGCATTTCCAGCCGACGAGCTTTCAGGTGTCGAATCTGAACGCCGGCACCGGCGCGCCGAATGTGATCCCCGGTGAGCTTAAAGCGCGCATCAACCTGCGCTATTCGCCGGTACAGACCCTGGAGGGACTCAAACACACGGTGCAGAGCATCCTCGCGCGGCACAAGGTGCCGCACAGCCTCGAATGGTATGTATCGGGTGAGCCGTTTTTCACACCGCCGGGAACTCTGAGCGCGGCGGTCAGCGCAGCCGTCGCGGCGGTCGCTGGCATCACCCCAAAGCTCACCACCGGCGGCGGCACGTCGGATGGCCGGTTCATCGCCCCGCGCGGCGCCGAGGTGGTCGAGCTTGGCGTCGTCAATGCCACCATCCACAAGGTCAACGAGTGCGTGCGCATCGAAGAGATCGACGCGCTGCACCGCATGTACGTGGGGATTCTGCAGCGGCTATTGACGTGAGTTCGCAAGCACGCCAGCCGCTCCCAGCACGAGAGCGGCGACCAGCACCCACGCCGGCATCGCCAGGCCCGCGAAGCTCCAGTTGACCTGGCTGCACTCGCCGCCGCCGGTGAGCACCTTGCGCACCACTTCGGTGAGTGGTGAATACTGCAGCATGACTTCAAGTGGCGCGCCGCAGGAGCTGATGGAGCCGGGCGGCTGGCTTTGAATGTAAAGATGGCGCGTCGCAAGTGCGGCGGTGGCAAGCGCCGCCAATCCCGCAAGCGCCGCGTACACGTAACGGCCGCCGCCCCGCGGGTGCTGCAGAGCAGCCGCCAGAAACACTACGCCGAGCGCAATAAGCGTGACTCGCTGGAAAATGCACAGCGGACATGGCTCAAGTCCCAGGCCGTACTGCGCGTAAAGCGCATAGGCGAGCATCGCAGAGCATGCGACGGCACCGCCGAAATTGACCACGCGACGCAGACGCACTTTTAGAAGATCGTGGGAGGCACGGCGGCTTGGCCGCCGAGAGACTCGCGCAGCTCCCGCTCGACGTCATCGAGCGATGTGTGGCGTATATCCTTGCCGTGCACCATATAGATCACATACTCGGCGATGTTCTTCGCGTGATCGCCGATGCGCTCGAGCGCTCGCACGACCCACATCACATCGAGCGCACGGCGAATGGTGCGCGGATCTTCCATCATGAAGGTGATGCATTGCCGTTGGATTGACTCGTACTCCTCGTCAACCAGACGGTCCTGGCGCGCCACCCGCAGGGCAGCCTCGACGTCCATGCGCGCAAAGGCATCGAGGGCGTCGTGCACCATGTCCGACACCACGCGGCCGAGGTGTTTGATCTCGCGGTACTTGTCGGCCGGGCGCTCCATGGTCGCAAGGCGCGAGGCGATGTAGCCGACCTTCTCGCCCTCATCACCGATGCGCTCGAGGTCCGTGATCGTCTTGATGATCGCGACGATGACGCGCAGATCGCCCGCGGCCGGCGCGCGCGTCGCGAGGATGCGGCTGCATTCCTCGTCGATCGACACTTCCATGTTGTTGACCTGGTAGTCGTCCATGGCGACCGCCTCGCCGAGCGTGCTGTCGCCCTCGACGAGTGCGGTGATCGCTTTCTGCAGCTGCTGCTCGACGAACCCGCCCATGGCGAGCACCTTGCTGCGCACGCGCTCGAGGTCCTCGTTGAAGCGGCGGGAAATATGGTGGGTTAGGTCGGCCGTTTCCATGGGTTACGCATCTTCCGCGTCATCGCCTGGATGCGATCATAGCGAAACGCCCCCAGAGAGCCAGCTTTGATGACGGCCGCGCGGCCCTTCAGGCCGCATCGGCCAGTAGCGGGGGGACCATCTGCAGGCTTGTATCCGCGGCGGCGCCCACCCGCCACAGGTGCAGCCCACCGTCTGTCGCCTCGATCAGCGCGGAGCACGACTCTACCCAGTCACCGGTATTGCAGTAGACGCGGGCGCCGACGCGGCGCAGGTTCGGCCGATGGATGTGCCCGCAGATAATGCCGTCAAAACCGCGTGCTGCTGCGTGGGCGATCGCCGCTGCCTCGAAGCGCTCGATGTAGCGCACGCTGGTTTGCACGGTGAGTTTCAGGCGCGCCGCGAGCGGCCAATAGGACCGGCGCGACAGGCGCCGCAGGTCATTCAGATAATCATTGAGCACGATGCTCAAGTCGTAGAGCGCCTCGCCCAGCCTATGCAGCCAGCCGGCCGCGTGTGTTGCACCATCAAACTGATCGCCGTGCAGGACGAGGAGCCGCTCGCCGCGCGCCGTGCAATGCACCCACTCGCGATGCACCTCGAGCTGCCCGTGAAGCAAGGCGGCAAATGGGGCGAGCGCGGCATCGTGATTGCCGGGAATATAGAGCAGGCGTGTGCCGGCACGGCGTTTCGCGAGCAACGCGCGCACCACCCGCGAGTGCTCCTCGGACCAGAAGAACTTCTGCCGCAGGCTCAACGCATCGATGATGTCGCCGACCAGGACAATGGTGTCGGCGTCAATTGTCAGCAGAAAATCTGCCAGCTCCGCGGCGCGCGAGCGCTTGAATCCCAAGTGGATGTCGGACAGAAACAAGGTCCGAACGTATGCGGGTCTGGAGCGACCGAAGCTCGCCATCTGCGCCTCCACGTTGCCCATGTCCGGGCGCAAGGCTCGCGCAGCGGCGTGTCGGTTTCATGACAGCGATGAGAATTTTTTCTTACTTTTAAACGGCTTATGACGGATATCTAAACTACTTCTTCCCGCAACTCCTCATGGTCAACGACGACCCGGTGCGGGGGAAAATGACAGCTGAACGTGCTGCCGCTTCCCACCACGCTTTGAATTTCCAGCGTGGCCGCGTGGCGCTGCAGGACGTGCTTCACGATCGCAAGGCCAAGGCCCGAGCCGCCGGTTGCGCGCGAGCGCCCGGGGTCAGCGCGGTAGAAGCGCTCGGTCAGCCGTGGGATGTGTTCCGTCTGAATACCGATACCCGTGTCGGCCACCGAAAAATGGGCGCCCTCATCGTCGGTCCACCAGCGCATCTCAATGGAGCCCTGTGCAGGGGTGTACTTCGCGGCATTGTCGACGAGGTTAGAGAATGCGGAATGCACCTCCGCTTCGCCGCCCAGCAGCTGGGCAGCAGAATCGATGCGGATATTGACGTCGCGCGGATGCTCGGCGCGCGCGAGCACATCCTTGCGCAACATCGCCATCAGCGCCGGCACGTCGATCGGCACTGCGTCGACGACCTCGTCCGTCTCCTCAAGGCGCGACAGCGCGAGCAGATCACGAATGATGTTCGTCATGCGCTCCGCCTGGCGGCGCATTTCGGCAACCGGCGCGCGCAGCTCCGGGTCAAGCGCCGCATCCTGCCCAAGTGTCTCCAGGTACCCCGATACGACGGTGAGCGGCGAGCGCAGCTCGTGCGATGCGTTGGCGACGAAGTCCTTGCGCATCGCCTCGAGCCGCACCTGCCGCGAGACATCGCGCACCAGCAGCAACTGCTGCCCCTCCCCGTAGGGCACGACCTGCAGCGACAGATGCGTCTCCGGCGCCACTTTGGCGCGGATGACAAGCGGCACCTCGTACTGCGCCTCGTGCAGGTAACGGCCGAATTCAGGCTGGCGCAGGAGATTGTCAATGCGCAGTCCAAAGTCGTCATGCCCGCGCAACCCCAGCAGCGTCGAGGCGGTGCGATTGAACCAGACGATCTCGCGTTGCGCATTCAGGATAACGACCCCATCGGGCAGCGCGGCTGTGGAACGCTGAATCTGGCGGACGAGCTGAATGTAGCGCTGCTTGTGGAAGCGCTTGCGGCGATGCAGGCGCATGACCTGCGCCACGATCTCGCCCCAGGAGCCGCCAAGAACTGGCGGTGAGGCATAGGTTCGATGGCGTACCCACCAGTCGAGCCTGAACAAAGTGGCGAGCTGCCACAGCAGGTGCAGCGCGAGCACCGCGGCAACGCCTGCCCAGACGTAGCCGCAGAGCCAGCCGAGAACGACTCCGATGGCGACCGTGCCCAGCAGGCGCAAGATCGCCATCCACCACGCATGCGTCGCCAGCGCCATACCTACCTACGCATCAGCGCGCCGAGAACCTGTAGCCCGATCCGCGCACGGTTTGAATAAACCGATCGTACCCGAATTCTTCGAGCGCCTTGCGCAAGCGCCTGATGTGCACGTCAATCGTGCGCTCCTCGACATAGACATTTCCGCCCCAGATTCGATCCAGAAGCTGGTCGCGGCTATACACCCGCTCCGGGTGCGTCATGAAAAACTCGAGCATGCGATATTCTGTCGGCCCGAGGCCCACGGTCTCATCGCCGATCAGCACCCGGTGGCTCGCCTGGTCGAGCGAGAGGCCCTCGATCTCGATACGCTCTTCACTGGAATTGGGCGCCGAGCGCCTGAGCACGGCGTGAATGCGCGCGAGCAGCTCGCGCGGCGAGAAGGGCTTGGTGATGTAGTCATCCGCGCCGCCTTCGAGGCCGGCCACCTTGTCACCTTCCTCGGAGCGCGCCGTCAAGAGAATAATGGGCAGCTCGCGCGTTTCGCGGTCACGCTTGAGAGCCCGTGTGAGCTCAAGCCCGCTCATGTCGGGCAGCATCCAGTCCACCAGCACGAGGTCGGGGCGACGGTCGGCGAGCGCTGCGCGTGCACCGCGACAGTCCTCCGCCTCACGCACATCGAAACCGGCACGCTTCAAGCCGAAGGCGATCATTTCCCTGATCGGCCGCTCGTCCTCGACGATCAAAACCTGTTTCGAGCTCATTCGTAGGCTGCGTGCATAACCAATATTACAGGGCCACTGTGTTGCAGATTCATGACGCACGGTGAAAATCCATGTCAATCCCGTGACGCGCGTGTGACGTTGTCACGCACATACACCGGCAGCGCCTCCTGGGCGTCCACGGTAAGCCCCGCCAAGGCGGCGGGCCACGCGAGGCGCGCGATTTCAAGCGCCCGCGGCAGGAGTTCCTCCTGGACGCTGACGAGAGTGCCTTCAAGGCGGGCCTTCAGCTCGGGGTATGCGCGGAAGCCTTGGCCGGCGCCGCCGATATACCCGCGCCAGCTTCCCGGCAGCGCAATGGCGCCGACACCACCGACATGCTCCGCACCGACGAGGGCGGCAAGGCCACCGGCGCCGCGATCGAAGCAGGCCCAGTAGAGCTCCTGCATGCGCGCATCGTGGCAAACGAGCACGTGGTCAAGCTGTCCCTCCTGATCGAAGGCGCGCTGCGCGATGGCGCTTAGGTCCGAAACCGGCACGACCGGGAGCTGCGCCGCGAAGGCGAGTCCTTGGGCTACGCTCGCCGCGAGGCGCACCCCGGTAAAGCCTCCCGGACCGCGGCCGAAGGCGAGCGCGCTCACCTCCGTCAGCTCAACTCCGGCTTCGGCCAGCACTGCATCCACCATTGGCAAAACGCGCGCGGCGTGTCCGCGCTCGGTCAGAAGTTCGCGCGTGATCGCCCGGTCCGCCGTCAAAAGAGCGCTCGAACACGCCTGCGTTGCCGTGTCGAGAGCGAGAATCATCATGCCGGCTGCGCGACCGGCCCATGCTCGAGTGCGCGCGCGTGCCGGCGCAGAAACGCGCGCGTCTCATCCTCATCGCACGTCATGTTCATCGGCGGCAGCGCGGCCAGAAACACCTTGCCGTAGCTCTTAGCCACCAGGCGCGGGTCGCAGATGACCACGGCGCCGAAATCATCCTCGCTGCGAATCAGGCGTCCCACGCCCTGCTTCAACGCGAGCGCAGCCTCGGGCAGCTGGTAATCGCGAAAGGCGTTGCCGCCTTGTGCCTCAAGATGCTCGCCGCGTGCCTTCACCAGCGGATCCTCGGGCGAGGCGAACGGCAGCTTATCGATGATCACGAGCCGCAGCGCCGTGCCTTGTACGTCGACGCCCTCCCAGAAGCTTGCCGTACCGAGCAGCACACCATTGCCGTCGGCGCGAAAGTCCTCGAGCAGCCGTTCGCGCGGCGCCTCGCCCTGCACGTACAAGCGCAGCGGCGCCGGATCACCCCAATGCGCGCGCAGCAGCGCCGCAGCGCGGGCAAGGGCACGGTGGCTCGTGAAGAGCACGAAAGCGCCGCCGCGGGATGCCTCGATGAGCGGAAGTGCCGTCGCGATGACCGCTTCGACATAGGCCGGGCTTGCCGGGTTCGGCAGTCCCGCGGGCAAGTACAAAAGGCTCTGGCGCGCGTAGTCGAAGGGGCTGTCGATTTTGAGCTCCTCCGCGCCTGCAAATCCCAGCCGCTTAGAGAAATGGCTGAAATCGTCACCCACCGAGAGCGTCGCGGAGGTAAAAATCCACGCGCAGCTGCGCGCGCGCAGTAGCGCCTGAAAGCGCTCGGCGATATCAAAAGGCAGGAGCGTCAAGGCAAAGCCACGCGCCGTGGTCTCCACCGTGCGCGCGCCCTGCGCAGCGCCCGCCGCCGCGATGCTCTCGAGCGCCACCGCAAGCTCGCCCGCGCGCGCACCGATGTGAGCGAGCGGTGAATCGGCACCCGCCGCGCACAGCTCGTTCTCGAGTTCGAGCAGGCACTGCGCAAGCTGACTTGCAATGGAGGCGAACTCGAGCGGCATCTCCGACCACGCGAGCCGCGCCGCGCTGCGCGGCAGCTCCAGCGCCAGGGCCCGGACGCCCTCTTCCACTGCGCCGAGCGCGCGCGCGATGCGCCCGGCGATCCCGCCGGGAACGGCGCCGGGGTGCCCGCGCCCCGCAAGTTCCAGTTCGATGCGCACGCCCTTCAGCACACTCTCAATTCGTCGGCTACTGAAGTTCGCCCCGAGAAACTGGGTGGCCAGATCCGGCAGCTGATGCGCCTCATCCAGAATCAGCGCATCGGCCGATCCTAGGATGTCACCGAAGCCGTCCTCCTTCAGAACGAGATCCGCGAGCAGTAGATGGTGATTGACGATCACGATGTCCGCTTCCTGCGCCGCGCGGCGAGCCGAGGCCACGTGGCAGCGCGAGAAATCCTCGCAATGGACACCGACGCAGTTGTCACGTGTCGAGGTCACGGTGGGCCAGATCGGATGCGAATCCGACAGCCCGCGCACCTCGGCGAGATCACCCGAGCGGGTGATGCGCGACCAGCGCCTGACCCGCTCAAGTACCCGATCCGTACGCGCGCTGCCGTCCAGTTCCAGCTGTGTCTGCGCCTGCGCGAGCCGACGGTGGCACAGGTAGTTCGCCCGCCCCTTCAGCACCGCGACCCGTGCCGGCCGGCCGAGCGCGCGCGCCACGAGCGGCAGATCCTTCGCGAAAAGCTGATCCTGCAGTGCCCGGGTGCCCGTGGAAATGAGGACGCGCGCACCGGAGAGCAGTGCCGGCACGAGGTAGGAGAATGTCTTGCCGGTGCCCGTGCCCGCCTCGACGATGAGGGCGGATCGGCGCGCCAGCGCGTCCCCCACCCGCTCCGCCATGCGCGCCTGCTGGGCACGCGCCCGAAACCCGGGCAATGCCCGCTGCAGAGGGCCTTGGGGGCCGAAAATTTCACTTAATTCAGACATAAAGATGTGCGCTCAGCGCCTGGGCCACCCCACCCGATGCGGGAGCGAAGCACGCTACCGCGCGATAGCCCGCCATGTCGAGCCGGACTGCCGGCCCGGCCCCGTGAGCTCGGATGCGCAGGAGGCTATACTTCGGAATCGCAGGCGAATACTTGTTCCGCATGGCCACTGCCCCGCATCTCATCGCGCCGCTGCCCCGAATCAGTGCGGACGTCGCTGCCTGGGTTGAGTCCGTTTGCGAGCTGACGCGGCCGCGCTCCGTGCATTGGTGCGACGGCTCCGAATCGGAGGTTCGCGAGCTCACCGCCCGGATGGTGCGCGAGCGCCAGCTGCACAAGCTCAACGCCAAGGAATTCCCCGGCTGCTACCTCTTCCGATCAGACCCCAACGATGTAGCGCGCGTCGAGCACGTGACCTACGTCTGCACGCGCGCGGAGGCGGACGCGGGGCCCAATAATCATTGGATGGCGCCTGCCGAGGCGCACGCCAAAATGCGCGCGCTCTTCAGCGGCTGCATGCGTGAGCGGACTTTGTACGTCATCCCCTATTGCATGGGTCCGCTTGATTCCCCGTACGCGCGCTGCGGCGTGGAAATCACCGACAGTCCCTATGTAGTGCTCAACATGGCGATCATGACGCGCAGCGGCCGCACGGCGCTGGAGCGCATTGCCCGCGAAGGCAAGTTCGTGCGCGGCCTGCATTCCACCGGCGAGCTCGATCCGGCGCGGCGCTTCATCATGCATTACCCCGAGGAGCTGGGAATCGAAAGCTTCGGCTCCGGCTACGGCGGCAACGCGTTGCTGGGCAAAAAATGTCATGCCCTGCGCATTGCGAGCTGGCAGGCACGCGACGAAGGCTGGCTCGCCGAGCACATGCTGATCGTCGGCCTCACAAACCCGCAGGGCGAGACGCATTACCTGGCCGCGGCGTTCCCGTCCGCCTGCGGCAAGACCAACCTTGCAATGCTGATTCCCCCGCAGTCCATGCCCGGCTGGAAGGTTGAGACGGTCGGCGACGATATTGCATGGCTGCATCCCGGACCGGACGGGCGACTCTGGGCTATCAATCCCGAGGCCGGCTACTTTGGCGTAGTGCCGGGCACCAATCGCGATACCAACCGCAACGCCTTCGACATGATCAGGCGTGACACGTTGTTCACCAACGTCGCCCTGACGGCGGACGATGAGCCCTGGTGGGAGGGGCGCAAGAAATTCACGCCCGTCCTCGATTGGAAAGGGCAGCCGTACGATCCTAAAAACGGGCCCGCGGCTCATCCGAATTCGCGCTTCACCGTTGCCGCGCGCAACAATCCCATCTATTCGCCACGCGCCGAAGATCCGGCTGGAGTGCCGATCACGGCGCTGATCTTTGGCGGCCGGCGCCGCGAAGTTGCGCCGCTCGTATATGAGGCGCGCAACTGGCAGCACGGCGTATTGGTCGGCGCCTCGGTGGCCTCGGAGACGACCGCGGCTGCCGTCGGGCAGGCAGGCGTCGTGCGCCGCGACCCCATGGCGATGCTGCCTTTCTGCGGCTACAACTTCGCAGACTACTGGCGCCATTGGCTCGAGATCGGCGCGAAGCTCACGCGCGCACCGAAGATCTATCACGTCAATTGGTTCCGGCGCGATGCGCAGGGGCGTTTTCTCTGGCCGGGTTATGGGGAAAACCTGCGCGTGCTCGCGTGGATGCTCGATCGCTGCACAGTGGGCGCAGGTGCCACCGTGACGCCAATCGGGTCGCTGCCGCGCCCCACGGATCTCAACATGAACGGGCTTGATGTCACGAGCGAGTCGCTGGCAGCGCTCTTTAGCGTCGATCCGGCGCTGTGGCGCAAAGAAGTGACAGAAATCGGAGATTATTTTGCGCGCTACGGCGCGCGCTTGCCCGCCGAACTCCAGCAGGAGCTTGCGGTCACGCAGCAGCTCCTCGGCTAAAAGCGCCTAGCCCTCCTCGCATTCGAAGCGAATCGTCTGCGGCGACACATCATCAGGCAGGCGACCAAGCCCAATCAGACCGGCACCTTTGATCTGCAGGCTGTCGCGGCGGACAAATGCGTCCTCTTCGCCCGCGGCCTGCACGAACGTGCCGTTCGTGCTCTGGTCGATCAGCACGAACTTGTTGCGGTTGATCTCGATACGCGCATGCAGCCGTGAAATCAGGCTGCCCTTGACGACGAGATCATTATCCTCGGCGCGGCCGATTGCGATATTGGGACGCTCGTCATCCACGACCAATTCGCGATCCTGACAGCGCAAGCGCAGCCGCATGGTGCGGCCGTCACGCGAAGCGAGCGCGATCTCCGGCACCATACTGGTCACGTCCTCGGTCTGCCACAGCACCTCGAAGAGCGCGACCTCGGCGCCCTGCCCCTTCAGAGTCGCGATGTCGATCTGCCGCACGGATGCGCGCCACTCGGCGGAGAGCCCGTCGACGACCGCGGTGGTGGTGATGATCTGGCCCGCCTTCGCCTGACTCGTCATGCGGTTCGCGGTGTGCACGGTCGATCCAAAAACGTCCCGGTTTTCAAGCACCACCGGACCGAAATGACAGCCGACGCGGATCGCAACCGGCTGACCGTCCACGCTCAACTGCGCGTGTGCGCTGATCTGCTGCTGCATTTGCGCTGCGGCGTCCAGCGCATTGTCCGCGGTGGGGAAGGTTGCCATGATTTCGTCGCCCATGGTCTTGATGACGGTGCCCTGGTGCTGCTCGGTCGCGCTGCGCATCACCTCAATGCAGATCGCGACGATATCGCGCGCCCGCACCTCTCCCAACGACTCGTACAGTCGCGTCGAGCCGACGACGTCGGCGAAGAGAATGGCGAGCTCGATGTCTTTTCCCATGCGGCTAATCCAGCGGACGACTCGGTGCGCCGCTTGCGGCGGCACAGCCAGTCCCAGTCAGATTATACGCATCTGCTGCACGCCCGGTAGCGCACCCGCGGCTCACGCGGGCGCGCACAGGCGCCCGGCGTCGCGTATGAGCTGCGCAGTTGCCCCGGGCGCGTGCGCGGCATGGCTAAGCAAGCGGCGAAACTCCCGTGCACCGGGTTCGCCGCCGTAGAGTCCCAACATATGGCGCGTGATGGCGGCGAGCCGGGTGCCGCGCGCAATCTCGCGCTCCGCATAGCTTGCCATGCGCTCGAGCAACTCGCGCCGTACAAGTGGCCGCGCTGTGTCCTCGGGATGAAGCGCCAGGTGCAATTCAGCCAGCACGAACGGGCGGTGATAGGCTTCACGACCGAGCATGACACCATCGCTCCAGCCGAGCGCGTCGAGTACTTCGCGTGTGTCGCGAAACCCCCCGTTTACGACGATCGGTAAGTGCGCAAACGTGCGCTTCAGCTCGCGGACGATGTCATAGCGCAGCGGCGGAACGGCGCGATTCTCCTTTGGCGACAATCCCCCGAGCACGGCCTTGCGCGCGTGTACGATCGCGCGCGCGCAACCGGCCGCCTTGATCGCCGCAACAAACCGCTCCAGCGCTTCAAATTCACCATCATTGAAATCAGCGACCGATGCCGCGCTCTCGCGCTTCGCGCGCTCCACGACACCGATGCGCATCTTTACGGTTACCGGCACGCGCACGCGGGCGCGCATGGCCGCGACACAGTCCGCGACCCGGTCCGGCTCGCGCATCAGGCATGCGCCAAATGCGCCGCTCGCCACGCGATCGCTCGGACAGCCGCAGTTGAGATTGATCTCGCAATACCCCGCGTCCTCACCCGCCGCTGCCGCGGCGGCCAAATGAGCCGGCTCATTGCCTCCGAGCTGCAATGCAACCGGCAACTCAGCGGGGTCAAATGCGAGCAAGCGCTGGCGGTCGCCGCGCAGAATCGCCGCCGCGGTGATCATCTCCGTGTAGAGCAGCACGTCAGGTGAGAAGCCGCGCAGGAAGTAGCGGCAATGCCGGTCCGTCCAATCCATCATGGGAGCGACTGAGATGCGCCGATCGATCTTTGCGGCCGTTTGATCCGAGGAAATGCCTATTTTTACAGTACTTTCCATGCTGCGCGTTTCAGCGGTATTCCTGCGTGTTCCGGGGAGTTTAGCGGTTGCCGGGGAGACATAAAGGAGACAAGAATGCCATGTCTCCCCGAGTGCCATCATGCCGACGATCAAAGTTCGCAAGCAAGCCAACGGAATTACGCGCTATACGGCGATCGTCCGCATACGCCGCGGCGGGGCGATCCTGCACCGTGAGAGCCGCACGTTCGCGCATCGATCCGCCGCACTCAGTTGGGCAAAACACCGCGAGGTTGTCCTGGAGGATCCTTCCGCGCTCACGCGTGTTC
>Ga0302326_10010908_pt1 | contig 19619 bp, 15 predicted proteins | sample Palsa_T0_3_FD_202264 | JGI IMG/M metagenome (GOLD analysis project Ga0302326, IMG submission 202264) | Peat permafrost microbial communities from Stordalen Mire near Abisko, Sweden - Palsa_T0_3 | ecosystem: Environmental > Terrestrial > Soil > Palsa > Peat permafrost | place: Sweden: Abisko...
CCGAGATCGAAGCGTTCTGGCGCGAACTCGACGTCCCGGGCGAGCACATCGGGAGCTGGTGCCGCAACGTGTCGCGGCACATCAACCGGAACCTCAGCTACGACACCGCCGCCACGACCGTGCGCTCCACGGTCAACGAGGCGCTCGAGCGGCGGGCCGGCGTCTGCCAGGACTTCGCTCACGTCATGATCGCCGTGCTGCGCAGCGCCGGCATCCCCGCCCGCTACGTGAGCGGCTACATTTTGAGCGGCGACTCGAACGTGCTGGGCGCGGAGGCATCGCACGCCTGGTGCGAGGCCTATTTGCCGCCGAGCGGCTGGGTCGGCTTCGATCCGACCAACGATCTGATCATCAACGATCATTTCGTGAAGGTTGCGATCGGCCGCGACTACCGCGACGTGAGCCCGGTGCGCGGCGTCTACCGGGGGTCGCGGCACGCCGAAATGAGCGTCAACGTAGCGATGGACGTGCTCGCAAGCGCGCAGCAGCAGCAATAACCGCCGAGGCCCCGCGGGCCGCGCGAAAGCTGCTCGTGCTCTGCGACGTCGTGGGCGCCGAGGGCGGCACGGAGTCGATGCTCGCCCGCGTGCTGCCGGAATTGGAGCGCCGCGGCATCGCGCTCAGCCTGTGCGGGCGCCAGGTCCGCGACGAGGCCGCGTTCGGGGTTCGAGCCCAGCAGATTGCGTGGGGAGCCGACGGCGAGCCGCCGGCAGCTTCGGCTGCGGCGCAGGTAGCCGCGACGATTGCGACGCTGCGGCCGGACGCCGTCTTCCTATCGAGCGTCTTCGACCCGGGGGTGGTGCTGGCGGCGCGGGCGGCGCCGCGAGCGATCGCGCACCTGCACGACCACCGAGCCTTCTGTCCGCATGGCGATCGAATCTATCCGCAGTTTCGCGCGATCTGCACGCAGCCCATGGGCACGGCGTGCGTCGTCAACTCGGTCGTTCACGGCTGCGTGGCAGGCCCGCGGCCGGCGACGCTGCGCCGGCTGCGGGCGCGAGAAAACCTGCGCGAGGCACTGCTCCTGCTGGACGGCATCGACGTCGGATCGCAGTTCATGGCCAGCCTCTGCGTGCGCAACGGGATCGCAGCCGAACGCGTAACGGCGATCGCGCCGCCCGTCGATCCGCGCGCGCTTGCGACGCCGCCCGCGCCGATGCCCTCCGAGCGCCGCCTGCTGTTTGCCGGCCGTCTGGTGCGCGACAAAGGTCTCGGTTCGCTCGTAGGCGCGCTGGCGCGCATTCCCGCCGAGTTGCGGCCACAACTCGACGTTGGCGGTGCGCCGACACCGGAGTCCGACGCGGTCGTCGCGGCCGCGCCAGCGCTCGGCGTGCGGCTGCGGATGCTGGGGCGCCAGGACCGGGCCGCTTTCGCAGGCTCGATCGACGCTGCGCGCGCGATCGCCGTGCCGTCGCTGTGGCCCGAGCCGTTCGGCATGATGGGGATCGAAGCGTACGCGCGCGGCCGGCCGGTGGCGGCCTACGCCGTCGGCGGCATTCCGGAGTGGATCGGCGACGGTGGAATCGCCGTGCGCCGCGGCGACGAAGCCGCGCTCGCGCGCGCGATCGTCGAGGTTCTCGACGAGCGGCGCTGGAACCAGTTCGCGCAAGCGGCGCGGCGGTTGGCCGAGCGTTACACGCCCGAAGCCTACGCCGATCGTCTCCTGCCGGTGCTGTTCCCCACACGACGCCAACAGTGAGTGTTGCCATTCGCCCGATCGGTGTTCCGGCGTGATCCTTTCGCTGCACGTCCCGAAGGCCGCCGGCAATTCGCTCCGCGAGCTGCTGCAGGTCGAGTACGGCGAACGCTTCATGGGCGACTACGGCGACTGGTCCGGGTTCGACACCCCGGAGGCCAACGCGCGCCGCGCCGTGCGCACGGCGGCCATGCGCGCTCGCGCGGCCGAACTGCAAGCCAACTACGACATCATCCACGGGCACTTTCACGCGGACAAGTATCTCGGGCTCTTCGAGCGCGAGCAGTTCGTGGCGTTCTTTCGCGATCCGTACCAGCAGGCGATGGCGCACTTCTTTTTCCTGCTGCGCAACCCGCAGCGCAACCATCCCGAAGAGCGCATCTTCCACAAGAACCGCATGACGCTGCTCGACTACCTGAGCTGGGACGCGTTTCGCAACCAGCAGTCGCAGTATCTGGGCAGCGTCGCGATCGAGGACTTTGCCATGGTCGGTCTCTCGAGCCAGTTCGCGCGCGGCTTGGCACTGTTCGGGGCGACGTTCGGGCGAGACCTCGGACCCGAGCGCTTCGCGAACGTCAACTCGCACCGCCAGAACCCCGATTACGAGATCGAGCCGCAGGTCCGCCGGGCCGTCGAGAAATACCGGGGCGCCGACATCGAGCTGTATCGCCGCGCCCAGGAACTGTTCGAAAAACAGGCCCGTAAGGCGGGCCTTTAGGCCCGGTCGCGGAAGCCGACCTGGTGCTCGAAGCCGGCCCCGGCCGGCCGCCGGGCGCTCCACCGCCGGCGGCAACCAAACTCGCCTAGCAGTGTGTCCCAGAGAGTGCTAAAACATGAGCGATGACTTTTTCGCAGAGTTCGACAAGATGTTTGCCGGGCTAGCAAGGCGAGCGAGGCCCGGCGCGTTCGAGCCCAATGCGGACGTCTACCTGACCGGCGACGGCCGCACGCTCGTCGCCAACGTCGAGATCGCGGGGGCCGAGACGACCGACCTGCGGGTTATGGTCGAGGAGCGCCGCCTCTATATTCTGGGGCGCCGCTTCGACCGCGAACGCGCTGCGCTGGGGTCGGTGCTCTTGAAAGAGATCGAGTACGGCGACTTCGTCAAGAAGCTGCACCTGCCGGTCGCCGTCGCCTTCGAGGCCGCATCGGCGTCGTTCCGCGACGGCATCCTGACCATCCGGCTGCCGGTCTCCGAAGACGCACTGCTGCCGACCGCTCGCACCGAAATCCGCATGACCGTACAAAGGACCCCCGTTTGATGGCCGCCTCCGTTGACAAGAAAACCGATCTCTTAGGAATCCTACCGCTGCAGGACGCGGTGCTCTTCCCCAATACGGTCATTCCGCTAGCTGTCGTGAAGAAGCCGGGCATTGCGCTGGTCGAGGAAGCGTTGCGCGACGGCCGGCAAATCGGCCTGGTCGCCCTCAAGGACAAAGATACCGAAGACCCCGGACCCGACGACGTTCGCCGCGTCGGCACGATCGGCACGATCCAGCGCATGATCAAGGTTCCGGACGGCACGATCCGCTGCATCGTCGGCGGCAACAGCGTCTTTCGGATCGACTCGTTCACCCAGACGACGCCGTACCTGGCGGCAACCTATACCGAGCTTCCCGACATCACCCGCGAGTCGGGCGAACTCGTGGCCATGCATCGCAACCTCGCGAGCTTGTTCTCGAAGCTGATCGGCTACCTGCCGCAAGCTCCGCGCGAGATGGAGATGGAAGTCAACAACATCAGCGATTCCAATCTGCTGACGTACTTCGTCGCCAGTTCGATGCGGCTCGACACGGCCGATCGCCAATCGCTGCTCGAAGAGCGCAACACCGAAAAGCGGATGCGCAAGCTCACGATGATGCTGACGAAGGAACTCGAGGTCGTCGAACTCGGGCACAAGATCCAGTCCGATATCCAGCGCGAGATGGAAAAGAACCAGCGCGAGTTCTATCTGCGCCAGCAGTTGCGCGCGATTCAAGAGGAACTGGGCGAAACCGATCCGCAGCAGGCCGAAACCAACGACCTGCGGACGAAGATCGACGAGGCGGGTCTGCCCGAAGACGCCAAGAAGGCCGCCGACCGGGAACTGGACCGGCTCTCGAAAGTGCCGCAGGCGTCGCCCGAGTATTCGGTGATACGCACGTATCTCGACTGGATCGTGCAGCTGCCGTGGTCCAAGTCGACGACCGACGCGATCGATATCGCCAAGGCGCGCGAAATTTTGGACGAGGACCACTACGATCTCGAGAAAGTCAAGGACCGGATCATCGAGTACCTCGCCGTCGGCAAGCTGAAGAAAAAGCTGACCGGGCCGATCCTGTGCTTCGTCGGTCCGCCGGGCGTCGGCAAGACCTCGCTCGGGCAGTCGATCGCCCGTGCGATGGGCCGCAAGTTCGTGCGCTTGTCGGTCGGCGGCGTGCGCGACGAAGCCGAGATCCGCGGCCACCGCCGCACCTACATCGGGGCGATGCCGGGTACGATCGTGCGCGCCCTGCGCGACGCCGGTACGCGCAACCCGGTCATGATGATCGACGAGATCGACAAGGTCGGCTCGGATTACCGCGGCGACCCGCAGTCGGCGTTGCTCGAGGTCCTCGACCCGGCGCAGAACAACTCGTTCCGCGACCACTATCTCGACCTGCCCTTCGACCTCTCGGCCGTGCTCTTCGTCTGCACCGCAAACGACCTCTCGACGATCAGCCCGCCGCTGCGCGACCGGATGGAGATCATCCAGCTCTCGGGCTACACCGAATTCGAGAAGCTGCAGATCGCCAAGCGCTACCTCGTCAAGAAGCAGCGCGAATCCAACGGCCTGCGCGATTCACAGGTGCAGATCAGCGACACCGCGATCAAGGCGATCATCAACGACTACACCCGCGAGGCCGGCGTGCGCAACCTCGAGCGCGAGATCGGGACCGTGTTCCGCAAGATCGCGCGCAAGATCGCGGAGGCGCCGCGCTTCAAGGCGCGGGTGAGGCCCGAGACCTTGGTCGACTACCTCTCGAAGCCGCGTTTCTACAACGAAGTCAAGAAGCGCACGGCCTCGATCGGGGTGACGACGGGCCTGGCCTGGACGCCGGTCGGCGGCGACATCATGTTCATCGAGACGACCGGCATGCCCGGAACCGGAAAGCTCCAGCTGACGGGCCAGCTCGGTGACGTGATGAAGGAATCGGCGCAAGCCGCGGTCTCGTTCCTGCGCTCGCGCTCGGCCGAGCTGGGCCTGCCGGACGACTACTTCGCCAAACACGACTTGCACGTCCACGTGCCGGCCGGCGCGGTGCCCAAGGATGGGCCGTCGGCGGGAATCTCGATCGCGACCTCGATCGCCTCTTTGCTCACGAACACGAAGGTCGATTCGAACCTGGCGATGACCGGTGAGATCACGCTGACCGGTCAAGTCCTGCCGATCGGCGGCCTCAAGGAGAAAGTGCTCGGCGCCAAGCGGGCCGGCATCAACAAGATCGTGTTGCCCAAGCGCAACGAGATCGATCTCGAGGACGTGCCGAAGGAAGTCCGCGATACGATGACCTTCGTGCCGGTCGAGGAGATCTCGGAAGTGTTCGAGCAGGCCTTCGGCAAGCGGATCATAACGCCGGTGATGCTGGGCGACGAACCCCGTAAGAGAAACGGCGTCGTCGTGCCGATGCGCCGGCGTACCGAGAAGCGAGTGCCGACGGCGGCCGAGCGGAAGCGTGCCGCCGGCACCGGAACCCGCGCCCGCAGCGTCACCACGCGTAAGCGCTGATCCAGCCCGCGCGCTAGCGGTCACTTTTTGGGGCGCGCGTTCGTTGAAGCGAACACGAGGTGCCCGCTTGGCTGATCCGAACGCCGGCCCATGATGGTCCGGCCCGCTCTTCTGAAGGTGACCTTTTCGAGCGTGCTGCTGATGGCGGCGACGGCTTTGCCGCTCGGCGCGGACCCGGGCGAGCGGACCTCGAGCTTGGCGGACCAGCAGCTCGTCAACATCACGATCTACAACGGCTCGCTGGCGCTGGTGCACGATCGGCGCCGAATCTCACTCGGGGCCGGCCAGAACCGCATCGCCTGGCGCGACGTCAGCGCGAACATGGACGCAACCTCCGCGATCCTCTCGGACCTCAGCACGCCCGGCGCGGTGAACGTGGTCGAGCAAAACTTCAACTTCGATTTGCTCAAGCCGTCGACGGTGCTCGACAAGTACGTCGGAGAGAAAGTCACGGTCGTGCACCCGCACCCCGCGCCCGGGCAGCCGGCGCGCGAAACGGCCACCCTGCTCTCGGACAACGAAGGCGTCGTGCTCCAGTATGCGGGCCGCGTCGAAACCGGGCTGCAGGACGGCTACCTGGTGTTCCCGGCGATTCCGGCGGACTTGCGCGACCGGCCGACGCTCGTGCTCGACCTTCAGAGCGAACGCAGCGGCGCACAGACGCTCGACCTCGCCTACCTGACGGGCGGTCTCGCCTGGCATGCCGACTACGTCGGCGTCGTCGCGCCCGACGAGAAACAGATGGATCTTCACGGGCTCGTGACGCTTTCGAACACCAGCGGCACCACCTATCGCGACGCGCACATGCAGCTGGTGGCCGGCAACGTCAACCTGCCGCCTCCCATCGGGTCTGAAAACGGCGCGCCCAGCGCAGTTCCCATTCCGGCCCCGCCGCCGCAGTTCCAGCAAGAGAACTACTTCGAGTATCACCTCTACACGCTCGGGCGCACGACGACGATCGGGAACAATCAAACCAAACAGGTCGCGCTGCTGTCGGCACGCCGCGTTCCGATGCGAAAGACGCTCGAGCTGCGCGGCTCGTCGAGCTACTACTGGGGTCCGACCGCCGATCTCGGGGCGAACCTGAAAGTCGGTGTCTACGTGACGTTCGCCAACAAGGGCGGAGATCTCGGCATCCCGCTGCCCGGGGGCGTCGTGCGCCTCTACAAGAACGACGCGCGCGGGACGTCGCAGTTTCTTGGGTCGGATTCGATCGACCACACCCCGCGCAACGAGGACGTACGGCTGCACCTCGGCGACTCGTTCGACGTAACGGCCAACAAGAAGCAAACCGATTTCCACGCCAACGGCAACTGCTCGTTCGACAGCAGCTACGCGATCCTGCTCAAGAACGCCAAGACCGAACCCGTCGACGTGCTCGTGGTCGAGCCGCTTCCCGGCGACTGGTCGATTCCTCAGGAGAGCCTGCCGCACCAGAAGACCTCCAGCTCGACCGCGACGTGGACCGTGCACGTGCCGGCCGATTCGAACGCGAAACTCACCTACACCGCGCACGTGCGGCTCTGCCTGTGATCCGCCGCGCGCGTCCGGCGATTCTGTGTCTCGCGGTCGTGGCGAGCCTCGCGCGGCCGGCTTCCAGCGGCGCGGATCCCGCCGAACGCACGAGCACGCTCGCGGACCAGAGCAACGTCAACTTGACGATCTACAACGGGTCGCTAGCGCTCGTCCACGACCGGCGCCGGATCACGCTGGACAAGGACCAAAACCGTGTCGCTTGGCGCGACGTCAGCGCCAACATGGACGCAACCTCGGCGATCCTCGAAGACGTTTCGGCGCCTGGCGCCGTCCGCGTCATCGAACAGAACTTCGACTTCGATCTGCTCGGCCCGCAGGCGATCCTCGACAAGTACGTCGGCCGCGAGGTCACCGTCGTACACGAACGTGCGCTGACGGGCCGGCCGCTGCGCGAAACCGCGAAGCTGCTCGCCGACAATGACGGCGTCGTGCTGCAATATGCCGATCGTGTCGAGACCTTCGTCGACGGACACCTCGAGTTTCCGGCAATTCCGTCCGACCTGCGCGACCGGCCGACGCTCGTGCTCGATCTCCAGAGCGATACCGCCGGGGTCGCCGACCTCGACCTAAGTTACTTGACCGCGGGCCTGGCCTGGCACGCGGACTACGTCGGCGTCGTCGCGCCCGACGAATCGCACATGGACCTGAACGGACTCGTGACCCTCTCCAACACGAGCGGCACGAGCTTCGACGGCGCCCACCTGCAGCTCGTCGCCGGCAACGTGAACGTCGCTGCGATCCCGACCTACGGACAGCTGCGGACAATCGCGCGGGCGCAGTCCGCGTCGCAGTTCCAGCAGGAGAACTACTTCGAGTACCACCTCTACACGCTGCAGCGCACGACCACGATCGCCAACAACCAAACCAAACAAGTCGCGCTGCTGGCCGCCCGGAACGTGCCGATCCACAAGACGCTGGAACTCCGCGGGGCCGAATCCTACTACTACAATCGTAACGCCGATCTCGGGACGAAGCTCAAGGTCGGCGTCTACGAGACGTTTACGAACAAGGACGGCGATCTCGGCATCCCGCTGCCGGGCGGCGTCGTGCGCCTGTACAAGAACGACACGTCCGGCACCTCGCAGTTCCTGGGTTCGGACAGAATCGACCACACGCCGCGCAACGAGGACGTCCGGCTGCACCTGGGCGACTCCTTCGACGTCACGGCAAACAGGAAACAGACGGATTTCAAGCTGCCGGGAAACTGCACGTTTACCAGCAGCTACGAGATCGTCGTGAAGAACGCGAAGAGCGAGCCGGCGCAAGTGCTCGTGGTCGAGCCGATCCCGGGCGACTGGACGATCACGCAAGAGAACCTGGCGCACGAGAAAACGTCGAGTTCGACCGCGACGTGGACCCTCAACGTCCCCGCCGGCGGGAGCACGGCCCTCGACTACACCGCCGTCGTCAAGGTTTGCCTGTAGCTGCGCGGCGGCTGCTTCAGCCTGCTTCGTAGACGAGCGGCGCGGCGGCCGGAAGGGGAGGTTCAGGCGAAGTGCGGGGGCCTTGATCTTGACCGATCGAGCGGTCGAGGACGACCTGCAGACCGTCGCCGAGCAAGCTGAAGCCGAGCAGCGTCACGACGATCAAAAGTCCCGGCGCCAGGATCAGCCAGGGAGCGTTGCGCGCATCGGGCGTCAGTGCGTCTTGCAACATGTTGCCCCAGGACGCGGTCGGCGGTTGCACTCCGAGACCCAGGAACGACAGGCCGGCTTCAACCAGGATGTTGTCGCCGATGGCCAGCGTCGCTGCGACCACGACCGGCGTCAGGGCGTTGGGAATGAGGTGCCGGAAGATCAGGCGTACGGGGCCCGCGCCCAGCGCCCGCGCCGCTTCGACGAAATCGCGTTCGCGCAGCGACAGAACCTCCCCGCGAACCAGCCGCGCCACGCTCATCCAGGAGAGCAGGCCGATGATCAGGATGATCAGCGCCAGAGCAAACTTCTCCGTCAACGCCTCGACCGTGATGATCAGGAAGAAGGACGGGAATGCCAGTAACGCGTCGATGACGCGCATCATGACGGCGTCGACGCGGCCGCCGATTGCACCCGAAGTCGCGCCGTAGAGCGTTCCAAATGAAATTGCGATCAGCATCGCGGTCACGCCGACGGTCAGCGAGACGCGCGCGCCGGAAAACGCGCGCGCGAGTTCGTCGCGCCCGAGCAGATCGGTGCCCAGCGGGTGGGCGATCGACGGCGCCGTCGGCGAGCCCATCAGCGCGTGGTCGATCGCGATCGAGGACGCCGGGTACAGGAGCGGCCCGAACAGCGCGGCGAGCAGGACGATCGCGACGATGCCGATGCCCGCCAGGGCCGAACGTTCGCGCCCGAAGCGTCGCAGCGCCGAACGCATCAGTCGTACCGAATGCGGGGGTCGACGACGGCGTAGAGCACGTCGGCAAGCAGGTTACCCAGTACCACCAAGACGGCCGAGAGCAGCGTGATGCCCATGACGGTCGGATAGTCGCGGCTGAACACCGAGTCGATGCCGAGCAAGCCCATGCCCGGCAACGAGAAGACGTATTCGACGAAATAGGCACCCCCGACGAGCCCAGGCAGGGTCAAGCCGAGCAGCGTGACCGTCGGGATCAACGCGTTGCGCAGGGCGTGACGGTAGACGACCACGCGCTCCGACAGTCCCTTCGCGCGAGCGGTGCGGACGAACGGCGCCGTCAACGCTTCGATCATCGAACCGCGCTGGTAGCGCATCCAGGAAGCGAAGCTGACGAGCGAGAGTGCGGCAACCGGCAGCACGAGGTGCCGCAGGCGGTCACCGATGTCGCCTTCGTGGCCGAGCGACGTGATGCCGGAGGTCGGCAGCCAGCGCAGGTGGATTGCGAACACGTCAACGAGCACGATCCCAAGCCAAAACACCGGCGTCGCATAGGCGGCGAAGGCGAGCGCCGACGACAGGTGATCGAACCAGGAGCCGCGCTTGGTCGCAGCCAGGACGCCGACCGGAATTGCGATTGCGAGGGTAACCACGAGCGACAACGTCAAGAGTTCGAGCGTGATCGGCAGGCGCTCGAGGATTTTCGCGAAGACGGCGCGGTTGTCGACGAACGAATATCCGAGCGAGCCGTGCAGCAGCGCGAGCAGCCAGTAGAAGTACTGGACGTACCACGGTTTGTCCAGCCCGAGCTGGGCGATGAAATGCGCGCGGACGGCAGGCGTCATGCCGCGCGCTTGCTGGCCGAGTATGGCGCCCGGGCCGCCGGGCGAGAGGCCCATCAGGGCGTATGAAATGAACGAGACGAGCAGCAGCAGCGGAACCGCGCCGATCAGCCGGCGCACGATGTAAGCCGTCAAGCGCCCAGGCTCCAATCGTATACGTTCCACCAGAAGTACAAATCGGGCAGCGCCTGGCGCTGATCGATGCGCACGCGTGACGAATACGCCGCGCTGAATTTCTCGTCGTATCCCCAGAGCACGGGCAGCGTCGCGCTCGTGACCCGCTGGAAGTCGTCGTAGATCGCGCGGCGCTTGGCGAGGTCGAAGGTCTTCAGGCCCGCGCGCAGATCGCGGTCGACCTGCGGGTTGCGGTAGCCGGTCTCGTTGTTGCCGACCGGAACGGCCTGCGAGGAATCCAGGAAGGTGAACTCGTCGGGATCCGTGGTGCCTCCCCAGCCCGTCATCGCGAGCTGATAGTGCATGTCGCTGGTCTGATCGATGTAGGTCGCGTAGTCGAGCTGCTGAATGTCGACCGCGATCCCGATGGCGCGCATGTCGGCTTGAAACGCCGCGCAGACGTTGGCGAGCGTCGCATCGCCGGTCGAGTTTTTTATGCTGAAACCCAGGCGAACTCCGCCGCGGCTGCGCACGCCGTCGCGGCCTACGCGCCAACCTGCGGCGTCGAGCAGAGCGCGAGCGTGCGCCGGATCGTACGGATAGTGCGTGACCGAGTCGTCGTGCCAGGTCGTCAGCGCCCAGGGTGTCAACGCATCGTTGAGAATGACGTCGCCGTGATAGAGGCCGTCGGCGACGGCGCGCCGGTCCCAGCCGTACATCATCGCGCGCCGCACGGTCAGGTCGCGCAGGCCCGGCAGCGTGTCGTTGGTCAAGATGAAGCGGCTGTAGAGATCGGGCACGTGGTAGAACGTCAGCTTCGGATCGATCGCCCGCAGGGTCCGGTAGTCCGCCGGCGCCATCGAGGGGACGAGGTCGGCGGACCCGTCGACCATCGCGTCGACGCGCGCGTCGTTGTCGAGCACGATCCGAAACTCGATCCGCTTTATCTTCGGCGGCCCGTGCCACCAGTGCGGGTTGCGCACAAAGATCAGCGTGTCATCATGGTGCCAGCTCGCGAGGACGTAGGGACCCGTGCCGATCGGATGCTGCCCGAATGAGGAGATCCGTTGCTGCGCGGCGGGGATCTTTCCCAGCACGTGCTCGGGCAAGATCGGCGTTCCGAGGGCCTGCGCCTCGAAGAGCGCGTTCGCGTTGCTCAAATCGAAGTGGACCCGGAATGGCCCGCGGGCCGTGACCTGCTTCACGTACGTAAACTGTCCGGCATAGGGGAAGGCCACGTTTGGGTCCTGCATGGTCTTCCAGGTGAAGATGACGTCGCGCGAGTCGAATTTTGCGCCGTCGGACCAGCTGACGTCGCGCCGCAGGTTCACGTCCCAGTGCAGGTGATCGGGCGTGCTCGACCACGACGATGCCAGCCACGGAACGACCGCGAAGTGAGGGCCGAGTCCCGAGAGCCCGTCGAAGATCAAGCCGTAAAACAAGAACGACGGTTCGTTGTTCGCATAGAGCGGGTTCAGCGTGTTCGCATCGGATGGATACACGACGATCAGCGTGTCGGGGTCGCGCCCGGCCGAGGCCGAGGAGCAGGCCGAGAGAGCCGCTCCGAGGGCGCACAGCGCGAGCGCTGCGAGGATGCGGCCGGCGGTTCTCACTCCAATTCGACCGCGATGCCGCTGCCTAGTTCGACCCGTCCCACGACGGCGCCGAGCGCGTCGGGCTCGTGCAGTCCGGCTAACAACGCGGCCAGCCGCTCGGGTGCGACCGCGATCAACAGGCCGCCGCTGGTCTGGGCGTCGCTGAGCAGGAGGCGCAAGTCGGCCGGCACGCCGGTTGCGAACGTCGTGAAGGCCTCGTGCTCGCGCGCATTGTTGCGGCTCCCGCCCGGTGCGATGCCGACGCCGATCAGCTGCCGCGCCAGCTCGTAGGTGGGGACCTGGCGCGCCGCGATCCGGAACCGCACGCCGCTCGCACGCGCCATCTCGAAAGCGTGACCGAGCAGGCCGAACCCGGTGATGTCGGTGGCAGCCCGAGCTTGGGCCGCGACCATCGCGAGCGCCGCCGCGCGGTTGAGGGTCGTCATCCAGCGCACCGCCGGCGCGATTTGGACCGCGTCGATGGCGCCCTTCTTCAGCGCCGCCGACAAGATGCCGGTACCGAGCGGTTTCGTCAGCACGAGCAGGTCGCCGGGACGAGCGCCGGCGTTGGTGACGGCGCGCTTCGGATGGACCGTGCCGGTGACGGCCATGCCGTACTTGGGCTCGTCGTCCTTGAGCGTGTGGCCGCCGAGAATCGCGACGCCCGCTTCGCGCGCGATCGCGGCGCCGCCGGCGAGAATCCGCGCCAGCGTGGCGTGGCCGAGTTCTTCGATCGGGAACGTCGCGATGTTGAGTGCGGTGCGCGGCGTCGCGCCCATCGCGTAGATGTCGGAGAGTGCGTTCGTCGCAGCGATGCGGCCGAAATCGTACGGATCGTCGACGACCGGCGGAAAGAAGTCGATCGTCTGCACGAGCGCCAGCTCATCGCTCAGGCGATACACGCCGGCGTCGTCGCTGGTGGCGAAACCGACGATCACGTCGGGATCGTTCGAGGCCGGGAAGTCGCGCATCACCTGAGCCAGATCGGCCGAGCTGACTTTGCTGGAGCAGCCGCCACCCGACGTCGTCATCGTGAGCCGCAGAGCGGCATCGGTGGCCACGCCTATTTCTTCGCGCACACGGACGCCCGCGGTCCGAAGCCCAGCGCCCCGAAGACGAAATGGCCGAACATGCATTTTGCTGCGTGAAGTCGTTGGCCGCTCCCTTCGTGGGCGTGCTACGATGGGCGCGAAATGCCGAAGCAGTTGCTGTTCATTCCGGGGCCGGTGACCTGCGCACCCGAGGTCCTCGCCGCCCTCGCGCAGCCGCTCATCGACCACCGCGGGCCTGAGTTCGCCGGGATCCTGGAGCGCGTGGCGCGCGGCATGGCGCCGATCTTCGGCACGTCCTGCGAGGTCGTCGTGCTCGGTTCGTCCGGTTCGGGGGGTCTGGAAGCTGCGGTGGCCAGCGCCTTCTCGCCGGGGCAGCGGGTGCTCGCCGCGCCCGTCGGTGTGTTCGGGAAGCGCCTCGCTGCGATCGCAACGACCTACGGCCTGCAGGTGGAAACGCTCGACACACCGCTCGGCCAGGCGGTCGACCCCAGCCTGCTCGCGGCCCGGCTGCGGGCCGACCGTGGAGGCGAGATCGCCGGCCTCTTGCTGACCCACAACGAGACCTCGACCGGGGTGCAGAACGACATGGCGGCACTCGCCGCTGCGATCGGCGATCATCCCGCAACCGTGGTCGTCGATTCGGTGAGCGGTCTCGGCGCTTCGCCCTTCGAGATGGACCGCTGGAAGTGCGATATCGTCGTCACCGCCTCGCAGAAGGCGCTGGGGGTTCCGCCGGGCCTGGCGCTGGTGGCGGTCAGCGCGCGCGGCTGGGAGCGCGTCGCGTCGGCGCGCGCGCCGCGTTTCTACTTCGATCTGCTCAAAGCGCGCGAGTTCGCAAAGCAGGGCCAGACGCCGTGGACGCCGCCCGTTTCGTTGCTGTTCGCGCTCGACGCGGCGATCGAACGCTACAACGCCGAGGGCGCGGAGCGCGCCTACGCGCGTCACGAGCGCTACGCGCGCGCGATTCGCCGGTTCGCCGCGGCCGCCGGCATCGATCTGGTGTCGGCCGCGGGCGCGCACTCGGTGACGGTGGTCGCAATGTACGCCCCGGCCGGCTGCGATGTCGCGGCCGTTCGCAACGCACTGCGCGAGCAGCACGGCATCGTGATCGGCGGCGGCCAAGGCGAACTCAAAGGCAGGATCTTCCGCATCGGAACGATGGGCGACTTGAGCGGCGCCGACGTCCTGAGGGCCCTCGAAGCCTTCGGCAGCGTGCTCGCCGCGCAAGGTGTTCCGATCGATTCGACGGCCGCAGCGGCCGCCGCGCGCGCGGTGCTCGAGGAACGGCTTAGCGCAGTCCACTAGGCGGGCGCGCTCAGACGCGGTGGCGGGCGAAGATGCTTTCGGAGTAGGGGCGCATGAACGAGGGGAGAGACGAGCGCAGCGTCGTGTCGAGACGCGCGTTCGGGCCCTCGAGCACGGCGACGAGGCGCGAGTCGTGCAAGTCTTGGCGCAGGTCGCGCGAGAGTGGAAAGAACAGCGCGACGTACAGCACGACCCACACGAAGGCGACCGTCTTGACGAGACCGACGAGGCCGCCGAATGCGGCGTTGGCCGTGCCGACGAGCGGCAGCTTCGCGACCAAACCGAGGGCGCTGCCCAAGGCGAACACGAGCGCGTACGCCAGCGCCGCGTAGACGAGCATCGCGATCGCGTGCGCGGAACCTGCGCCCAGATGCGTGAGCGCCTGCGCGGCGCCGTCCCACATGCCCGGATAGATGAAAGCGGCGCCGACTCCCGCCGCGAGCGCGACCGTTCCGGTCAGCTCCGCGATTAGTCCACGGCGCCAGCCCTGCACGACGCCGGCCACGACCCCGAGACCAATCACGATGTCGGGCCAGGCCATCAGTCGCGGATCCGCGCGCCGCAACGCTCGCGCAGCGATGCGAGGATCGTGGCGACGTGGCCGTCGGCCTCGGCGTCGGTCAAGGTGCCGTCGCCACGCTGCAACACGACGCGGACTGCGACGCTCTTCTTGCCGGCTTCGATCTGCGGGCCGCGGTACTCGTCGAACACGTGCACCTCGGCGATCGCGCCGTCGGCGCCCGCGCGCACGGCATGCTCGATGTCGAGGGCCGGAATCTCCGGCGCCACGATGAGCGCGAGGTCGCGCGCGACGGCCGGATACTTCGAGGGCGCCGCGTAGTGCGGGGCGCGATAGGCAGGCACGTCCGCGCTGCGCAGCCAGCCGAAATACGCCCGCGCGCCGACGTCGAAAGCTGCCAGCAAGCGCGGATCGACCGCGCCGATCGTGGCAACGTCTTTGCCGTCGACGAGCAGCGCCGCCGTCTTGCCGGGATGCCAGCCGGCCTGGGTCGCGGACACGACGTCCGCCTCGCGGCCGGCGAGCGCGCGCACGAACGCGAGCGACTCGCCTTTGAAGGTGAGGAACCCGCCGTCGCGCCAGGCGGGCTCGTCGCTCTTCGGCAACGCGAGTAGCCAGCCGGCGCCCGGCGTTTCTTGCAGAGGGGAACCGCCGCCGAACACGTGGCCGATTTCGAAGATGCGATAGGGTTCCGCATCCGCGTGCTTCGCGGCTAGCTCGAGCAGCGCCGGCAACAGCGAGAAGCGCAAGTAGCGCTGCTCCTCCGAAAGCGGGTTCTCGATCTCGACGACCGGACCCGGCAGGGAAACGCCCGCGCTTTCGAAGCGACGCGCGACGGCGGCAGACTGCAGTGAGAACGTGTACGCTTCGCGGTAGCCGCGCGCCGCCAGGGCGTGTGCGATCCTGCTCTCCGTGCGATAGGCGTCGCTGGTGACGGTGCTCTCGACGATTGCCGGCAGCGCGCTCTCGATGCGGTCGTAGCCGACGATGCGGGCCGCTTCCTCGACGACGTCCTCCGGAATAACGACGTCGCCGCGCCAAAACGGCGGCACGATTTCGAGCGCATCGCCGGCTGCGCCGGTCACCCCGAAGCCGAGACTGCGCAGCGCCTGGCTCGCGTCTTCGGCGGAGATCGCGATGCCGAGCAGCTCCGAGAAGCGCGCGACGCGCACCCGGATCGGCGCGGGGTGGGCGTCGGGCGCACCGGCCGCGAACGGCGCGTGCGGCGTCGCACCCTCGCGCGCCAGCAGGTACGCGGCGCGCGCCGCGCCCCAGCTCGATAAACCGAGCGGCAGACCCTTTTCGTGGCGGCTCGAAGCCTCGGTCCGCAGGCCCAGCGCCACGCTCATGCGCCGCACCCGCGGGCCCGAAAACGTCGCCGCCTCGACCAGCAGCTCGCGCGTGGCGGCGGTGACTTCGGTCGGGGCGGCGCCCTTGAGGCCGGCGATGCACTGCGGCTCGCGATCGTCGGCGATCACGAGGAAGCGCGGGTCGAGCGTGCGATCCTCTTCGTCCAGCGTGCGGATCGCTTCGCCTTCGCGCGCGTCGCGTACGACGAGCTTGCCGCCCGCGACGTGCTCGAAGTCGTAGAAGTGCAGCGGCTGCGCACCCTCGAGCATCACGAAGTTCGAAATGTCGACCAGGTTGTTGATCGGCCGCTGGCCGGCCAGCGCCAGACGAACGCGCATCCAGAAGGGAGCCGGATGCACCGTTACGCCGGAGATGCGTTGGGCCACGAAGCGCCGGCAGTCCGGGCTCTCGATTCGCACGAGTTCCTGCGCGCGTTCGCCCGAGGTCCGCTGCAGTTCGGGCTCGCGGACCGTGGCGCCGAGAGCGGCGGCGAGTTCGCGCGCCAGGCCCAGGACCGACATCGCATCGACGCGATTGGCCGTCACCTCGACGTCGAGCACGTCGTCGCTGAGGCGAAAGGCCTCGATGAAATTGCTACCGATTTCGAGTCCGTCATCGAGCTGCAGGATGCCGTCTTCGAACCACTCCGCTTCGAGGCCCAGCTCGTCCGCGGAGACGAGCATGCCTTCCGAATCGATGCCGCGCATCTTGCGCGGACCGATCGTGAGGCCGGCCAGTTGCGCGCCGAGCGTGGCGACCGGCACGACCTGCCCTGGCGCCACGTTGGCCGCCGCGGTCGCGATCGTGAGCGGTCGTGCGCGGCCGACGTCGACCGTGCAGACGAGTAAACGGTCCGCGCCGGGATGCTTCTCGACTGCGGACAGGCGACCGGCGAGCACGCCCGAAAGCGCCGGCCGGCGCACGATTTCCTCGACCGGGAAACCGAGCGCCGCGAAGCGCGCCGCGATCTCGTCGGACGATAGCGTCAGCTCGAGATAGTCGCGCAGCCACGCGATCGGAAGCTTCACGCCAACTGCTCCAGCACGCGCGGATCGTTTTCGAACAGCACTCGAATGTCGTCGATCTCTTGACGCACCATCGCGATCCGCTCGATGCCGACGCCGAACGCCCAGCCGCTGACCTGGACGGGGTCGTAGCCGGATTCGCGCAGCACCGCCGGGTGCACCATTCCCGCGCCGCCGATTTCGATCCAGCCCGAACCGCCGCACGTCTTGCAGCCGCCGCCAAGACAGCCCGGACAGGTCGTGTCGACTTCCGCACTCGGTTCGGTGAACGGAAAGAACGAGGGCCGGAAACGGACCGCTTGACGCGGGCCGAAGACCTCGCGGAACAACCCCGTCAGGACGCCTTTGAGGTGGCCGAGATGAATCCCGGGTGCGACCAGCAAGCCTTCGATCTGATGGAACATCGGCGTGTGCCGCGCGTCGATCGCATCGCGGCGATACGCCTTGCCGGGAACGACGATCGCGATCGGAGGCGCGTGCGCTCGCATCGTGCGCACCTGCATCGGCGAGGTGTGCGTGCGCAGCAACACGCCGGGCGCCAAGTAGAACGAGTCGAGCTGTTCGCGGGCGGGATGATCGGGCGGGATGTTGAGGGCGTCGAAATTATAGTAGTCGGTCTCGATCTCGTTGCCCAGCACGACGGCAAATCCGCGCCGCTCGAAGTAGCCGCAGGCGTCCTCCATCGCGCGCCGGATCGGGTGCAACGAGCCGCGCAGCGGCGCAACGCCGGGGAACGTGACGTCGATTGCGACCGCCAGTTCGCTTTCGAGCGCGCGCGTTTCGAGCGCTCGTTCGCGCGCGGCGAACTCGGCCTCGAACGCGGCCACGGCCTCGTTGATCGCTTTGCCGGCTGCGGGGCGCTCGGCGGCCGGCAGCGTGCCGATGGCGCGGCGCACGAGTGTGATCTCGCCGCTGCGCCCGAGAAAGCGCACCCGAGCGGCTTCGAGCGCAGCGTGGTCGCCGGCTGCGTGCAGGGCGTCTCGCAAATGCGCGCCGAGCGCGGTCAGTTGATCGGTGAGGTCGGAAAACATGAACGCCCGGCCGTTTCGGCCGAGCGTTCGAGACATCTTTTTCGTAAACGTTCGTGGGGGAGCTGGTCAGCTGCTAACCGGTGCCTGGTTGACTTGACGGTACATCAGGTAGTAGTAAATCGATCCGGTGCTCGTGAACAGTTTCCAGAAGCGGTCGTTGGTGCGCATCAGTCGGCGTGTCACCCTTCTCTAGTGTGTTTTCACGGCGTATCCGCCCAGAACGTCGTGAGTATAACATAGCCCCGGAGGCCCGCCAAGTCTTGACAAATCAGGGGTTTGGCCGCGTTTGGGGGTCGAAGATTTTGGCTCCGAACTGTTGCGAAAATGCGTAAAATATGATAGCGCCGGCAACCGCAGCGTTCAAACTTTCGCCCCCGCCCGGCTGCGGGATCGCGACTGCCCGCTCGATCTGCGGCAGGTACGCGGCGACGCCGTGGCGCTCGTTCCCGATCGCGATCAGGCAGCGCTCCGGGAAGCGGAAGCCTGGCAATTGTTCGCCCCCGCGGGCCGCCGCGACCACGGTGTAGCCGGCTCGCGCCGCAGCCGTCGCCAGCTCGGCGGCCTTGCAGGTAGCCACCTTCAACCGGAAGATCGCACCCATGCTGGCGCGCACGACTTTGGGGTTGTGGGGCTCGACCGAGTCGGCTAGAAATACCGCCCCAGCGAACCCGAAGATCTCGGCCGAGCGCAGCAGGGAACCGGCGTTGCCGGGGTCGGCCACGCCCGCCAGCACGATCCCCGGGCCGCCGTCCGCCAGGATCGCCTCGAGCGGCTCGACCCGGAGCGGAAAGACGGCCAGGATCCCGGGCGGTGTTTCGAGGCCTGAGAGCCGCGCCATCGCCCGCTCCGCAACCAGAAACGACACGGCCTCGAGCGGGGCCGGCAGGCTCGCGCGAGCGGCCTCGGTCAGGTAGACCGCCTCGGGGCGCAGACCGGCGGCGAGGGCTTCGGCCAGCATCGTCGGCCCCTCGACCGCGAAACGGCCCTGTTCGTGCCGGCCCCGCTTGGTACGCAGTTCCCGAACGGCAGCAAGAAGCGGGGAATGGAGCCCGATCGTCGTCACGGTTTCGCACTTCGACGGGCGGGCCGCCGCCGCCGGGTACAGGAGACGGCCGGTCGCGCGGCCGAGAGCCAAAACGTGCCGTCCCGACTGCTCGAAGCCGCCGTCATCGTCTTGATCATGAGCGCTTTCTTGGTCGGAGGGCGGGCCTGGGTGAACGATATCGCCCAGTTCCACGGCCTCGCCATCTCGGTTCTGGGCGTCATGGCGCTGGTCGTCGTGTACGCCTTCCGGCGCAACTTCTTGGCCGGCGGTCCCCAGGCGCGGCTGCATGCCAGCCGGGATGCGGCCTTTCTGGCGGCCATCGCCGCCGCCATCGTGTTTGTCGCCGCGCCGTCCCGCTGGTCGCTCGGCGCCACGATCGTCGCCGTCGAGCTGGGGCTGGTGGTCGAATTGTTCTCGCGCTGGGTCGCG
>Ga0302326_10010912_pt1 | contig 19616 bp, 20 predicted proteins | sample Palsa_T0_3_FD_202264 | JGI IMG/M metagenome (GOLD analysis project Ga0302326, IMG submission 202264) | Peat permafrost microbial communities from Stordalen Mire near Abisko, Sweden - Palsa_T0_3 | ecosystem: Environmental > Terrestrial > Soil > Palsa > Peat permafrost | place: Sweden: Abisko...
CGGCAGTCCCGACCGGAAGGTCGGCCAGATCGGCATCCGGGTCTCCCGCGGGGTGACGATGCACGGCTTCGCGCTCAACTGCGACTGTGACCTGGCCTGGTTCGACCGCATCGTGCCCTGCGGGATCAGCGACGCGGCGGTGTCGACGCTGTCCGCGGAGGTAGGCCGCAGCGTCCCCGTGCTGGCCGCGGTTGACGTGGTCGAGCGCCATCTCGCCGACGCGCTCGGCGCCAGCAGCTGGCGGCGAGCTGACGGGCTGGCCGAGCTCGTCCCGCCCGCCGCCGCCGTCAGCTGAGCCGCTGCGGCTGGTATATCGTGGCGCCGGCGGCACGCCCCGCGAAGGCGGCCGCGATCCGGTCCGCTACGTAACGCGGCGCATAGTCGGCCAGCTGGCCAGGATCGGCGAACTGGTAGCCGTCGAGCTCCTCCTGCTGCACGACGATGTGCACGGTATCGCTGACGGTGCCGCCATCGAACACGAAATGCATGATCGGCCGGGAGTCCAGGCCGTACGGCTGTGACCAGTCCACCGCGAGCAGTGCGCCCGCCGGCAGCACGAGGCCAACCTCCTCGGTGACCTCACGGGCGCACCCGGCGTGCGGCGGCTCGCCCTGCTCGCAGATGCCGCCGGGAATCGTCCAGTGGTCGCGGTAGTTCGGCTTGACCATGAGCACCCGCCCGGCCGGGTCCGTGATCAGCGCGCCGGCCGCGACCACGACGCCGGGCAGCTGCGTGAACCAGGTGTCATGATCGATGAAATGCGTGTTCGCCGCGGGGGCGTGCGCTGACCGCGCCGCTGCGAGACCGCGGTCAGCTGAGGGCGGATCCGACTGCGTTGGCATGCGCTCATCCTCCCCGACCCGAGCGCTTCACGTCACGCTGGCCCTCGTCGGCGCAGCTAGTGCCCCGTGTTGCGTTCAACGGTGCATTGATGAGCCGTGCGCGGGCGGTACCCACCGGGTGCCTTCGGGGGTGTCATGGACCACCAGTCCCGCCGCGGTCAGGGCATCCCGGATCGTGTCAGCGGCCGCGTAGCAGCCGCCGTCGCGTAGCGCGTCCCGCGCCGCTATCAGCGGCTCCACCATGGGGAGAAGCCGGTCGCGCGGATCGCTCAGGCCCCCGTGCGCGGCGCTGCCGAGCCGCGTCACGAGGTGACGCAGCACCGTCCTGGCCTGTTCGGTTCCCTGATCCTCATCGGTATCCGCGGCCCAGGCGTGAATCGCGGCCTCCAGCTCAAGGATGGCCTGCACCATGCCGGACGCCTGGCACTCGTCGGCCGCAAGTCCGAAGCGGCGCTCCGCAGCACGGACGACGTCGGCCAGGGCAGGCGGCTGGTCCCCGGCGTCGGGGGAAGCGGGCCTGCGGGCCTGGCCACGTTCGCGTTCATGGAGCTGCAGGACGTCCAGGAGCTGTCGAACTTCTTCGAGCGCCGGGTCTCCGCCTACCAGGTCGGCGTCACCGGCGACGTCACCTTCGACGATGACTTCTGAAGCGGCGGCCAAGCCCCGTTCCGCTGCTACCCGTGGGCATGCTCGTGCGCATCGCTCTGCCGCGGTCGGTTCGCCGACCGCCATGGCGCCTGCCCGGCAGCGAAGCCCGATGTGTCCGCTGCCAGATCCGCTATGGCACGGTGTGGCCGAGTTGGCCTTGCGGCGTCGTTCGACCGCCGAGTTGCGGCTACGCCGGTACGCTGCTGCCATGGCTCAGCCTTCCGACCTTGAAGCCCGGGTGGCGGCGCTGGAAGCTCGCGTGGGCGACCTTGCCGGGGAGGCTCAGGCCGCTCGTGAGGACGCAGCCGCTGCCCGGCACCTGGCCGCGGCGAACGATCGGGACGTGGCCGAGGTTCGCAGCGAGATACGCGACTTCCGGCAGGCCACCGTCGCCAGTTTCAACGCGATGCGCTCCGACCTGACCGACGTGCGCTCCGACCTGACCGACGTGCGCTCCGACCTGACCGACGTGCAGGCCGAGATGCGCACCGGATTCGCCCAGGTGCGCGGGCAATTGGACGGCGCAGCCGCGGGCCTCGAACAGATCACCGGCCTGCTGAACACGCTGATCGCCCAGCAGGGCGACCAGCCTGGCCAGACAACCTGATCACCACCGCCTTCGTGGCGGATCCTCAGGCGGGACCACTGCCGACCACCCCTGCCGTGGGACTTCGCCGCAGTTAGCCACGAGGGCAGCCGGCCCGGCGCTGGGTGGCTGGCTGCCAGGCAGCGTACGCGCGGGAGTTGCCCGGCCGCCATGCTCGCGCATGCGCGCCAGAACATCCTCAATGAGCCCCTGGCCTTCCGCCGTCTGGGCGTCCTGAGCCACCGTCCCAGGGTAGACCATCCTGATGCAGCTACTACCAGTACGCTATTGCGACAGGCTCGCAACACGGCCTGCGGTGATGTGCCAGCGGCCGCCAAGTCCCCGTTCCGCTGCTACGAGTGGGCGTGCTCGTGGGTACTGCCCAGATCGACCTGGTGGACGTGCGGGTGGTCGTGACTGTCGCCGCCGTGGCCGTGCAGGTGTGCGTGCTCGATGTGCTGGTGAGCGTGCTCGGTGTGCGGATGGGCGTGAACCGTGTCCCCGTGGTCGTGCTCGTGCTCATGCGCGCTCTCGTGGGCGTGATCGTCAGTCATGAAAACCTCTCCTCTTCCTTACTTGTCAGTACTCGTCAGCGGTTGCTGGCCGGCCGGCCCGGAGGCTTCCGGCGGCGCGGACGCGAGGTGCTCAATGTGCCGAAGCGCCTCGTCCAGGAGCGTGGCCACGTGCATGTCATGCAGCGCGTAGACCGTGGTGCGGCCCGCCTGAGTGCCCACCACAAGGCCGAGATCACGCAGGATCCTCAGCTGGTGAGAGACGGCCGGCTGGGCCATCTGCACTGCCGCGGTCAGTTCGCCGACCGAGCGCGGCGCCTGTCGCAGATGGGCGAGTATCCGCACCCGGCTGGCCGTGGCCAGCGCCGACATCAGCCGCGCGACCTGCTGGGCGTGCCGGGCGTCGATCGCGGTATCCGCGGTCACGCCATGAGTCGCACCCATGCGAAGATGCTTACATGCACATTTGTGCATGTCAAGTTGCGGGCCAGCTACGAAGCGGACTCGGGTTTCGGCCCCGGAGTGATTCCGATGAACTCGGTGTCTGTGATGAACGGGTACATCGTCGAGACCACGATGCCTGCGGCCTGGAGGAGAAAGGGCTCGTGCGCCGCGACGTCGATGCGGTTAGCCGGGGCGGTTGATGGCGACGAGGGGCATGAACAGGTCGTCCACGATCGCGAGGATTCGCTCCGGCGGGATCGGCTTGTAGGTCATCAGCATGTCGTGGCGCATCAGGTCGAACGGCATGGTCAGGATGACCTTGGGGATGCGGTCGAGGTCGATCTCGCCGCGCTCGTGCGCCCGGGCGAAGATCTGGGCTGACCACAGCGGGCGGTCGGCCATCACCTTCTCGCGCACCTGGGCCGGGGTGAGGCCGGTGCTGGCCAGCAGGCCGGAGAACGCGGCGCCGACGATGGCGGCGAAGCCGACCCGCGTGCTGCTGGCGCTGCCGAGCAGCGCGATCATGTCGCCGCGCAGGCTCCCGGTGTCGGGGATGTCGACGGGGCGCGTTGTGCCATAGTGGCCGATGGCGGCGAGCACCAGGTCGTCCTTGTTGGGCCAGCGCCGGTACAGTACCGCCACGCCCGTCCTCGCGCGGGCCGCGACGGACTCCATCGTCAGCCGGGCGAACCCGGCCTCGACGAGCTCCTGCCACGCGGCCTCCAGCAGCGCGGCCTCCAGTTCCTCCCCGCGCCGCCGCTGGCGGGTCCGTTGCGCCTGCTCGGTCATGGCAGCCAGCATAGCGACCCAGGGAGAATTAAGAGATACTTGCATTCCTTAACGGCCTCCCCTACTCTCTATAAGAGAAGCATTAATATCTTATAGCAGGAGGGTCGGCATGGCAGCGAGACCAGCGAAACCCGCGGCCGAGAAGCTGGACCCCGCGGTGGTCAGGACCGCCCTGATCCTCATCGTCGGCGCGATGGCCGTCATCTTCGACACCACGATCGTCAGCGTCGCCCTGCACACGCTCTCGGTGAAGCTGCACACCCCGGTCACGACGATCCAGTGGGTGACCACCGGATACCTGCTCGCGCTCGGCATCACGGTGCCGCTCAGCACCTGGGGCCTGCAGCGGTTCGGCGGCAAGCGGCTGTGGATGTTCTCCCTCGCCGTCTTCCTCGCCGGCTCGGTCGGGTCCAGCCTCGCGTGGGACGTCGGCTCGCTCATCGGCTGGCGGGTCGTGCAGGGCATCGGCGGCGGCCTCATGCTCCCGGTGATGACCACGCTCATCTTCCAGGCCGCCGGGGGCAAGTCGCTCGGGCGGCTCGTCACCTACGTCGCGATGCCGGCGCTGCTCGGCCCGGTCCTCGGCCCGGTGATCGGGGGTGCCATCCTGACCCATCTGAGCTGGCGGTTCATGTTCTGGGTGAACGTGCCGTTCTGCGTCATCGGCATCCTGCTCGCCTGGCGTTACCTGAACGTCGACGCGCCCGCCAGCCCGGGCCCCGCGGCCGGGAGGACGAGGCTTGACGTGCGCGGGCTCTTCCTTGTCGCGCCGGGCACCGCGGTCGTCCTGCTGGGCCTGGCCAACGCGGGCACCGCCGCCGGGTTCGCCCACCTGGACGTCATCATCCCGCTCGCCGCCGGCGTCGCGCTGCTCGCGGCCTTCGCCGCCTACGCGCTGCGCAAGAGCCACCCCCTCGTCGAGGTCCGGCTGCTCGCCAGGCGGTCAGTCGGCTCCTCCAGCGTGGTGCTGTTCTTCTCCGGCTTCTCCCTGTACGGCGCGATGCTCCTGCTACCGCTGTACTACCAGGACGTGCGCGGCGCCACCGCGCTCGCCGCCGGGGTCATGCTCGTCCCGCAGGGCATCGGCACCCTCTTGTCCCGCACCGTCCTCGGGAGCAACATCGACCGGTTCGGCTCGCGCGTCATCGCCCTGGCCGGGTTCGCCATCGTCGCTGCCGCGACTGTTCCTTTCGCCCTGGCCGGGCCGCGCACCAGCGGGTGGCTGCTCGCCGTCTGGATGGTCATCCGCGGGCTCGGCCTCGGGGCCGTCACCATGCCGGTGATGGTCGCCAGCTACATCGGCCTGGACAAGCAGCAGATCCCGCACTCCAGCGTGCTCACCAGGACCGCGCAGCAGATCGGCGGCTCGTTCGGCACCGCCGTCCTGGCAGTGATACTCGAGGGCGCCATCGCCGCACGCCCGGCCACGTTGGCGGACGCGTTCCACGTGGCGTTCTGGTGGTCCGCGGGCTTCTCCGCCGTCGCCGTCCTGCTCTCCCTGTGGCTGCCCGGCGCCCAGCGGGCGCCCGAGGCCAGCCGCGATAACGCCCCCCGCCAGCGCACCGATCCCGTCCGGGCCTAGCGGCGCGGCCAAGTCCGGCTGTGGTGCCAGATGCTCGCGGACGTCTCCGACCATCCCATCGAGCTTTCGCCGGGCTTGGCTCGGCTGGGCCTGATGATCTCGTCACCGCGGCATCGGCTGGCGTGGTCACCTTGCCGCCCGCCCCGCACCGCTCGGCCGCTCATCGGTGTGGCTCAGTGATCAGGCCGCGCTGGCCGAGCTCGCCGGCTGCGGGCTCGCCGCCGGGCCCTTCGCCGCGGTTGGTTTCTGCTTCGGTGGGCTGGCCGCGCTGACCCTGGCCAGGTCCGGGGCCGGGCTGGCCGCCGCTGTCAGCATCCACGGCAGCGTCACCACCACCCGCCCCGCCGGGCCGGGCGCGGTAAAGGCCCGGGTGCTGGCCTGCCACGGTGCTCTCGACCCGCACGTGCCGCTGGCCGATGCCACAGCCTTTGCTGAGGAAATGGGCCACGCCGGGGCCGACTGGCAGCTGATCATCTACGGCGCGCCATGCACGGCTTCACCCACCAGCACGCCGTGCTAGGCGCGGTCCCCGGCGTCGCCTGCCACCGGCTCGCCGACGAGCGCTCCTTCGCTGCCATCAGGGCTTTCCTCGCCGAAGCGCTCATCTGACCCGCGGCGCCGCAACGGTCGGCCACGGCCGCCGTTCAGGACGTACTCGCCTCCCTGCGGGCGCCTCATTTAAGGCACGCTTCTGACAGCATCGGGCCGCGGATCGCGTTCGCGCGCGGGGGATTCTCGGGTTGCACCCAGGATCTGGCAGTCCCCCGCCTCCGCCGGGCTTGGCCCGGCTGGGCCTGATGATCTCGTCACTGCGGTGCCGGCTGGGGCGAAGGCGACGGCGGGGCGGAAGTTCGCCCGTCTGGCCGCGCGGCGGAACGCGGCCAGGGCCGCGGGCCCGGCGAGCAGGATCGCCGCGACGTTGGTGACGGCCCGGCCAGTGTCCCAGCCGAGTGAGGTGGTGACGTCGAACAGCAGGTAGCGGTGCCATTGCTCAACGAACGACAGGCCGGGCCGGTAGGCGATGGAACTCGACGGGTCGAGGGAGAACGGCCAGAACGACAGGTTGAGCATGAACCCGAAGAAGTAACCGGCGAGCGCACCGTATCCGGCCAGCATCAGGATCTCGGCCTTGCCGCGCAGCGGCGGGAGCAGCCCGGCGAACATGCCGACCCAGGCACAGCCGAACATCTGGTACGGCATCCATGGTCCGACGCCGCCGGTCAGCAGCGCGGAGGCGAACAGCGATGTGCAGCCGAGCGCGAAGCCGAAGCCGGCCCCGAACACCCGCCCGGCGAGCACGAGGATGAAGAACACGGTTTCGATGCCGGCGGTCCCGGCGCCCAGCGGCCGCAGCGCGGCATTGATCGCGGACAGCACGCCGAGCATGGCAAGGGCCTTCGCGTCGATGCCACCGTCGGCGACCTCGGCGAATACCACCGCCAGGACCAGCGCGAGCAGGACGCCGAACATCAGCGGTGGGGTCTCGGTTGATGCGAATGTCCCAGGAGCGACGACGAACGGCCACCCGAACGCCACGAGGCCGAGGAACGACGCCATCGCGATGGTGATGGCGGACCGGGGCCGGACCCGGATCGCGGTGCGGGGCCTTGCCGCCCCGGCCTCGCGGCGCGCGAGCGTGCGCCGATCCCGCTGCTGCCCCGTCACGGCTGGCCTGTCACGGCTGGCCCGTCACGGCTGGCCCGTCACGGCGCGGGCACGGGGTCGAGGGCAGCGGCGACTTGCGCCACGGTGAGATAGGGCAGCGGTGCCAGGATCTTGGCGACTTGCGGTGCGAACGTCGGTGAGGCGGTCAGCGCCGTGGCCGCCGGGCCGTCGGTGACAATCTCGCCTTCGGCCATCACGATGACGCGGTCGCAGGAGCGGGCCGCGAACTCGACGTCGTGGGTAGCGACGACGATGGCGTGCCCGCGGGCGGCGAGCCGGTCCAGCGTGCCGGTCAGGCCGGCTTTTGCCTGGTAGTCCAGGCCACGTGTGGGTTCGTCGAGCAGGATCACCGCGGGCGCAGCTGCCAGCTGAACGGCCAGCACGAGGGCAAGCTGCTGCCCGGCGGACAGGTCCCGCGGATGCGTGCCAGCGGATATTCCCGGTGCGATGTCGTCGAGGATCGCGCGAGCCGTCACCGCCTCGCCGCCGGTGCCCGGGCCGGCTGACCTGTCGTGGGCATCGCGGTCGGCCTGGGCGAGCTCTGCCGCCACGGTGTCGAGGTAGAGCAGATCGGCGGGGGTCTGCGGTACGAGGCCGACCAGGCGCCTGGCCCCGGCGGACGTAAGTCTCGCCGGATCGGACGCCGCGCCGGCCACACTGACGCTGCCGGAGGAGCGGCGGCCGGAACCTTGCACCGCCCACAGCAGAGACGACTTCCCGGAGCCGTTGCGGCCCATCAGCGCGGTGCTCTCCCCGCGGCGCAGCGTCAGGTCGACGCCGCGGACCGCGATGAGCGGCCCGTACCGGACGACGATGCCGCGTGCGGTCAGCGCGGGCGCCGCGTCCTTTTCGGTATGTGCGCTGCGATGGGCCACCGGTGGCGTGTCCGGCAGCTGACGGCGCAGTTGCGGCGCGCGGCGGCGGGCGTCCCGCACGGACAGCGGCAGCGGGTCCCAGCCGACCAGCCGGCCGAGCTCCGCCACCGGCGGGACAACCGCCGCCTGGCTGAGAACGGTGGCCGGGTCACCTGCGGTGACGTTGCCGTCGCCGGGCAGCCAGGCGACTCGGTCGGCGTAAGGCAGGACCCGTTCCAGCCGGTGCTCGGCCAGCACGACGGTGACCCCGAGATCGTGCACGAGCCGGGTGATCGCGGCGAGGACGTCTTCGGCGCTGGTCGGGTCGAGGGCCGAGGTTGGCTCGTCGAGGACGAGGATCCGCGGCTGAGCGGTCAGCGAGGCCCCGATCGCGACGCGCTGCTGCTGCCCGCCGGACAGGGTGCGCAGCGCCCGGTGCCGCAGGTCGGCGATGCCCAGCAGGTCCAGGGTCTCCTCCAGCCTCGCGCGCATCGCCGCCGGGTCAATCGCGAGCTGCTCCATGGTGTAGGCGAGTTCCTCCTCGACGGTGTCGGTGACGAACCCGGCGAGCGGGTCCTGCCCGACCACTCCGACGACGTCGGCCAGCTCGCGCGGCCGGAAGCGGGCGGTGTCCCGGCCGTCGACCAGCACCCGGCCAGTCAGGGTCCCCCCGGTGAAGTGCGGCACCAGGCCGTTGATGGCGGCCAGCAGCGTCGACTTTCCGCTGCCGGTGTGCCCGATGACCAGGCACAGCTCGCCCTCCTCGACCCGCAGGCGGACGTCCCGCAGCACCGGGGCGGTGGCGCCGTCATACGTGACGCCGACCTGATCGAGATGGATCACCCGCTCGCTCCGGTGGCCGCGGGCGGAGGCGGTGCGGCCAGCGCAGCGAGCGCGGACGCCAGGATCGCCGCGGCGGGCAGCAGCGGCAGGGACGGCCACTGCAGCGGATACAGCCCCGGATTCAGCGCGGCCGGGTTGTAACCGGTGTTCAGGCACAGCACGACCGCGCTGGCGAGGCCGCAGCTGACGACCGCCCATTCCGGCCAGCGCCACGGGTCCGGCCGGTAGCGGCTGCGCGATACCCGCCGGCCGCCCAGGGCCAGGCCCGAGAGGCACAGTGCTGCGCCGGCCGCGAACCCGCCGATGCCAACCGCGTGCGGCACCGTCGTGTCCAGCAGCCCGTACGCGCCAATGCACAGTCCGGCCAGGCCAGCCAGCATCAGCGTCGCGGTAACCCGCCTGCTCGCGGGAGTGGCGTTGCCGGTGCGCCCGTATCCGCGCGAGTCCATCCCTGCGGCTAGCCGCAGGGACCGTTCGAGCGAGTCGTGCAGGACCGGGACGGCGATCGCCCGAAGTGCGTGCAGGCCCCGGCCACTGGCGCCGCGCAGCCGGCGGGCGCGGCGTACCCGCTGGACGCTCTCCACCAGCTGCGGGGCGACGGACAGGGCAACGGTTACCGCGACGCCAAGCTCATAGAGTGCGCCCGGCAGCACGCGGAGCGCCCGCTTGGGGTTGGCGAGGGTGTTGGCGGCGCCTAGGCAGCAGAGCAGGCACGCCAGCCTCGCCCCGTCGAGGGCGGCCGACAGCACGGCCTCCAGCGACACCGGCCCGCCGATCTGCACGCCCGCGTACCAGGCCGGCGTGGGGATGCTGGGCAGCCGGAACAAGATCAGGTCGCCAGGCGTGACCCCGCTCTCGAAGACGATCCGGAAGATGATCCGGATCGCGATGACCGCCAGCGCCATCCCCAGGTAGAAGCGGTACCCGCGCGCCCACGGCGCGTCGGTGCGCCGCGCTGTCACCACCACCCCGACGACCGCGAAGATCAGCAACAGCAGCAGCGGGTTGCTGGTCCGGCTGGCGGCCGTGGCGAGCGCGCACGCCCACACCCACCACGCGACCGGATGCAGCGCGCGGGGCAGGCGGCCGCCGCCGGACGTGGCCGTGCCGCGGCGGCGGGCGGCGGGCAGGGCCTGCCCGGTGACGGCGCTCACCGCTCCCGCCGGGGACGCCGCGCTGCGGCGGTGATCCCGGCGGCGGCCAGCAGCATCACGACCACCAGCGCGACGAGCGCAGGCACCGGGGATCCGTGACTGACGTGCGCGCTGGCCGCCGCGGGCGGGGCGTCGAGGACGGCTGGCGTCCGCGGCGGCGTCGCCCGGGCGGCAGCCGGCGCTGAATTCCGTCTCCGCGGGGCAGGGCTGATGGTGGCGGGGGCACTGGTGGCCCCGGCCGCCGCGCTGGTGCTGGCCGCGCCGTCCGGGCTGGTGCTGGCCGGGCCGGCCGGGCCGGTGTTCAGGGCGCGGACGCTGTCGGGGCTGAACGCCGGGACGGCAGATCCAGCGGTTCCGCCCGGGCTGGTGCTGCCGAACATCCACAGCTCGACGCTTCCCGGCTCCGGGTGGTAGCTCATCGCCCCGGCCTGGCTGTAGGTCCAGGCGTCCTGGCCGCGGCTGGCCTGCCAGAAGCTCCAGTACGCGCTGGCCGGCGGGGTCAGCACGCACGACTGCCGGGCTGGCGTCGGGTACAGCGCGCCGCCGTGGTAGCCGGCATAGCCGATCCGGCAGACGAACCCGGGCCCGTCGTGCTCGGTGCCGGCCGTCTGCCAGCCGCCCTGGTTGAGCAGGGCGTAGCCGGTGGTCGGGGTGGTGCCGCAGGAGCGCAGCAGCGGGCCGCCCCAGTGCCCGAAGTCCACGGCGACGACCACCCCTGCCGTGGTGGTGCAGTCGCCGATCGGCCTGGCCGAGGCGGATGCCGGCGTGGCCGCGGCGGCGGCCCCGGCCGCCGACGCGGTGATCGCGAGCATGACGGCCGCGGCTCGTGACAGCCAGCCGGCCGCGGCCCGGGTCATGGGCCGGCCCCGCCTGCCGCGTCAGAGCGCTTCCCGCCGCCTGGCGGGTACCGGCGCCGCCGGCGCAGCAGCAGCAAGCCGATGATCACTGCCGCCGCGGTGGCGACGGCCGCTGCGGCTCGCCACAGCGCGGCGGTCAGGTTGCCGCCGTCGCTTACCTGGGCGAGCGGGCGCTGCGACGGCAGCGCTACAGCCGGATCCGGGCTCGGCGCGGCGGCGGCCACGGCTGCCGGCGGCCGCGACGGCGACGCCGTCACGGACGCCGTGGCGGCAGGTGCGGTGATGGTGACCGTAGCCGCGGGCGGGGTGACGGTGACCGTCTTCTCCGGGGCCGGCGACCGGACCGGCGGCGTGCTGACGGCGGCAAGATCACGGTGCAGGGTGCCGAACGAGGTGCCGACGGCCCCGCCCACGGCCTGGGTAGAGGCGCGCAGATTCGACCCCCGCGGCCCGGTCGCGTAGGCGCTGAACCCTCCGTTGCCGTTCTGCTCGCGAGCGAGGAAGGAAAGCGCCGCGCTGATCTGGGACCGGTGAGCGGCGGCCTGCAGGGTCAGCGCCTGGATGGCCAGGCCCGCGGAATTGACCGACTCCCCGCCCGCGGCGGGGAAGCCGCCGTTCTTCTCCTGCCGCCGCGCGATCCAGGCCACGCCTGAGGTGACATCCGCCGCGGCCACGGCGCCCGGGGCGAGCCCAAGGGCCATGACCGCCATCGCGGTGCTGTCGACGTCCTGGTCGCCGCTGTCGGGTATGAGGCTGGGGAATGACCCGTCGGCGTTCCGCAGGCTCTCCAGGTAGGCGAGGGGTGCTGCCGCCTCGCTCGCCTGGCCGGCGCGCAGCTGGGCCATGATGCCAAGCGCCTGGTCGAACACGGAGGTGGCGTAGGTGTAGTTTCCGGCCGCCGCGCAGCTGGTGTTCGCGCCCCTTGAGGCGCGCGTGCATACGGCGGCGTCCAGCGCGGCGATCAGATCGCGGCCGCCGAAGTCGCGCGGGTTGTCGCCGACCACCTCGGCCAGCAGCGCTTCCTTGCCGATGGCGCCGCCGCTCGCGAAGGGAGTGCCGATGCCGGTCCAGTCGTTCACCGTGTTCCCGGACGGATCCTTGCCGGCCTGGTCGAGGAACGCGACGATCATCTTCAGCGCCGGATTGCCGTCGCCGGTCGCCGCCAGGGCGAATGCGCCGTCAATGGTCAGCCCGAAGTCGGCGTAACGGGGAAACGACTCGTAATAATGCCCGCCGATCAGGTTCGCCGACGAGACCAGGTAGGCGCTGCCCGTGACCAGATCCGGGCCTGTTACCCGTGCAGCGAGCGCGGACGGCGCCGTCGCCGCGCCGAGGGCCGTCCCGGCGACGGCGGTCAGCGCGACTGCCAGGGCAAGGGTACGGATACGCGCACTGCGTGCTGAGGCAGGCGGCAACGGGTCTCCTGGGTTGCGGCATACAGCGCGAAACCCAGACTCACCAGGACTACCCAGGGAAATCCGATGTTCCGCGCCGTAGACCACGACGACGCTAGGACGGTGCAGCGATCCAGCCAGGTTCTCCGACTCGCCCGCGTGCGATGCGGGCCCACGGCTGCGGGTCAGTGCCGGAATCTGACCGGCTTCCCCTGGTGCGCTGGACGGAGCCTATCTGACCACATGCGGCGCGTCGCGGTCAACGCGATCTGCTATCACGCGAGTCACGGGGTGGATGCCCGCCGCCCGTGGGCGTTCGTCAGCCGGCTGCGGCGCCATCGAGCAATGCCCGGAGGCCACGTTCGAACCGCTGGTCTAGCGTGCCGGGATCGGCGATGGTCTGAGCGGCCGGATCGCGCGCCAGCTTGCTCAGCTGCGGGAACTGGCCGGTGCTGATCCGGCCCTGGATGTATTCGGTGATCGCGGCGGGTGACCTGGGTCGGTGCTGGCGGCCCTGGCTGCTGCTCGCCTGCGCGCATGACGTGGCCGAAGACGTAGTCGTCGACGATGGCGAGCAGGTCAAGCTTGGCCGCGGTATCGAGCGGCGCGGTGGCGACCGCGGCCAGGGACTGCTCACAATGGCGCAGGCCGTTGGGGCCGAACGGGCCGTCCTGCGCCGCGGCGCCGCGTCCTTGCAGCGCCTGCACGGCCCACGGGTGGCGCAGCAGTGTTTCTCTTGTGCTGCGGGCGATCATGGCAAGTGCCTCGCGCCAGTCGGCGGGGAACTGGCCGCCGGGGACGAGTGATTCGCCGATGATCGCGTCGTCCATGAGCGCGACTAGGTCGCTTTTCGCGCTGATGTAGCGGTAGAGGCTCATGGTCCCGGCACCGAGTTCGGCGGCGACGCGGCGGATCGAGACCGCCTCGAATCCCTCGGTGTCGGCGATGGCAAGCGCTGCCGCGGCGATCTGCTCGCGACTGAACCGTGGCTTGCGGGCGCCGGGTTCGGGCGGCGTCCAGATGGCTGGCTGCGCCGCGGGTACGGGTGGCAGAGTTCTCAGTCCGGGAATGAACAGCTACGTCCAGGCGTGTTGACACTTCTCGCCATGGTGCAGGAGAGTGAAGTCCGGAACTGCTACTGGCCCAACTGAATAGGCGAGATGGCGGGGGAAGTCCGGTGAGATCCCGGCGCTGACCCGCAACGGTATTCCGGCGATCTCCGAGGTCGCCGGCGAGCCCGAGTACCCGCGATCGTCGCTTCACTGCTCCCCCACCCGTCGTGGTCCGCGGGCCGGAGTCCGGTCGCCGCGTGAGGGCCCGGTCCCGGAGATCGCCGGACCGGAAAGGGCTCACCCGATGACCCTGCCCCGAGTACGCAGCGCAGCGCTGCCGCTGACCCTGCTGCTGGCCTTCGCCCTCGGCGCCGCGCCGGCAGCCGCAGGTTCTGCGCTCGCCACGTCCCGGCCCACGCACAGCCACGGCCGGGCTGCATCCGGGTGGCTGGCCCGCCAGATGACCGGCGGCAGCCACCTCGTGTACACCTACGACGGCGTCACCTACCCCAACCAGGGCGGGACCATCGACGCGATCCTCGCGTTCGCCGCGACTGGCACGGCCGGCAGTCATGGAGCGCGGGCCGTCGCCTGGCTGGCCCGGCCCCACGTCCTTTCCAACTACATCGGCAACGGCACCACCGAGTCCTACGCTGGAGCCACTGCCAAGGCGATGCTGGCCGCCGAGGTCCGCGGCATCAACCCGGCCACGTTCGGCGGCGTGAACCTGCCCGCCCGGCTCGCCCGGCTGCTTACCCGCTCCGGCCGGTACTCGGACCACTCCACGTACGGGGACTACAGCAACGCGTTCAGCCAGTCCCTGGCCATCCTGGCCCTGAGCCGCCGAGGCGGCGCACCGGCCGCAGCAGTGAAATTCCTGGCCTCAAGCGAGTGCCGGAACGGCGGCTTCCCGCTCGACTTCGCCCAGAAGACCTGTGTCAGTTATCCGGACGCCACCGCCATGGACGTCCAGGCGCTGCTGGCCGCCGGCTGGGCGGGCCGGGCGCAGCGGGGACTGAGGTGGCTCGCCAGGGTGCAGCGAAACGACGGCGGATTCATCGCCTCACCCGGCGCCGCGCCGAACGCCAACAGCACCGGCCTCGCCGGGGAGGCTTTCGCCGCTGGCGGGTGGTTCCGCCGCGCCGCGTCAGCCAGGGCGTTCCTCATCGGCCTCCAGGTCGGCTGCTCCGGTAAAGCCGCCGACCGGGGAGCGATCGCCTACGACGCGGCCGGATTCAGCCTGAGCACGGCCGTCAGTGCCACGGCCCAGGGAATTCTGGGCCTCGCCGACGTCGGCCTGGCCCGGCTGAGCGCCCGCGGCTCCAGCTCCGGCGCCCCGCACCTGGCCTGCGCGTCATGAGCGCGCCGCGAAGATTCCTGGCCCGCGGGCCCGCCGCTCACCGGCCCGCCAGGACCAGCCCGGCGCTCACGATGCTCACCGTGCTCGCTGTGCTCGCCGCTAGCCTGGTCATCGCCGTGCTCAGGGTGACGCCGGCCGCTGCGGCGGCCTGCACCAGCAGCAAGAAGGGCGTGACCGTCGTCGTCGACTTCACCAAGCTCAACGGCAAGATCAAGACCGCCTGCGACCCCACGGACCCGACCAACGGCCTGACTGCCCTGACCGGTGCCGGGTTCAGCTACACCTTCGTGCCCAACTACCCCGGCTTCATCTGCACCATCGACTCCCTGCCCAATCCCTGCAACGGCGCCCCGGCCTCCGCGTACTGGTCGTACTGGCACGCCACGCCCCACGGCAAGTGGATCTACAGCAACCTCGGCGCAGGCAGCTACCACCCGAAGGCCGGCTCGGTCCAGGGCTGGGCATTCGGCGCCGGCAACCCCCCTGGCATCTCCCCGCCGTAGCCGTACCTCGCTTCCAGCACAAAAGCAACGATTAGCTAAGGCTGGCGAGACGGTGGCGAGCTGGTCAGGTATCTCACGCTCGCTGACGCGCGCGGATCGGGGGGCTGCGTTGCCGCTGATCATGGCGGTTACGGCTGGCTGAGCCTCAGCCGGTACCACCGCGGTGCGGAGCCTTGGAGCGCGCGGGGCATGCCTGAGGTGTCGGCTGGCTCGTCGGCCAGGATCTTCCAGCCACCGAAGGCTGTCTCGATCTCCTCTCGGCTGGCCCCGGGCGGCAGGGGCCCACGCCGAGCACGGTTGAAGGCGAGCATCAAGAGTGTGGCGTCCGGGGCCGCAGCGACGGTCACGCAGTCGGCCATCGCCTGCCGCCCAGGTCCGGGCAGGTGGTGGAAGCAGCCCACGTCGAGGAAGAAGTCCGCGGGTGCGCCGATGTCGCCGGCTCGCAGCGCCGTGACGTCGCCGTGCACGAAGGTGACATCCGTCCCGGACGCGGCAGCGCGTGCGCGGGCGATCTTCAGGGCACGGTGCTGGTTGTCGATCCCGACCGCGCGCCAGCCCCGGCTGGCGAGATTAATCGCGTGGGTGCCGGTGCCGCAGCCAAGGTCGACCGCCCGTCCAGGTGGTGCAGGCCGCTCCATGGCTTCGCGGTCCAGAAGTCCCCCGAATTGCTCGGCTGCTTCCCGGCCGGCGCGCTCCCATGGCCGGAACCCGACCGCATACGCCACCGTGTAAAAACCGCTCATCGTCTGTCTCCCGTGGTACTGGTGGTGACCGGCCCGCCCGGGGCCGGTTCTGGATGCTGGTGTTGTGTTATTGCCGGGCGAGGTCGTAGGGCAGCGCGCCGAGCTGCCTGAGTACCGTGAGGTCGTCGCGGACGGCTAGGTGCTCGGTGATCAGGCCTGTGTCGTTGAAGGTCAGTACGTGGATCTGCCGGGCGGAGGTGGGCCGGTGTGTTGCGGGTATGCCGTGGAATGGCCCGTCGTGCGTGCCGGTCATCACGCCGATGCAGACGACCTTGCTGCCTTCCGCGACCATGGCCTGCAGGTCGAAGCGCATGTCGGAGCATCCTGCCCACAGCCGGCCGAAGACCTGCCGGGCGCCTTCGGGGCCGTCGGGGGTGCCGGGCCGCGCGTTGTGGTTGACGGATCCCGGCGCGAAGAAGCCGCCGATCTTGCGGAGGTCGTGAGCGTTGAACAGCTCGGTCCAGAACGCTTGAGCGCGGGCCTTGTGGCCGGACATGGCAGCTGTCATCGGGCGATGAAGCGGCGGGTCTTGCCGGTCTGGGGATGGCGGGCGATGCCGGCCACCTGGTGTATGTCCACGGACGGTTCGCGAAGGCCCGCGGCGTGCAGGCTGTGCCGGAGCGAGGACGCCAGCGCGGCACGGTCCAGCGCGCCGTCGGCGACGACCGCGGCGTCGATGCCGTGCTCGGTCTGGCGGACCTGGTACTCGACGACGCCTGGCGTCTTCACCATGACTGTGCGTATCACGAGCGGGTCGAGGGTGACGGTACCGTAGCGGAATATCTCGTCAGCGCGTCCTTCGACGGCGGCGCGCAGGTACGGGTCACCATCGGCCGGGTGGCGGATGAAGCGGTCGGTGAGCTCGTAGCGGATCAGCGGCTGAGTGTGGTTATGCAGGTTGGTCACCAGCACCTTGGCCGATGCCATGCCGTCGGCGACGGGCTGGTTGCGGGCGTCGACGAGCTCGACGATGCACATATCCGTGCCGAATCGCAGCACCGCATCTCCTGGCCGGGTGCACCCGGCCAGCCCCTCGGTCGAGACGAAACCGCTGACGGGCGGCACCCCGAACGCACCGCCGATCGCGATGCGGTCCTCGTCGGTCAGCAGCTCGCTGATCGCGGTGATCATGCGCGGGGCGATCCGCAGGCGGCCGGCGTGCTGCTCACCGGCCAGCAGGACGAGCGTGGAGGTATGTGCGAGCAGCGCCGCCGGCCGCGCATCGTTCAGGCGCCGCACGATCTCCCCGACCGGGAGCGTCGCGGGAACGCCGGTCATCCGCACCGGGTAACCGCGGGCGGCAGCGGCGGCAAAGCCGCTGGAGTGGACCGGCGAGGCAGCCGCGACGATGGTGACCGGCAGGCCGCCGGGCGGCGGGCCGCCGGCGGCGAACACCGGGGCCATGGCCGGCCGCAGGACGGACGCGGCGAATTCGGTGTATTCCCCGGCGGTCTGGACGAACACCCCGCGTACGCCCGAGCTGCCGCCTGAGGCCAGGCAGACGTACCGGCCGTCGAGCAGGCTGGGCTCGTGGGCGCAGGCGGCCAGCTGCTGCTCGGCCCGGGCGCGTGTCACCCGGCGGTCGGTGGTCAGCTCGTCGAAGCTCGCCATCATCTGCTGCTTGGTCATCACCGGCAGCTCGGCCAGCTGGCCGAGTTCGAACCGCGCGGGGTCGATCCCGGCCAGGCGCCGGGCGTGGAACGGGGAACGCTCCAGCGCGCAGGCCAGCAGCGCCCGCAACTGCTCGCGCTGGTGGTCGGCCAGCTGCCGGGCGTCCCAGTCAAGTCGGCTGATGTGCTCCGGCAGGCGGCTGGCCAGCGCCTGCCCGAAGCGCGCGCGCAGGGCGGGCAGGGTGCTATCGGTGATCGTGGTCATGGGTTTCCTTCCCGTCCGGTGCGGACACTGAGGTAGCGGGGCGCCCCGCGATCAGCCGGGCCAGCAGCCCCGCCAGCAGCGTGGCCGGGGACGAGACCGGCCCGGTTGCCTGCTCGAGCCTGGCGCCGGCGCCGACCGCGACCAGCAGCCGCGCCAGGTCGGCAGCCGGCAGCGGCGGCGGCTGGCCTGCGCGCTGGTACAGGCCGGTGACCGCGCGCTCCATCCCGGCCAGGGTGCGCTGGTGGGCGGCCGCGTATCGGCGGGCAAGCTCGGGGTCGCGCGCGGCATGGACACGGAACTCGATGACCAGCAGCCCCCACTCCGGCTCGGCGCGGTCCACGCTGGCGGCGTGCCCGAGCAGCTGCGCGATGCCCTCATCCCCGGCCCGGCCCTCAACCGCCAGGGCGTTTCCGGCCGCACGTTCGGAGATCCTCGCCTCCAGCAGCGCCAGGAACAGGTCCGCCTTGCCGCCGAACTGCGAGTACACCACGCCGGTGGAAAAACCCGCCGCGTCAGCGATCTGGTCCACCGAGGCGCCGTGATAGCCCCGCTCCAGGAATACCCGGCGCGCGGCCGCCAGCAGCAGCGCGCGGTTTCGCTCAGACTGTTCTGCCCTGCTCAGCCGAGGTGGCATAGTAACGTTACTCTAATAACGATGTTATTCTGATGTCAACGCGCCGGCCAGCGTCGGCGGCCCGCTGTAGCAAGCCACTCCCGACCACTTGCAGGCCCGTGTCAACGTCGTGGGCCGCATGATCGCCTGGGGCGGCCAACCGGTCGGCGCCGCGGTGGCCGGGGCCGTCGCCAGCGCGGTATCTGTCCGCGCCGGATTGCTGGTCGGCGGTGCCGGGCTGGGGGTGTCCCTGATTCTCAGCGTGGCCGGACCGCTGAAAGTGACCACGCCGGCTGGGTGAAAGGGCCGGCTGGGTGAAAGGGCCGGCTGGGTGAAAGGGCCGGCTGCGCGAAGGACGCGTAGGCCAGGGTCTACTCCGCGCTCCGGGCGCCGGCCCACGGCGGCGAGAGCGGCGTCCCGGTGCTTGCCTCGGGCTGGAGGCGGGCGGTCCACCTCTCCTCGATGTGGCCGAAGCGCCAGATGAGCATCGCCACTGCCCAGGTGACGATGAACATGCCGACGATCACGAAGCCGGCGGTGTTGATGTTGAAGTTGTACATGAAGCCCCAGAAGCCGTGGGTTTGGCTCAGCGCCTTGATCTCCTGCGGCAGCAGGCCGAGCGTCTCGATCCCGCCGATGAAAAAGCAGATGGCGACAGACAGGCCGGTGATGGCCAGGTTGTAGTACACCTTGCGGACCGGGTTGAAGAAAGCCCAGCCGTAGGCGAGGTTCATGAACAGCCCGTCGGTCGTGTCCATGAGGGTCATCCCCGCGGTGAACAGGATCGGCAGGCAGATGATCGCGTACCACGGGACGTGCTGACTGGCGAGCAGCGCGGTGGTTGCCAGCAGGGCAACTTCGGTCGCGGTGTCGAAGCCCATCCCGAAGACGACCCCGACGGGGTACAACTGCCATTCCTTGGTGATGGCCTTCATCCACCGGCCGAAGAAGCGGTAGAAGAAACCGCGGTTCGCCAGCTGGCGCTCCAGCTCCGCCTCGTCGTAGTCGCCGCGCCGCATCGACCGGAACACCCGGACGATCCCGGCGAGGATCACGAGGTTGAGTATGCCGATGAGGAAGAGGAAGGCGGCGGAGACGAGCGTGCCGAACACGCCGCCGAACCGCTCCAGGCCCGAGCCGTTGTGCGACACCGCGCCGAACACCGTCTTCTCGGCGATGATGATGCCGACCCCGATCGCGATCACGATCGTGGAGTGCCCCAGCGAGAAGAAGTACCCGAAGGCGAACGGGCGCGGCTTGCCGGTGCCGTGCCGCTCGTTCATCACCTTGCGGGTCGTGT
>Ga0302326_10010914_pt1 | contig 19613 bp, 12 predicted proteins | sample Palsa_T0_3_FD_202264 | JGI IMG/M metagenome (GOLD analysis project Ga0302326, IMG submission 202264) | Peat permafrost microbial communities from Stordalen Mire near Abisko, Sweden - Palsa_T0_3 | ecosystem: Environmental > Terrestrial > Soil > Palsa > Peat permafrost | place: Sweden: Abisko...
TGACGATCCGGCTGCCCAAGTCGGCCAGTTCGGCCCAGACGCCGAACGGATGGATCTGTTCTCTGCTCAACAGGTAGAGGCCGTGTGGCAAGCCGCCACCGTGGTCCCGCAGACCCTGCTCGATGCGGATACCAGGGCGACCGCAGCCAGGCAGCTGTTCGACGCCCGAAGAACAGCCGGACTAGCCAGGGCCGCGCGGGACGCGACCTCCGTCGTCCGCTCCGCCGAGCGCCTGGTTGCGGCGTCCCCCTACCGGCGCGCGATGGCGCAGATTGCGGCCCGGCGCCACCCCGAAGGGAAGGGCGGATGGCTCGCACTGCCTGCCATGTCCGCGTCCCTGGCCCTGGTCGCGCGGATCGCGGCACGCGATAACGAGGCCTGCCGGTCCTTCGAGCGGGTCTGGCGGGACCGCTGGACCGACATCGCCCGGCACGCCCCCGAGATGACCAGCATCGACCTGGTCCTCGCGGAAGCCATTATCGCCCGCGCAGAACGTGCCCAATCGGCAGAGGAAACAGCATGACAGCTACCTTCGACCCGCTAGCGACCAGCGAACTGATTATTGGCGGTTACCGGAGATACCTCAGGTCCCTGCTGCCTGTCCGCGACGCCCACATCGCGGCAGCCCTCGATCAGGAGATATCGCGAAGCGCACTGACCAAGGGTCCGCTGCTGGAATCCGCGCCGCCGTACGCGCACGGTGCCACCCTGGCGGACCTGGTCGCGGCTAGTGTCCTGAATCCTGCCTTCCGGCGGCTCGCCAGCGAAGCGCTTCCCATGAACCGGCCGCTCTACCTCCACCAAGAGCAGGCCATCCGCAAGGTCACTGCGGGGCGCAACGTCATCGTGGCCTCCGGAACAGGCTCCGGAAAGACAGAAAGCTTCCTGGTGCCCATCCTCGACGCGCTGTCCGCCGAACAGGCCAGAGGGACACTTGGTCCCGGCGTGCGCGCCCTCCTGCTGTATCCGATGAATGCCCTGGCCAACGACCAGATCAAGAGGCTCAGGCAGATACTTGAATGTGCTCCGGACATCACCTTCGGCCGGTACGTCGGGGACACCCCCCACACCGCCCGGGAGGCGACGGAAAAGTTCGCCGTCCTGAATCCAGGCGAGCGAAGGCTGTCCAACGAACTTCTGAGCCGGGCCGAGATGCGCGAGGCGCCACCGCACATTCTCTTGACCAACTACGCCATGCTGGAGTATCTGCTGCTGCGCCCAGCCGACATAGAGCTATTCGAGGGCCCGCACGGCGGTCACTGGAGCTTCATCGCCGTCGACGAGGCGCACGTCTATGACGGGGCCAAGGCCGCCGAGCTCGCCATGCTGATCCGTCGGCTCCGCGATCGGGTCGCTGAAGGTCGACGGCTGCGCTGCATCGCCACCAGCGCGACCGTAGGCGACGAGCCCCGGTCGGTGACCGACTTTGCCCGGGCGCTGTTTGACGCCGGCTTTGACTGGGTGCCGGATGACGAGTCCCGGCAGGATCTGATCCGGGCCACCAGGCGAACCATGCCAGAAGGACCGTTCTGGGGTCCGCTGGATCCGGCTGCTTACCTTTCCGTGGCACGCGCCGACGACCCGGCGGCGGAGCTCATGCGACTTGCCGAAGCACACGACGGGGCTGGTCGTGGTGATGCGGCCGTCACCTTCGCTCACGAGCGCCGGATTGCTGACCTGAGGGCACGGCTCGCCATCCGCCCACGTCTGTTCGATGAACTCGCCGCCGAGCTATTTCCATCAGACATCGACCAGGATCAGGCGCTTGCCGCTTTGGTGACTGCGGGGGCACGGCTGCGCGACAGCACAGGTTCACCCGTATTGTCAGCCCGGTACCATCTCTTCGCCCGGGCCAGCGAAGGAGCTTATGTTTGCTTGTCCAAGGCAGGCCCGCACGTTTCCCTCGCTCGCAGGGAAACGTGCGGTACTTGCTCGGCAGCCATGTTCGAGTTCGCCGCCTGCAAACGTTGCGGTGCCTTGTACTTGTCCGGTTCCCTCCGGCACACCCCTGACGGGCTGATCTTCGGGCCGCGGCAGCGCCCCACGGAGCGCCGGATCTGGCTTCTGGCCGGGGACACGCCCGTGATCGTCGACGAGGATGACGAGACCTTGGAGGAGGCCGGCCGCTCTCTCGACGCTGACGCCGCCGTTCTGTGCGCCGTGTGCGGCACTCTGCATGTGGCTGGAACCACGACCTGCGCGGGCGTCGCGTGTGGTGGGGCCCTGTTGTGGCCGGTGCGGCGGCTTTTCACGGCCCAGGACACCATCTCGGGCTGCTTGGCCTGCGGGGCGCGTGGGGCGGCCATGGTCCGGCAATTTGAAACCGGCGGGGACGCCGCCGCCTCAGTAATCGCCACCGCTCTTTATCAGGCGCTCCCGCCCGCCGATAGCGAGGTGCAGGCCGATCAGCCCGGGCAAGGCCGCAAACTGCTGCTGTTCAGCGACAGCCGGCAAGCGGCCGCCTTCTTCGCGCCCTACCTTCAGACCAGCTACCAGACCATCCAGCATCGGCGCCTCATCCTCGACGCCTTGTCCAGTGCCGCCGCCGACGGCGACGAGGGTGCCCACGTTACTGATGTCGCTTATTACCTGATACGAGCCGCTGATAGCGCTCATGTCTTCGAGCGGCGCCTGTCCAGGCAGGAGCGCCAGCGCCAGACCGAACTGTGGCTGATGACGGAAATGGTGACTACCGATGATCGTCAGTCTCTGGAGGGCCGGGGCCTGCTCCGTGTCGACCTTGGGCGCGAACCTGGCTGGCGGCTTCCGGCCAGCTTTGCCGCGCTCGGCCTGAGCGATCAGGAGTCGTGGCACCTGCTCGGCGAGCTTGCGCGAAGCCTGCGGCAGCAGGGTGCGATGACCATGCCCGAGGGAGTGGATCCCCGCGATGAGCACTTCGATCCGCGGCGCGGTCCCATCTACGTGCGCGCCGAGTTGTCCGAGCCGAAGCGCAAGGTCCTCAGCTGGCTGCCGACGCGGGGCACGAACAGGAGGATCGACTACATCGCCCGGGTGCTGAAGGCCGCCGACAGCTCTGCCGATCCCCGCGATGTGCTGCATGGATGCTGGCGTTTCCTGGATAGCCTCCGCGACGGCTGGCTGGCCACCACGCACGACGGGCGGCTCGGTGTCGTCCGCCAGCTGGATCACACCTGGCTGCGGCTTTCCCCGGTCGGCCCAGCTGATGTTATGTATCGCTGCCAGCAATGCCGACGCATGGTCTCCGTTTCGGTCAAAGGAGTCTGTACGACCATGGGCTGCGCTGGGCCTCTCGAAAAGCACCCAGTTCCAGCACCGGAGGACGACGACGATCATTACCGGTATCTCTACCGGTCACTGAACCCGGTCCCGCTCAGCGCGAGCGAGCACACGGGCCAGCTGACCAGCGTCGAAGCGGCGGACATACAGCAGCGCTTCATCCGCGGCGAAATCAACGCTCTTTCTTGTTCTACTACCTTCGAACTCGGCGTAGATGTGGGTGAGCTTCAGTCCGTAGTGCTGCGAAACATGCCGCCTACCACGGCAAACTATATTCAGCGGGCTGGCCGTGCGGGGCGGCGCACAGAGTCGGCCGCCCTCATCGTGACTTATGCGCAGCGCCGGTCACATGACCTGTCCCGCTATCAGGATCCGGCCACCATGGTGGCCGGCGAAGTCCGTGCTCCCTATGTGCCGTTGGGCAACGAGCGCATAGACCGGCGCCATGCTCATTCAGTGGCCCTGGCCGCGTTCTTCCGGCACTACAAGAGGCTCACCGGCGAAGAGTGGCGCTACGCAGGAGAATTCTTCCTGCCCGGTCCTGGGAACACGGCGGCACCGAGCCTGCGCGTGCAGGGCTTCCTGGACCCGGTACCTGACGACGTCCGACGGTCGCTCTCGCGGGTCCTGCCCGAGTCAGTCCAGACTGAGATTGGCCTGGACACGGGAGCCTGGGTAAGAGAACTTGCCGACCTGCTTGAGCAAATCCAGCTAGAACTTGCCACGGACGTCGATGCGTTCGAGGAGCGGCGAATGCAAGCCGTGGCTGATCGCAAGGGCTTCCTGGTTGACCGCTTCGAAAAGACGATCAACACGCTGACGAAGCGCAACCTTCTCAATTTCCTGGCGAATCGCAACGTCCTACCTAAATACGGATTTCCGACCGACACTGTTGAGCTCAGGACCCAATACGCCGATACCCAAATAGGCGGCAAGCTCGATTTGTCCCGTGACCTGTCCTCGGCTATCTACGAGTTTGCTCCAGGCGCAGAACTCGTGGCTGGAGGGCTACAGTGGACTTCCGGAGGCGTCTACCGGCTACCCGACCGCGAACTCATCGGCAAGTATTACGCCGTTTGCCAGGCCTGCGGCGGCTATCGCGAAAGCGATGAGGCTCTCGATCCCATCTGTCCTTCATGCGATGTGCAGCAGACTGGCACTCCACGTCGCTACTGCGTGCCTGAATTTGGCTTCGTAGCGCAGCGAGACACCAAACGCCCCGGAATGTCACCGCCCCGGCGAAGCTGGAACGGCACGACCTATGTCCTGTCCCTAGCCGCCGAGGTCGAGGAAGCGACCTGGCAACTAGCCAATGGCGGAACTGCGACTACACGGGCGGGTTCGCGAGGCCAGCTCATCGCGATCTCCGAAGGCCCGAACCGGGGTGGCTATCTCATCTGTGACTGGTGCGGCTGGGGAACCCCTGTCAGGCCGAAAGTGCCTGGCAAGCACCCGCACCTGCTGCGCGACCGGGATTGCACTGGCCCTCTCCAGCTCCGGGCTCTCGCGCATCGCTACGAAACCGACATCGTAGCCATCTCGTTCGACGCCCTGGCTGCGCCGTTCGCGGTCCAAGACCACTGGAGGTCAACCCTTTACGCCCTGCTCGAAGGGGTCTCCGAGCGGCTGCAGATCAGCCGGGACGACATCGACGGCACCCTCTACCCGACGCCAGGTGGCCGGACCTCGCTAGTGATCTTCGACACGGTGCCTGGCGGGGCCGGCAGCGCAATCCGCATCGCCCGTTCGTTCGACGAGGTACTCGAGGCGGCACTAACCCGAGTCACCAGGTGTGACTGCGGCGAAGAAACCTCCTGTTACGGATGCCTTCGCGGCTACCGCAACCAGCCCTTCCACGAAGAACTCCGAAGAGGGGCCGCGATCGATTTCCTTCACCCCCTCCTACCAGTTGGCGAGAGCGCATAAGAACTGACAACTTCCACCTGGCGCTTGTGTCTGTTCCGTCGGCGTGCTGCAGTCGATTCCGGGAGTCGTGCTCGGCGAGCACTTCGCTCAGCCCGCTAGTGAAGGCGTGTCAAACGCGCTATCCCTTCCGCGCATGGTCGACTCTGGTCGAGTTATCTAGGAGGTTTATCGAAAACTCAATTCGAAGAAATAGAGTCCAATCGCCGCGCGGAAGGAATCGAGGAACGTGTGTAGCGGTCGCCGGTAATCGGTGAATAGGATCTTCCACGTTTTAAGATGCGCCACCGCTCGCTCGATGGGAGAGCGAATGGAACTGATCTGGTTATTGTATTCGTGCTCACGCAAGTAGAGCTCGCGATCTCTCGGCTTCTTCGTCGGCGTGACGTAACCAGACCCCTGGAATCCCTTATCTGCGATGACCGCCCCGGCAAGTTCGAGAATTTTCTTCACCTCGCCCTCCAGCTTCTTCATGTCATGGTCACATCCGGGAGCCGGGTCAGAGACGAAGATTATGTTTCCGAATTCGTCGCCGATAATGAGGCTTCCGTGGCCCGTGGTCTTGTATTTGCCGGCCCACATCTCGGGTGCAGCCTCCCACGACCAGCACGGCCACAGCGTGCCGTCTACCAGCGCCATCCTGCCGCGGGTCACCTGCTTCGCTTCCTCGGCATCTGGCCGGAATTCCTCGGTGGCCTGGGCGATGAGCGGAGTGAATTTTGTGATTATCTCGGAGACGGTGGCCTGAGCGACGCCGAAGAGGTCGGCGATGACTTCCTCGATTATATTCTGCCGTTTGTACAGCAGCGTGACCATTATCGCTTCCCTCAGCGACAGGCTTTTTGGTCGCCCGATTCCTTTATCCCACGGTTTAGTGAGGAGTTCTTCGATGCGCTCCTCAAGCTCATCGAGTTGTTCAGCGTCCAGCCCGAAGGTACGATGGTAACGCAACGGCTCCTCCGTCGGTTGATGGTTTGGTTCGCACCTCCTTCATATCGATTTTGGGAGCCGTTGTCTTTTCGGCGCGCCGCGCCAGAATTGTAACTTTAGTAACAGTTAGATTGGGATCCGCTAAAGCCCGCTCGGATAAGTTTCCGATAACCTTCTAGAAACGCTTGAATGATCACTGCGACTAACTCCGCTGTCATCAACAAGGCGAATATTTCCCTTTGTAGAACATGCGAAGAGTAACCTCGCTATATGGCTGATCTTGCCGACTACCTGGACCTGACGGTTGGTCAAGCGCGGCAGCAATTCCGGGAACTCATGCGGCGAAGCCCAGTTTCTTCCGGGAGGCAAGTGGTATTTCTGCCCGTCGAGACTCTGCTCTGACTAGCCGCTTCGTTCCAGGTTAACCACCGGCACTTCGGCGGCGCCACCGCCCATCGGGCGCCCGAACCGGTTCCCTCTCTGGCCCGCCTGTTCTCAAGGCCGCCGTCAAGTGTCCTGGCCAAAATGGCCAATCTGGACGGTTCCCGCGCCCACGGCGGCAAGTGCGACGTCCTGGCCGGTGCCATGCTCCGGGATGACCCCGTACGGTTCACTGATGTCTACCGGGTCCTGCTGACTGCGGCCCGCGCGGAAGGCATGGGCCAAGATCGCCTGCCTGATTTCCTCGGACTTGAATACGGTGGCGAGTTCGCCCTTCTCGGCCAGAACGAACTCCAGGCCTCCGCTCTGGAGCGGGCCTTCAAAGCGCAGATCGCCCAGCGCGTCAGCGATGGCGTCTTCTCCGAAAAGCAGACGGAGCAGATTATCCTGGCCGCGGCCCGGGTCGGGCAGCATGTGTTCGCCCTGAATGTGCTCAGCAACTGCGGCCAGCGGTGCGTCTTCTGCGGGCTGAACCCCTCGACGTTCGGCGCCAAGCGCATGCTGGTGGCCGGGCATATCAAGCCGTGGAAAGACAGTGCCCCCAGCGAGCGCCTGGATCCCCGGAACGGCCTGGCCGCCTGCCCCAGCCACGACGTCGCCTTCGACACCGGCCTGCTCACCGTCGGTCCAGCACTGCAGATTCACGTCTCCGGAGCCTTGGCCAACGCCGTCCACGGCGACCCCCTGGCCAGGCAATATTACGGGAGGCCGCCGCTTCTGGAGAGACTGCTCCTCCCGGATGACGCACAGCTACCCGCCCGCAATTACCTCGACTGGCACAAGACCAACGTCTTCGTCGCCTGACTCCTCAGCACTCCAACGGTGCCAGTGGCTCGGCCAGTGCTCTGCGGTTCCTTTCGCGCACGGACTGACGTGTTCCCCCGTAGCACGTTCTTATCGTGACAGGAGCGCCGCGTGCCGTTGCCTAGCTACCGCGGACAGTTCATGGCGTAGCGGCTCTCGGGTGCGGCCTCGGGTCTTGATCGCGTGGCAGTTCGGACAAAGCGCGATCATCTGCTCCGGGTGGTCCGGGCCGCCCTTCGCGAGATCCTGGATGTGATCCACTTCCAGGATCGGGTGACCGGCATCGGTGATGTCTTGCGCCTCACCCGTGCAACACGGGCTCTCGCAGTGCCCCTCGCTGCGCAGCAGCACGGCGCGCCGCGCCGATTCCAGGCGCAGAATGTCAACGCTTACCCGCGGTCGGCCAAGCCTGGTGCCGCGGTCGGTAGCGCCGGCCCCTATCCCGCACAGGCGACGGTACTCCTCTTCCATCGGGCTCCTGGCCACGATCACGTCATTGGCCGGGACCTCGTCGTCGGCGATGTCAGACTCCGCTAGCCCAGCATCAGCCAGGATCGCGTCATAGTCGGCATCCACAAGATACTTATCTACTATTGCCGCTGCGGCCGTGACGCGGGCCTCTCCCGAGTACCGGACCAGATTGTAGACCTGTACGGGCAGGCCGCTTGCAGGCTGGTTCCTGGTGAACCAGCTCAGCGGCACGTCGCCGTGCGCGGGTGGCACCGGCCGCGGACCGCCGAGATCCCACAGACCAGCGTGGTACAGCGCCCCGACTGGGTAGTGCGCTCGTGGATGTTCTCCGTGACCTTCGAGGAACTTGCCGAGCGCGACCTTTGTCTCGCTCCATTCCGCCATCCGCGCCAGGCCCCGGTGCGCACGGCCAATCGCCCATAGCAGGGTCAGCGGTTGGTAGAGCGCCTGGCGGCCGGCCGGCGACCGGTACGGTCGGAGCGCGGAGAGCAGCTCGACCAGCTCCCCGGCTGTCAGGCCAGACACCGCCTGCGTCACCTGGAAGCCGAGCCCGCTCAGCAGGCGCCCGACAGTCGCCGCCCCGCCGCTGAAGTCGGCGGCGGCGAGCGGTTGCCGGCCGGGGAGGAAGCCGTGCGCCGCGCCCACGATTGCCTTCGAATCGTAGGTCTTGCCGTCAACTACCAGCCGGTACGAGCGAGCCGTGCCGAACCCGTACTTGTCGAGGAACCGGTCCTGGCCGAGCCGGTCATACTCCGCCACGGCTTGGAGAATCTCGTGGCGGGACAGCTCCCGCAATGCCACACGGCCATGGTAAGCCGTTGCGTTTGGCAAAGTTGCCAAACGCAACCGGTTGCCAATCACCGGCGAGCCGCCCACCCGGAGCTCACCGGGCCGAGACAATCTCCGCTCTGGAGCGCTTTCCAAGCCCAGATCGCCCAGCTCGTCAGCGAAGGAGTCTGTTCGAACAGCAGACGGAGTAGATTATCTGGCCGCAGCCCGGCAGTTCTTACCAGCCGAGTCCTCTGAGCCGCTCGTCATCGATGCCGAAATAGTGGGCTATCTCGTGGATGACGCTACGGCGAATTGCACGGCTACTTCCCGCTCGCTATGGCAGACCGCGCAAATAGCCTGGCGGCAGATGGTAATCCGGTCAGGTAGGAATGGTGCGGTCAAGCTCAGTCCTCGTCGTCCGGCGGATCGTCGTCTTCGACGTCAACGTCGCGTTGGTCGACGTACTCTAGCCAGAGGTCGTGGAGGGACCGCTTGCTCTTGGGATCGACGAGCCAGAACCGCCAGCCGTTCACGTTTGTCCCAGAGACGGCACGAGCGGCACCGGACGGGGTGAGGTAGCGAACGCCATCGACGTCGAGTGTCTCGTCGGACAGGACGGTCGCGGTTCGCTCCGCGACGCGGCGGCCTCGCGCGTAGAGCGTTGCGCCTTCCTCGAGTAGTCCCGCGGCCATCAGATCGGCAAGCTCGATCTTGCGTATAGGGCGCGGTTCAATCCGCTCCGTCCGAGACTTATATCCTTCTGGCACCGGCCACACCTGGGTGATCAAATCGACCAGTTGCTCGGTGCGAGCCCCGATGCGCTCGTCGTCCCAGCCGTCCTTTGCTTGTTCCAGAAGCCGACGGTTGAGCATGAGGACGTCATGGCTGTGGAGTGCGTCGTATTTCCCGCCCGGGCCTGACCATGGCCCGTTGGACACTTTGCTGTTCAACCTGCCGGTAAGCAGCGTGAGGTTGCCGATCGTGTCGATGAAGGGATCTCGATCGGCGGCCGTCAGGCCTTCGGCGAGTGGCCAGTGAGCAGGCCACCGGCGCGGCATAATGTGCTCGATCGCATACTTACCCCGGGCGACCCGTTCCCCGCCGAGCCCGGTGGCCGAGCCGCGCCAACCGCGTTGGTGGTCCTCGATAGCCTCGAGCACCATTCGCAGCCGGCCGCGGGATAGTCGCCGGTAGGCGGCTAGGGTTCGCAACTCGGCCCGAACCTCATCGTTGTCAGGCCAGTACGAGTTGATGCCAGGGTGATGCTCCAAGTAACCTTCGATAGCGTCACCAGCCGACTGTCGCCCAGACTTGCGGACGTGCCCAATTAGTTCGGCGAATACCTGGGCGTAGGACTTGGTGGTTGCCCGCACTAGCATCCGCCGGACCAGCCAGCTCTCGATCACGTCGAGTGCTTTCGTGAGCTGATCGGCTGGGATCGTAGCCTCGTCCGGGTCGAGCAGGAACAGTACGAGCGGCTTGACGGCTTCGCTTTCCATGACGTTGGTGCGGTAGGCGAACAACCCCAGTCGGTTGATAGGACCAGTGAACTGTCCGGCCGCGCTGACGAAGTCCCGGTAAGCGTGGCCGGCGCGGCGGAGCTGTCCAAGAAGGTCCATCATGCCGACCCCGGAGTCGAAGTCGGCGTATGTCTTGAACCGGGGGAAGACCTCGCGGGCGAGGATTTCCTCGCCAGTCTTCGCGATGAGCCAGTGGCTGAGGAACACCGATGATCGCTGGTGGCGCAAGCGGCCCGCCCTGATCTCGGTTTCCCAGAACCCGGTTTCGAACTCCTGCCAGTACTGCTCGTATGCTGCTTCGACGTCGACCCCGGACTCGGTGAGCCGCTGGAAGACGAAGTTCTTGATCAGGTCCGCGGCGGTCAGTTGCGCACCGCGTGCGTTGAGCGTCTCGAAGATTTCCTGCGCGTTCTCATCGGCGGTCAGATCAATGACCACCATCTGCATTAGCTCACGAACGGCGCGCTCGATCGCACTCGCGCGGGCGGGGATATTCTCCTCGGAGGATATTAGCCATTCGCGGGCGCGCTTCGCGAAGTACTCGTGGGCCTGGACTATCCGACTGGCCCTGTACTCGAGGGCGTCGTAGGCCAACGGCGGGTCGCCAGCCATCACGGCGTTAAAGGCAGGACGGTCACGGTTTGTCGGCCACACCTTGAACCGGTCTTCCGGGCGATCCCAGAAGGGACGCGCGTTCATAACCAGGGTTTCGACACGCATCGCCGATTGCTCAGCACCCACGGCCAGCAGCTCGCCGCGCAGGGCATCGAGGAGGAGTTGCAACGTCGTCAGCCGCTGCTGCCCGTCAATGATCGTCCGTTCCTGCATCGTCCCGGCTGGGTTCTGTAGCTGTTGGAGGACGACCGCGCCAAGAAAGTGAGGGTGATGCCGGGCTGCGGGGTTGTTGAGCGACCGCTGCGTGACGCGAACGAGGTCGTCCCACAGCGGCTCCCACTGGTTATCCTCGTTCCATACATATGGCCGCTGAAACAACGGAACGATCAGCCGCTGGGGCTGCATGAAAACCATCTGCGGCGTGCGGACCTGGGTCTCCATACTTGCGTCACTCCTTGTCGCCCGGCTGGCCTGTAGCCGGGGGTGGGTCGTGCCCGCCGAGAGCTCCAGTCAGCTAAGGCTGGATCTTCCTGCAGCACTTAGAATTGCCGTCTGTTTCCTTCTGATAACCTTTGTGAAATTACGTTAATTACCTGCGTGCAATGGCGATACAGTCGTCAAGGAAGACCGAGGCAATATTGGTCAGCCGGACACGCTCGAATGCCGTAAGGAGAAGCCGCTGTAGCTCGCTGTCGCTGATTCCGGGATCCTGGTCAAGGATGTGACGGGCAACGTCGGCGACTTCCGTAGGCGGGATTTGCTCAAGCTCCCTGTCTCCCCGTCGGCGCAACACCACTGATGGAGTACCGGGCAAGTAAAGGGTCTTCAGTGAGCGATCGGTCATATTGTCGCGAATCTGCCGGAGCAACCCCCTCGCGACCGCTGTCTCGGTTGCTTTGTCTAGAGCCTCGCGGATTGGCTTTGTGACGCGATGGCCGCCGCTCGCACGTAGGTAGAGTTCGTAGACCCGGACTGTGACGACAGGGCCCTCCCCTGTGACGATATCGACGATTCCTTCGATGATGGCCCACTGCACCGCGGTGTGCACATTGGGAACTTGATGAGCCTGCCAGGCACGGTGGGGGGCAAGAATGGGTAGTCGCCTGTCGGTCGGCGTGGCTGGAGCTGCAATGTCAGGCTGGAGTCGGCTGACGAACTGGGCTTCTTCGCGCGGTGGCTCGGTGACAGCACTTGTGTTGTCATTCGTCCACTGCGGTGGACCCCCAAAGATAGGGGCAGTGGCGTCGGGAGCTGGCGTCGGCGAGACGAGATGTCCTGAGTGATGGCGCGGGACATAGGGAAAGTCAAGGCGTTCGCCCTCGGCGGCCAGGATCCTGACGACATCAGTGGGTTTTTTCTCGACGGTGCCATCGACGATGACGACCGGGGGTGGCGAGGCGGCTGGCGCGTCGGCGGGACGGATTCCGAGGGACTCAAGCCGGTCCCACAGGCTGGTCAGGGCGGTGTCGGGGTCGCGGTAGAAGGCACTACCGCGGATGCGGTGGAAGGTCCAGCCGAGCCGTTCGAGGATCGCCTGCCGGTTCCGGTCAGCCTCCCAGCGGTCGGGGCCGTGGTAGGCGTCTCCGTCGAGTTCGACGGCAAGGCGTCCGCGTCGGCTTTCGACGACGAGGTCGATGCGGAAGCGGCCCACCCGGTGCTGGACTTCGACCTGGTATCCGCGGGCGATGAGTTGGCGGTAGACGTCGCGCTCGAAGTCGGAATCGAAGCGGTCTTCTTCCTGGCCCGTAGCATCGTCGATGCGTGAGGGGTTCTGGCAGTAGCGGATGAACCGGCCACGAACGTCATCGGTATGCAGCTCGTCGGGCGAGATCGAGCGGATGCACCACATCTGGTCCTTGGCACGGCTGGCGGCGACGTTGATTCGCTGCCGGTCAGCGTCTTTTGTCATTGCCCCGATGCGGCGGCCTTCACCAGCCGCGACGACGAGGGAGATGAACATGACATGCCGTTCGTCGCCTTGGAAGTGGTAGGCGTTGCCGCAGCGGATCCTGCGCCGTTCCACCTCCTGCTCGCCGAGCCTCTCGATGAGCTTGCCCTGGATAAGTTGCGCCTGCCCGTCGCCGAGAAGGGAGATCACGCCGAAGGTCTTGCCGTCGTAGCGCTGATCGGCGCACAGCTCGGCAATCTTGCCGACGATGTAGTCGGCCTCGGGCGGGTTGGTGTCGGTTCCGAGCTCCCGGTAACCATCGGGGATGTGAATGTCGATGACGCTTGGCCAGGCCGGGTCGGCAGGCTGTTCCCGTAGCGGCAGGATTTTGCCACCGTAGGAGAGCTGGTTGGAGAACTCGATGATCTCCGGCAGGCAGCGGAAGTGCTCGCGGAGCATGATGACGCCAGGGAAACGCATCTTCGACAGGTCGTACAGGCTGGTCTTAATGTCGAGCAGTTCTGCTTGAGGCAGATCCGGGATGTGCTGCCTTATCAGCTCGTGTACGGCGGACTCGTCGGTGCCGATGGCCTGGGGACTTATCTGTTTGTCATCACCAACGACGACAGCCTTGCGGGCAATGCCGAGCGCAGCGAGGCCGAAGAGGTCGCATTGCGAACTTTCATCAACGATGACGACATCGAACATCGCGGTTGCCGGATCAAAAGATTCGACGACCCGGTAGGTCGGCATGATCCAGACCGGCACCGCCGCTTGGGCTTGTTCCATCTGCTGCTGGGCGATGGCCCGCCAGTGGTGCGCGTACTTGCCGGTGCCCTTCCCAACCTTGCGTAGCGCCTGCGCCCAGGCGGTCAGTGCGCGGCGTTCGCGGTCGGTGAGCCGTTCGGCCAGGGCCAGCCAGGCGGATTCAGACGCCAGGTCAGCGGTGGCAGTGGCGGCGGCACGAAGTTTGCCTTCAAGCTGGCGCTGGAGCACGGCCGGATCATCGGCGTCGGTGATGACGCTGAGCCAGGTGTCGGCCTGACGCCATTCCCAGGCCTGCAACGCCGGCCCGGCCGGCCCGGCAACGGCTTCATCGCCGCGAGATACCCCGATCCGGGTGCTCCACGCGGGTGTCACCTCGTCGAGCCGACGGGTGAGGTCGTCAAGGCGGGCGACATCACTGGTAAGGCCACGGACGCGTCGTACTTCGTCAACGATCCGACCCCATTGGTCCCAGGCTGAGGTATCGAAGGTGCCGAGGAGCTGCCGCCACAAACCGCTCGCCTGCGGATAGGAAGCACCATCGGCGAGATGCTTGCGGACCGTATTCAGCCGTGCGGTGAGGTCTTTTTCCTTGATGTGCAGTGTGGCCGTCCTTAGCGTTTCGGCAAGGGCAGCCAGACTCGCGGACGTGGCGTGTTCAGAGACGCGGACGCCGCAGGCTCGGAGTCGGTCGCGCAGGTCGTGCCATTCTCTGTCCTCCCAGGCGAGGGCAGCGCCGAGTCCGTCTATGTACTGATTGAGGAGATATTCCGGATGGCTCGTGCCCTGGTCGATCGACGGACCGGCGATCCGGCCGACGGCCTCGTTCCATCCGAGGATGAGCTCGTAACGCCGACGTCGGCAGCGTGCCTCGATAATGCACAGTTCGGCGTCCTCTGCCCTGCGCGGAGACTCCTCGTCCACCGCGCATGCCTCCCGGATCCGGTACAGATCCTTCTGGAATGTCGGCCACGTCCCGAGAGATGGTGTATGAAATGGCCACCTCGCGACCTATGTCCATTTAAGCAGGAATGGCCTCCATTGTCAATCCAGCCTCACTAGTGCCATTCTTTCCTATGCCGGGCTGGACTGCTTTGCGGCAGGCGGCGAGGATTTCCAGTCCCATGTAGCGGCGGGATTCGGTCCATTCGTCGTTCTGCTCGGCCAGCACCGCGCCGACCAGGCGGATGATGGCGTCGCGGCCGGGGAAGATCCCGACCACGTCGGTCCGCCTGCGTACCTCTTTATTGAGGCGCTCCTGGGGATTGTTGCTCCACACCTGCCGCCAGACCTCGCGGGGGAAGGCGGTGAAGGCCAGGATGTCGTCGCGGGCCTGGTCCAGATGGGTGGCGGCGGCGGGCAGCTTGGCCTCGAGCGCGGCGACGACCTGGGCGTGCTGGGCGCGGACCGAGGCTGGGTCGGGCTGCTCGAAGATGGTCCTGACCAGGGTGGACACCCACGGCTGGGCCGATTTCGGCACCCGGGTGAGCAGGTTGCGATGGTAGTGCGTACGGCACCGCTGCCAGGCGGCTCCGGGCAGCACCGCGGCGATCGCGTTCACCAGCCCGGCATGATCGTCGCTGGTCACCAGCTGCACGCCGGACAGGCCGCGGGCCACGAGGCCGCGCAGGAACGCCAGCCAGCCCGCGCCGTCCTCCGAACTGGTCACGTCGATGCCGAGGATCTCGCGGTACCCCTCAGCGTTGACGCCGGTCGCGATCAGGCAGTGCACGTTCACCGTGCGGCCGCCCTCGCGGACCTTCTGGGTCAGCGCGTCGATCCAGCAGAACGTGTACGGCCCGCGGTCCAGCGGCCGGGACCGGAAGCCTTCTGCCACCTCGTCCAGCTCCGCGGCCATCGCGCTGACCTGCGACTTCGACAGGCCGACGACACCAAGAGAGGCCGCGAGCTTTTCCACCCGCCGGGTCGAGACCCCCAGCAGATAGCTGGTTGCCACGACCGAGGCCAGCGCCCGCTCGGCCCTGCGCCGGTGCTCCAGGAACGCCGGGAAATACGACCCGGTCCGCAGCTTCGGGATCGCCAGCTCGACCGTCCCCGCCCGGGTGTCCCACTCCCGCCGCCGGTACCCGTTCCGGGAGTTCACCCGGTCCGGCGTCACCTCGCCATACCCCGCGCCGCACCGCACCTCGACGTCGGCGTCCATCATCCGCTGGGCGAACTCGCGGATCATCTCCCGCAGCACATCCGGGCTCGCCGATGCCAGGGTCTCCTCGAACTGCGCGCCGGAAACCGGCACAATGTCACCTACGGCCACTTTGCTCTCCTTCGTTGCCATGAATCCACTTCGAAGGATCGCGAGGTGGCCGCCTGCCTTCACGGCGACACGCCGTACTCCGGCAAAGCAGTCACATCAGTACCGGTTACCCCATACACCACTTCCGTGGACGTGAACTGAGAGTGAACGGGTATGGGACCAGCTGATGGTCCGGCTGGTGCCCACAGAAGCTCATCACTTGTCGTTATCCATGAGGGTAAGCAACGCTGCGGTCATGCACCTCAACCATCTCGGGCTGCCGGTCCGCGGCCTACGGCGCAGCCAGCAGTTCTATTCGGCCTATTTCGGCTTTGACCCGGCCACTGCTCAGGCGTATGAAGACGGCACTGTCATCATCCGCAACACGGACGGGTTCGACCTGGCTCTGCACCCGGTTGAGCAGGTCGAGCCATCGCCAGCGTTCCTGCATGCCGGCTTCAGGGCCGGAGAACCAGCTGACGTACGCGCGCTGATGGAACGCATGGATGCTGATGGCATCACCATCGTGGAACGGAACGATGAAGCAGCCTACGTGGCGTTCAAATGCCTTGACCCGGACGGCCACCGGATCGAGGTGTACTGGGAGCCACTGCGCGTCCAATGATGCGAAATCTACAGCCGGGCCGCCGCACCATCAGCGGTGGCCGCCCGGTACGCGGCATGACAGTGAACTCGGTCAGAATCAGACGAGGGTTGCGTCGGGACGTCGGTAGCCAGGGGCGGTGCATTCCCTGCCCTGGGGCCGCGGGCGCGGTCGGCGGATGACAAGACAGGCCGGCAGGCTGAGAATGAGCCGTGTGGCGCGTCTGCGGATCGATGACTGGTCGGTTACCGTATCGCTGTCGGTAGCGGAGAAGATCCAGGCGCTGCACGGAAATGTCACGGTACCCCGGACAGCAGTGATCGGCGCACGGGCAGTCCCGGACGGGATGGCCGAGGTGCACGTGCACGGCATCAGAACCGGAACCGGGCTGCCGGGCGTCATCCTGGTGGGCACCGCCCGGGACGGTGACAGCGTGACCTTCGCGGTCTGCCACGGGCGGGCGCCCGCCGTGGTCCTTGAGCTGGCCGGCCAGCCGTATGACCGGATAGTCGTGACCGTCGCCAACCCCGGCGAGATAGTCAGCGGCCTCCCCTGAACCGGACCGCCCGCTGCGATGGGCCGGCCCATACAGCGAACGAGCAGCCGGCTATCGCTGGCCAGGTCATGCTTAACCAGTTCCCCGAAACTATCCGCGGCATGAGAGTGCGATACTTAGCTGGTGTCGGAGGCGCAGCATGTCGGGATAGCCGCAACGCAATTTCCGAGCATGGTGATTAACACCGCATGCAGATTCGGGAACGTACGAGGCACTCAACTACGCAATTATAGGCTCTCTCGGTGCAGGAATGATACAATCCTGCGCGCCAAGATTTTCCTGATAAAGATAACCTGTATAGGAAATTCCTTTAGCTCTTATAGTCACACGGCGGAAGGCCTCGGGATTAAGGTCGTGTAGCCGACTCTGGATTACTTCGTCATACACCGTGGCTGAAACGATAAGTGTGATATGAAGATCGCTTCGTTGTCGGAGCTGTTGCCGCGCAACTTCGGAATCAACCAACCGGGAGATCGCGACGAGTGCCGTCCCGACTGGACCGAACCGGCCGGGTGCCACCCCTCCGTGATGAATAGCCAGGCGGACCCTCAAGCGCGACTCGCCATTTGCAAGGTTGATAGCGGCGATGCTGGAAGCGAGCTTGCGAGGGTAGTCGGCGACCAAAGACAGCCCGTTAACGCCCTGAGGCAGCACTGCAAGCTCCCCGTCCCCGCGCGGCTGGCGGTACCAGCGTGCGCGATCCAACCCGACGTTCGCAGCTGCCTGGGCCATCGCACTCTCGAGATCATCTTGGGCCTTCGCCTGTTCTGCTGCATGGCGTTGGCTGAATCCTTCGACGTCTACCGCTACGAGAAATCGGAGCGTCAGGCTATTAAGGGCCAGCGTATGTATCTTTCCTCTGGCTGGGATGCCAGGCCCCAACCTTGTCATGATGTCACTCCGCCTCTCCGCGAATCCTTCCGGCATCCGCGGGCAACGAACTAAGCCGCGTTCGCGGCGTGCTCGTGCCTTCGGCGGCAGCGCGAACCCTCTTGACAAGAGTCCATCATCTGAGGGGAAAATGCAAGCGGAAGCAGCCTCTTACCTGCGATGTTACATGTCGATATAGCGGCCGCCAGTCTGCACGGAGGCAAATGGATCGGGAGCACCGAGACAGGTTAAACTTTGGCACCTGGCACCTGGCACAGTCCGACATTACCGCCCAAAGCAACCTCTTGTGAGTTGATATCGCCGTACAATTGCAATAACCGCTTCGAGAGTTGTCGTCTCTTGAGGGGCCGGGCGGACTGCCTGAGCAGCTTCATATAAATAGCGTGGTGCTGGCGCCGTGATAGTCGAAAGCCAGACTTAGCGCCAAGACACTCTATTCGGCAGAGTCGGATGTGAGTTAGCTGCGCCGGGGGCGCGTGCAGCTGCATAGATCGCCCAAGGACGCGGCGTGGGGGTGCGCTGGCGCGGCTATCGACGCTCGGCGTGGGCTCGTCATGGTGTCGGTGGCAGTGTTCAGTCAGCCGGTGAGCGGACCTGGTGAACCGGAGATGTCCGCGAGTGCCGTCCTGGCTGTTCGTCCGCGCTGCCCGAGCAGCAGCCGTGCGCCATTGTCGAGCTATCCGATGAGAGACTTAATTATCTGATTAGATAGTGTCGTATACTTTTGGATCGTGGACCTGACTGATCCTACCCGGGCGGTGACCGCCACTTTGGACGGGCCGGTGCTGGCTGTGCTTGCCGGGGCCGGTAAGCCGATGACGGTCGGCGAAGTGGCGGCACTGATGCCCCGCGGTTCGGAGATCGGCGTCCGCAAGAGCCTGGCCCGGCTGGTCGAGCAGGGGATCGTCCGGGCGACGGAGATGGGCCGGAACCGTGTCCACGAGCTTAACCGGGACCATGTCGCGGCGCCGGTTGCTGAAGCGCTCGCCGGTCTTCGGCTGGTGCTATGGCAGCGACTGCGGAGGACGCTGGGCAGCTGGAACCCCAAGCCCGTCTACGGGTGCGTCTTCGGCTCGGCGGCGCGCGGCGACGGCGATGCTCACAGCGATATCGATCTGCTGCTGGTGCGTGCGCCCGCAGAGGGTGAGACTGACCCGCGCCGCAGCTCGGGCGGCCTGGCCGGGACCGTTGCCGGGTATGCGTCTGAGTTCATGGCCAGTCAGCTCACTGAACGGCAGCTGTCGAAGTGGGCCCGGCAGGTGGACCAGCTCCGCGGGCTGGTCAGCGGGTGGACAGGGAATCCCCTTCAGGTCGTGGAGATGTCCGTGTTGGAGTGGTCTGATCACCGGCGGCGGCGTACCAGGCTGTATACGGAGATTGACCGGGATGGCATCCCGGTCGCAGGCGACGTTTCCTGGATTAGCTCACGAGCAGGATCGGGTTAGCCGTGCCGCCGCCCTCACGCACAGCGCCATGCGGGGCAGCCGATGCGCAGAGCCGGCTGCGGACAGCCCGTGCCTACCTCGAGGTTGCCGGGCTTGTGCTGAGCGAACGTGACCGGGACGAGTACCTCAACGTCTCGGCCGGGCTCGCCGTCCTGGCCGGGATCGCCGCTTCTGACAGCGTCTGCTGCGTCCGGCTACGGTCGCGGCATCGCGGTGATGACCACCGCGGCGCTGCGGACCTCCTGCGCCGTGCTACTCCCGACGGTCCCGAGCTGGCTAGCACCTTGCTGCGGCTTCTTGACCTGAAAGACGAAGCCCACTACGGCGTGCTGGTCGTCTCCGCCCGCAAAGCACGCGACGCCCATCGCTGGGCCACCCGCCTGGTCGAGCGGGCCGCACAGGAAACAGAACGGTGACGACCCTGCCCCGCTCCGACCACTGGAATTTAGCGGTGCTAACGAGTTTCCCGGGAGCCAA
>Ga0302326_10010915_pt1 | contig 19613 bp, 20 predicted proteins | sample Palsa_T0_3_FD_202264 | JGI IMG/M metagenome (GOLD analysis project Ga0302326, IMG submission 202264) | Peat permafrost microbial communities from Stordalen Mire near Abisko, Sweden - Palsa_T0_3 | ecosystem: Environmental > Terrestrial > Soil > Palsa > Peat permafrost | place: Sweden: Abisko...
CCTGGTTCGCGCGCCGCTGCCACAAGGATTTGTGATCCCCGATTTGCGCCTGGCATTTTACGGAACCGGCGACTTGTTTGAGACGCTTCCGGTTTCGGAGAGGCCGAAATCGCGGCCGAAGACGGCGGGGTTCTACAGCGATTTTTCAGACTTGAAGCCGGGGAATTTCGTGGTGCACGTGGATCATGGGATCGGGCAATTCGAGGGGCTGCAAACCATCGAAACTCACGGCCGCCCCGGCGAGTTCATGCGCCTGCAATATGCGGATGACGCGCGCCTTTACGTGCCCCTGGAGCGGATGGACCTGGTGCAGGCTTATCGTTCGCTGGAAGGGGCCAAGCCACCGCTGGACCGCTTGGGCGGAACAGCCTGGACGGGCCGCAAGTCGCGCGTGAAGAAAGCGCTTACCGACCTTGCGGACAAGCTGCTGGAACTCTATGCCGAGCGCAAAACGGTGCAGGGATTCGCATTCTCGGCCGACGGCGCATGGCAGCGAGAATTTGAAGACGCGTTTGAATTCGCGGAAACGCCCGATCAGGATACGGCCATCGCCGATGTGAAGCGCGACATGGAGCGCCCGCAGCCCATGGACCGACTGCTTTGCGGGGACGTGGGCTACGGGAAGACGGAAGTCGCTCTGCGCGCGGCGTTCAAGGCCGTGGCGGATTCCAAGCAGGTGGCCATGCTGGCTCCCACGACGGTGCTGGTTTTCCAGCACTACGAAACCTTCCGCAAACGCATGGCGGCGTTCCCCATGCGCATCGAGATGCTGAGCAGGTTCCGCAGCGCGCGCGAACAGACGAAGACAATCGCGGACCTGGAGGAAGGGAAGGTGGACATTATTATCGGAACGCACCGACTGCTGTCGCGCGACGTAAAATTTCACGATTTAGGCCTGCTGATCGTGGACGAGGAACAGCGGTTTGGCGTCACGCACAAGGAGCGTCTTAAGGAGATCAGCCGCAACGTTCATGTGCTTACGATGACGGCAACCCCGATTCCGCGCACTCTGAATATGTCGCTGGTGGGCCTGCGAGACATGTCGGTGATCGAGACGCCCCCCAAGGACCGCATGGCCATCCAAACCGTCGTGGCTCCTTTTTCGGAGGGACTGGTGAGGCGGGCCATCTTCGATGAGCTGGATCGCGGGGGGCAGGTGTTTTTCGTGCATAACCGGGTGGAATCGATCTATTCCATGGCCGCGCTGGTGCAAAAACTGGTGCCCAAAGCCCGCGTGGTGGTGGGGCACGGGCAGATGAGCGAGGGGCAGCTGGAAGACGTGATGCTGAAATTCGTGCGCGACGAGGCCGATGTACTGGTCTGCACGACGATCGTGGAAAACGGCCTGGACATTCCGCGCGCGAACACCATCCTGATCAATCGCGCGGACCGCCTGGGACTTTCCGAACTTTACCAGCTTCGCGGGCGCGTGGGACGATCCAACCAGCGGGCGTACGCATACCTTCTGGTGCCGAATGAAGAGACGGTGACGCCGCTGGCCAAGAAGCGCCTCGCGGCGCTGCGCGAATTCAGCGAACTGGGAGCGGGCTTCCGGATCGCGGCGCTGGACCTGGAATTGCGCGGCGCCGGCAATTTGCTGGGGCGCGAGCAGCACGGCCAAATCACCTCCATCGGTTTCGATCTCTACTGCCAGATGCTGGAACGCGCCGTGGCGAAAAAGAAAGGGGAAGCCGGCTCACCGGAGCTGCGCGCGACGCTGAACCTGGGCATGGATATACGGATTCCGCCCGAGTACATTCCGGGCGAGAATTTGCGGCTGCGAACCTACAAGAGAATCGCGGGCATCGCGTCGGAATCCGAGCGCGATGCGCTCCGGCAAGAGTTGGCCGACCGATTCGGCGCGCCGCCGGCGGCGGTGGACAACCTTCTGGCCTATGCGCTGCTCAAATCGGTGTGCGAGGGCCTGCAGATCTCCTCGGTGGAACGGCGCGGGGGGGAAGTGGCCATCAAATTTCACTCCTCGACACCGGTGCGTCCCGAGCAGTTGGTGCGGCTGGTGCGGAAGCACAGAGGGACGCGTCTGGATCCCAGCGGGGTGGTGAAAATGACGCTGGACCCCGGAGCCGGGGCCATCGCCGAGAACATCCGAAACGTATTGCGTCCACTGGAACCGGAGGGATAAGATCATCTTATGAGCAGCAAAATTGTCCTTTTCAGCTTGTGCATGGCGCTAGCGTGCACAGGTGCTGCCGCGCAGGAAAAAAGCACGGTCATCGAAGAAGTCATCGCGCGGGTCAATAGCGACATTATTACCCAAAGCGACCTGGAACGGTCCAAGGCGGAGCTTGCCGATGATGTGCGCCAGGCGTGCACAGGTTGCACTCCGGAGGAAATCAACAGCCGTTTGGAAACGCAAGATAAGGATTTGCTTCGCGACTTGATCGACAATTCGCTGATGGTGCAGCGGGCGAAGGATATGGGAATCAACGTCGAGACCGACGTGGTCAAGCGGCTGGACGAGATCCGTCAAGATAACAAGCTCGATTCCATGGAAGAACTGGAAAAGAAAGTCGAAGAATCCGGGCTCGATTACACGGACTTCAAAGAGAACGTCAGAAGGCAGCTCTTGCAGCAGGAGGTGGTCCGCCGGGAAGTGGGCAGCAAGATCATCTTCGATCATACGGAAGTGCTGAAATATTACGACGATCACAAAGATCAGTTTGTGCTCCCGGAAACCGTGGACCTGCGAGAGCTGTTCGTCAATACCGAAGGAAAGTCCGAGAGCGAAATGCCCGCGCTGCGGAAGAAGGCCGACGATCTGCTGGCACGGATCAAGGCGGGCGACGATTTCGGCGAACTGGCCAAGCGGTTTTCCGATGGCAGCACCGCGAAGGACAGCGGAGAGCTCGGCACCTTCAAGCGCGGCGAACTCGCTCCCAACATCGAGGCAGCGGTGTTCCCGTTGAGCCGCCAGCAAGTGACTGACGTTCTGCCGACCAAGACTGGCTTCCTGATCCTGCAGGTGCAGGAGCATTACGCCGCGGGATTGCAGCCCGAGGATAAAGTCGAGGGCCAGATCGAGGGGCATCTTTACGACGAGAAGATCCGGCCGGCGCTGCGGGATTACCTGAAAACCCTGCGGGAGGACAGCTACGTGGAGGTCAAGCCGGGCTACGTAGACACCGCGGCCGTTCCGGGGGGCGGAATCGAAGAAGTCCCCGTGACTCCCGACGACGATCAGGTAAAGAAGACTGGGGGCAAGCATTTCCCCTTTGGCAAGAAGAACTAGCAGCAGATGAAACCCTCCTATGTGGCTGATCTAGCCCCCGACACCACGATCACTTCCTTTTTCCTGGTATGCGAAAAGGAGCTGCGCACAACGCGCGGGGCGAAGCAGTTTCTGCGCCTGGAATTGGGAGATCGCAGCGGGACCGTCGAGGCGGTCCTGTGGGAGAACGCCCAGCAGATCGCGGAAACGTTTGAACGCGACGATATCGTAAAGATTCAAGGGCGCGTGGAGAACTACCGCGGCAAGCCTCAGCTCGCCGTGGACAAGGTGCGCCGGGCGAGCCCGGAAGAAGTGGATCTGGCGGACTATTTTCCGCACACCCGCGAGAACGTCGATCAACTTTACGAGCGGTTGCGCGAACATGCCGGGGCGGTGGGCAATCCATGGCTCAAGCGGTTGCTGGCAAGCGTGATCGAAGATCCCGACCTCGCGCCGCGCTTAAAGCGCGCGCCGGCCGCGAAGATGATGCACCATGCGTTTCTCGGCGGTTTGCTCGAGCACGTGGTCAGCCTTTGCGACCTGAGCCGTCTGGTCTCGGGGCACTACCCGGAATTGGATCCCGATCTGCTGATGACCGGAGCGATCCTGCACGATGTTGGCAAACTGGACGAGCTCTGTTACGAGCGATCCTTCAATTACACGGTGGAAGGGCAACTGCTGGGACACATCATCATGGAGCTGGAACTGGTCACCAAGAAAATGGACGCGATTGAGGATTTTCCGCCGGAACTCAAAACCCTGATCAAACATCTTTTGATCAGCCACCACGGGCAGTACGAATTCGGGTCTCCCAAGCTGCCGATGTTTCCGGAGGCGTTGGTTTTGCATTTTCTGGACGACATGGATTCCAAGGTGGCCGCGGCGCGGGCGGTTCTGGGCGCCGAAGGTGGCGAGGGACAATGGACGGCCTACAGCTCGGCGCTGAACCGCAGAATGCTGCGACTGGCGGAATTCCGGAAAGGCGAGCGCGTGACTGAGGCACCTGTGGCAGGCAAAGATTCAAAGTCCGACGGCCTCGGCACGAAGACGGCTGGCAACGGTTGACGGCCATGGCCACTATTCCATCCGCTCCCGCGATCCGGCATTCGATTCTGGACCTTGCGCCGCTTGAAGTGGATTGCTTGAACGCTCTGTGGCCGCGGGGCGAGGCTACCGTGCGCGAGATTCAACAGGCTCTTGCGCCCACACGGCCGCGCGCTTACACGACGATCATGACGATCCTCGACCGCCTGGCACAGAAGGGCGTGGTGCAGAGGCGGAAGACCGGGCGAGCCTGGACTTACCGGCCCAACGTTTCGGAGCGGGACGCGCGTTCTCGCGCGGTGTCGCAACTGGTGAACAGTTTCTTCGACGGATCGCCGGAAGCGCTCGCCGCGCACCTCGCGTCGACTGCCAGCGCCGGGCAATCCTATCGTCCACCGGTTCCGGAAAAGCGAGTTGCGCCGGCAAGCATGCGGCAGAAGAGTGAAGTTGACGTTCCGGCGGCAGAACCGGAAGAAGCGAGTCCCGCGGGGCTTGAGACAACGCTACTGTAGTTGCAGCGAGTCCGAGAACATGACGCCCAAAGATCTGATGATTCGAGACGTCCGCGTATCGCCGGGGGTCGTGCTGGCCCCCATGGCCGGTGTGACCGATACGGTTTTCCGGCGCATGATCCGGTCACTGGGCGGGTGCGGGCTGATCATGACCGAATTTACCAGCGCCGAGGGCGTCACCCGCAGCGCCGCGCGCACCATGCACTATCTCTATTTCGATCCGGATGAGCATCCCATCAGCGCGCAACTCTTTGGAGCCAACGCCGACGTGATGGCCAAGGCCGCGGAACTGGTCGAGAGTCTGGGCTTCGATATTGTGGATATCAACCTGGGCTGCCCCGCGAAAAAGGTGGTGAAGTGCGGAGGCTCCGGTCTTCTGCGCGATCTGGTCGAGCTGGAGCGGTTGTTGCGCAAGGTCCGCGCCGCCGTCAGTATCCCCCTGACGATCAAAATCCGCGCGGGCTGGGACGATAAGAGCATCGTGGCCGTGGAAGTCGCGCGGATGGCCGAAGCCGTGGGCGTGGAAGCGATTGCCGTGCACCCGCGCACGCGTTCGCAGGGATATTCAGGTTCGGCGGATTGGAACCTGATTCGCGCGGTGAAGGAGTCCGTGGGCATTCCGGTGATCGGCAACGGCGATATTCACGAAGCGGGCGACGCGCTGCGGATGCTGGAAACAACCGGATGCGACGCGGTGATGATCGGGCGCGCGGCCACGACCAACCCATGGATCTTCGGTCAAATCGAAAGTTACAAGGAAACGGGACGGTTTGAGGAACCCAGCGAGGGCGACCGCTATCGCCTGATCTCCGACTATTTTCAGCGCCTGGTGGACGCCAACTTTCCGGACGCCATCGGAAAGATGAAGCAGTTTGCCAGCTCGTTCACGCACGGCGTGCGAAACGGCGCCGAGCTTCGCCGGCAGATTCATCATTCGCGCACAACCGGGGAGATACAGAACTGCGTGGAGGCGTTCTTCAGCGGCGTCGCCGCAACAGAAGGCCTCGCGTTGCATCAGCCATCCGAGAGAAGTTCCTTGTAGGCTTCGCGCTTGGTAAGGCCGCGCTCGCGCGCGGCGGCCTTCAAGGCAGCTTTGCGGTCAAGCCGCTGGTCGCGCATGATCTGTTCGACGCGGTTGCGCATAGGTTCGGACGGCAAGGCAGGGCTGGCTTCGCCGGGTTCCGGAGGACCAATCAGAAGGGTGATCTCTCCGCGGGGCGGATGACGCCCGACAAGGACTACTAATTCGGCCAGGTCCCCTCGCAAGAACTCTTCATGCAGCTTGGTCAGCTCGCGCGCGATTACCGCCTGGCGGCGGCCGAAGCGGTCCAGGGCGTCGGCGAGTGTTTCGGCGAGCCTGTGGGGAGACTCGTAAAGCACCAGGGTGCGATTCTCTCCGGAGAGCTGCTTGAGCGCTTTACGGCGTTCGCCCGCGCGCGAGGGCAAAAAGCCGACAAAGAGGAACTGCTCCATCGGCAAACCCGAAGCCGCAATTGCCGCAATGATCGCGGATGGGCCGGGGATCGGAATAACCGGAAGATGGTGCCGAAGGCAGAGAGAGACCAGGTGATGGCCGGGGTCGGAGATCATGGGTGTGCCGGCGTCGCTCACCAGGGCAATTTTCGCGCCTTGCTCGATCTGCAGAGCCAATTCCGCGGAGCGGGTCAACTCATTGTGCTCGTGGTAGCTGATCATCTGCTTGTGGATGCCGTAGTGTTGCAGCAGCTTGGCGGTCTGGCGCGTATCTTCGCAGGCGATAAGGTCCACCTCTCCCAGAAGGCGAAGCGCGCGGACGGTGATGTCTTCCAGGTTTCCGATCGGCGTGGCCACCAGATAGAGGCATCCGCCTTCGGGGGGGGCGCCAGGAGCAGGGGTTTTCATCGTCGGATGAGAGTTTAACATGCCTTCCAGGGCTATCCGGGCTCGATGGATTGCAGGCCGCTCTTATTTTTCACGGGCACGCCGGAAGCCGACGCCATGGTAAGATTTTTCTTATATATCGAAGAGAGGAATTGATTCGTGCCCCTTTACGAATACAAATGCAATAAGTGCGGGAAGCGCAGCGAGCGCATCGAGAAAATGAACGGCCCGTACCTGAAGAAGTGCCCGCATTGCGGAGGAAGCGTCGAGCAATTGATGTCCGCTCCGGCCATTCAGTTCAAGGGCAGCGGATGGTACGTCACCGATTACGGCAAATCCTCTTCCGGCGGCGGCTCGGACAAGTCCGAGAACAGCGGAAATTCGGAAAAGGGCGCGACCAAGCCGGCGGAAAAATCAGGAGACAAGGGAACGGAAAAGTCCGCCGAAAAAAAGAGCGAGGGGTCCAAAAAAAACGCGGCGAAAGGGAAGTGACAGCCGCAGGCTAAAGTTTCAGGGAGCGCAAATAGCTGCGAAATTGCCCTCCGAATTCCTGGTTTTGCAAGGCCAGTTCGACGGTCGCTTTCAAAAAGCCAAGTTTATCCCCGGCATCGAACGATTGTCCCTCATAGGTATACGCATATAACCCTTGCTCCTTGGCCAGGAGGCGCAAGGCGTCCGTCAGTTGAATCTCGCCGCCGGCTCCCGGAGGGATGCGCTCGAGATAACCGAAGATTTCGGGCGGCAGGACATATCGTCCAGTGACGGCCAGATTGGAAGGAGCCTTTTCGGCCGGGGGTTTTTCGACCAGATCGCGCACGCGCAACAACCCTTTTTTCCACTTGGCGTGGACCTCGGCCTGGCCGTCCACGACTCCGTAGAGATGGATTTTGTCGCGAGGGACAGATTCAACGGCAATGGCTGCTATGCCGGTTTCTTCGTAGACGTCGATAATCTGGCGAGTCGCGGGATTCGGACCGGGAATGATTACGTCCGCCAATAGCACGGCAAAAGGCTCATCCCCGACAAGTTCCCGGGCGGCGAGGACGGCATGTCCAAGGCCGAGAGGTTCTTTCTGCCTGGTGTAGGAGAACCGCGCAAGATTGCCGATCGAATGCACCAGATCCGCCTGATCCTTCTTTCCGCGGGTCTTGAGAAAGTGTTCCAGATCGAGAGAGAAGTCAAAGTGATCTTCGATGGCGGTCTTGCCGCGCCCCGTGACGATGATGACGTTCTCAATCCTGGAGGCCAGGCACTCCTCCACCACATACTGAATCAGAGGCTTGTCGACAAGCGCCAACATTTCCTTGGGGATTTCCTTGGTTGCGGGAAGGAAGCGCGTACCCAGCCCGGCGGCAGGAATCACTGCTTTACGCACACGTTGTTTCGGTGTTGTCATTGGCAAATGTTTAAAAGTGCGTGCGCCCTGAATGGGCCGGGCGGTCGATGCACAATACGGAACGGCAGCTTGGATTGTCAATCGGTGCGTGCAAGTAAATGCGCCCGAATTGCTATAAGTCCAACCGGCGGCCCGGTGCGCGGCTTGGTCGATATGCTAACATCTGGATTTATTTCGGTGGATCGGAAGGACTGCGGATGAATACGCGCATTTTGGGTATCGAGTCGTCCTGCGACGAGACGGCCGCCGCCGTGGTTGTCGACGGCCGAAAGATACTCTCGAGTGTCGTTGCTTCGCAGACAGACATTCACCGGGGCTATGGCGGGGTGGTTCCGGAATTGGCGTCCCGGGAACACTTGCGCAGCATCGTTCCGGTTGTGCGCGAGGCTTTGCTGCGGGCCGGGCTGGGCTTTGAAGACCTGGATGGCATTGGCGTGACCTGCGGGCCTGGACTGGTGGGCGCGCTGCTGGTTGGGCTGACGTACGGGAAGGTATTGGCGTTAACGCTCGGAAAACCTCTGATCGGGGTCAATCACCTGGAAGGACACGTCCGGGCCGTTTTTCTGGAAGCCTATGCGGGTGGACAGGAGCCGAAGCTGCCGGCGGTTTGCCTGATCGTTTCCGGCGGACATACGGTGCTTTATGAAGTGACCGCCGACGATCCAGGACGCGCGACCGAGGAGACCCTGTTCAGGTACCGTCGTATTGGACAAACTCGCGATGACGCCGCAGGCGAGGCTTACGACAAGGTCGCCCGGCTGCTTGCGCTAGGGTATCCCGGGGGCCCCGTGATTGATCAGTTGGCCGCGAAAGCGGAGGACGGCCATGGGGGCATTCGGTTTAAGCCGATCAAGCTCAAAGGCAATCTGCACGACTTCAGCTTCAGTGGGATAAAAACGGCGGTGCTCTACTACCTCCGAGCACACCCGGAACTGGAGGTGGAACTGGAGGGGCGGCGACAAGCTCTGGCTCGGGGCGAGTGCAAAGCCGCGCAGTTGCTTCCGCTCACGAGCATGCACACGCTCAACCTCCTGGCCAGTTTTCAGCGCACGGTTGTGGCAGAGTTGGTGGGGCGAACGCTTAGCGCAGCTGAAGAAAGTGGGGCACAGAGCGTGTTGGTTTCCGGCGGCGTGGCTGCCAACAGCGAATTGCGCGCCACATTTCTAAGGGAGGTCGGCTTACGCGGGTCGGGCGGGCGGGGCTTCCAGGTGTACTTTCCCAGCAGGGCATTATCGACAGACAACGCCGCCATGATTGCTGCGGCGGCTTATCCGCGGCTCCTAGCCAAAGATTTGGCGGATTCGGCGCTGAATGCCGAGGCCGTTCTACCGCTGGCTTGAAGGATTCCGTTAGTCGCCGAGAGCAACCACGTCCGTTGCCGGCATCCGGAGATGAGCCTTGGCAAGAGACTTTACCAGGACGGTCTCCATGTTGGCCGCGGTCATATTGCGCGCCGTAGCCAGTTCGGTGACGAGCAGGTACTTGGCTCGTTCGAGCATCTTTTTCTCGCGGAACGAGAGTGGCTTGGTCCGGCTGAGAGCGACCAAACTTTTTAGAACGGCGGCAACCTCAATCAGCGAACCGGTGCGCATGCGGTCGGAATTTTCTTTGAAGCGGTGCTTCCAATCGTGATGGGAATTGAACTTTCCCTTTTCGATATAACCCAAAACCTTTATGGTTTCGCCGTTTCGAATCACCGGCCGAAGCCCGACGGCATCCGCATTCGAACGAGGAATCATGACCTTAAGGGAGCTGGAAGTTATGCGGAGCATGTAGTACGTTTCAGTTCGCCCATTCACCATGCCGTAACTGATCTGCTCAATGATCCCCACACCATGGTTCGGATAGACCACTTTATCGCCCACATTAAATGGCATTTTGGATTGTCCCCCCGAGGAAAATCACGTAAGGAAGTGTAAATCAAAATGCTGAGACAGTCAAGATTATTTTATTTAGAATCAGTAAGTTAAGGAAACTTTGGTTTCACATTGGCACTAGAATTGCTTAGCGCGAAAGGGCACTTCGCATTGCTCATTTGGTTGAGCTAGAATCTGGCCGACAACGATGCTGACGCTCGCGGTGGATACCAGTACTAAGTCCGGAAGCCTCGCTATTCTTCGCGACGAAGACTTGTTGGGAGAAGTCCTGCAGGAATCCGGCGCCCCGAATTCTACCAGTCTGTTTCAGGGCCTTGATCTTCTGCTAGAGAACCTCCAAGTATCATTGAATCAATTGGACTTATTGGCGGTGGCTGCTGGCCCGGGCTCATTCACAGGCCTGCGCGTCGGCTTGACGGCTGTGAAGGCCTGGGCCGAGGTCCTGCATAAGCCCATAGCGTCAGTGAGTACGCTGGAGGCAATCGCGGCCCAGGTGGAGCGGAATTCCAGCGACGCTTTGGAGATCGCAGCCGTACTGGATGCGAGGCGGGGGCAGATCTTTGGGGGAATTTATCGCGGGGAGGGGGAAGGCGGCCGAGGGCTCAAAGGGGGGTTGAAATTAGTGGGGGAAGAGATGCTTTCCGGCATGGACGAATTTCTGCGGCTGGTGATGCAGGAATCCGAAGGGCGGCTCCCCACATTTGCATCTCCCACGGCCGAATGGGTCAGAACCGCGGTCGCCGGATCACCGTTGCGAGACTCCCGCATCGTCGAGACTTCGCCGGTCCTGGCGCCGTTCATAGGATTGCTTGGCTATCGCCAGGCGCTTGGCGGTCGATTGGTGGACGCTTTGGGATTGGACGCCCATTACGTGCGCCGTACCGATGCAGAGATGAAATGGGAGGATGCCAAGGAGCCGGCGGAAGCGGGGCGGAAGCCGATTACAAGGGACGCAGCGGAAGGATACCGCGTACGGAAGATGGCTTCCGCCGACGCTCCTAAAGTTGAGGATATTCTCAGGGAAAGCCCGGAGGCGGCGAAGTGGTCGATGACTAACTTCCTCCAAAACAAGCCGGAAACGACGGAGGTGCTTGTGGCCGAGCAAGGTGCGAAGGTGATCGGTGTGGTCGTGGTGCAAGCTGCGGGTGGTGAGGCGGAAATCCTGAATCTCGCAGTGGCACGTGAATGGCGCCGCCGCGGCGTGGGCCGTTCCTTGCTCCTGTTTGTCATCGCGGAGTTGCGAACGGCTGCCGCGGACCGAATTTTTCTGGATGTTCGCGAATCAAACGCCCCCGCACGGAGTCTGTACGAAGAGCAAGGATTTGGTCCCGTGGGGCGCCGGCGCGGTTACTACCAGAACCCCGCGGAAGACGCGCTGGTTCTTTCTTTGCGGTTAAAACCGGGATAGACGAGTTTGTCGAAAGCTCTTGTGGGCGGGGAATCACTGTGCTAGTTTCCAAACATTATGTAATGCTCAACATAACCTCACGCTGCATAGGGGGCTGAACGATGTCGATGATGGGTCGGCAGATTCGCGAGCAACTCCTAGCTTTCGACGCAGAATTTCAGCGATTGGTCAACGAGCACTCCCGCTACGAAGCGCAGCTCCAGCAGCTCACCAAGACACCGTACGTGAACGCGGAAAATATCCTCCTCGAAGCGGATCTAAAGAAGAAAAAGCTTCGGGTCAAGGACGAAATGGAACGGCGAATTGCCTTAGCCTCGCAATCCTCGCTCGCGCATTAGGCCGCGGTCTCGCGACGGAACCTGTGTACAATACGAGGGCGAACTGTCTCCACGCGTTTGCGGCAGGCGATGGTAAAGGACGGATACAAGTTTGTTGTGCCGCCACTTGCGTTGGGAGTGGTCGCGGGCGCGTTCGAATGGCGGGCGGTTTGTGGGCTATTTCTGGTCGTTGCGGCGTTCGTGGCCTACTTCTTCCGCGACCCGAAGCGCGTGGCCCCACAGGATCCTTGCGCGGTTGTTTCTCCCGGGGATGGCCGCGTGATGGAAGTAGTGGATGAGCCGTTTGACGGCAGGCCGGGCCGGCGCATCAGCATCTTTCTGGCGATCTGGAACGTGCATGTGAGCAGGTCGCCGATGGCGGGCCGCGTGGAGCGCGTACAGTACCGTCCAGGACGGTTTTACGTCGCCGCACGGGCCAGGGCCTCCGCAGAGAATGAACAAAACGTGATTTACCTCGAGACCGCGCACGGCAGGATTGTATTCAAGCAGATTGCGGGATGGGTGGCGCGGCGAGTGGTTTGCTGGAAATCGGCGGGAGACCAAGTGGCCATGGGAGAGCGGATCGGGTTGATTCGTTTTGGTTCGCGAATGGATGTTTGGCTGCCGGAAGGCGCGGAGGTTCTGGCGCGGCCAGGCCAACATGTGGCGGGGGGTGAGAGTATCCTGGCGCGTTGGAGATGAGCGAAGAGCCACAAAGCGAATTCGCAGCCTCCGAGCCGCGCAATCACCGGTTGCGGCGCGGCGTATATCTTCTGCCTAGCGCGTTGACGGTGGGAAATCTTCTCTGCGGGTTCTACGCGATTCTCGCTACCGTCAAAGGCGGCGTGCCGGACCTGGATAACGCCGCGCGGGCCATCGGACTGGCTATTTTGTTCGACGCATTCGACGGGTCGGTGGCGCGCGCGACGGGGACCAATACCGATTTCGGCAAGCAGCTCGATTCGCTTGCCGATATGGTCAGTTTTGGGATTGCGCCGGCCATTCTGGCATTCACCTGGGGAGTGCGGAGGATGCTGGAGAGCGATGCCATCGAGGCTCACCACGTCTATCTGCTCGGCTGGCTGGTTAGCCTGGCATTTGCGATCTGCGGGGCCTGGCGGCTGGCGCGTTTTAATGTGCAGGGAATGGCGCCTGGCGGATTGCGCTACTTTATTGGAATGCCGATTCCGGCGGGGGCGGGCATGGTCGCGGCGACCGTGCACGCGCTGAAGGATCCGATTCAGGATTGGCGGTGGTCGATCGTTTGGCTTTGCCTTGTTTTGTTGCTGGCGGCATTGATGGTCAGCACCATCCGCTATCCCAGCTTCAAGGGCATCCCCTGGGGGAAACGCCAGCCGTCGGTGACGATTGTTCTCCTGGCCCTATTGATTTGGCTGGTGGTGGTATATTCGGAGCCCGTATTAATGCTGATTGCTTCCAGTTACGTGGCCAGCGGATTGACGATCTATATGGTTCGCGTGGTCCGGCACCGGCTGCCTTCCCGGGCTGCCTGAGCTATGCCTCTCGGCGATGAATCCTTCGGCGTGGTGATCGCAGGCGCGGCTTCGCTTCGCGGCAAAGATCTAAAACAATATGCTCAAGAGAGCGGTTTTCCCGCCGGCGAGATCCGCCTGATCGATGAAGAATTGGCTGTGGGAACGTTGACCGACGTCGGCGGAGAACCCGCGGTCATTCAACGCGTGGATGAATCGAGCTTCGAACAGATGCGGTTCGTTTTTTTTGCGGGGTCTCCGCAGTTTTCCGAGAAGCACGGCGCCGCAGCCATGAGCACGAAAGCCACCGTGATTGATCTGTCCAGCGGCCTTTCCGGTGTTCCCGGAGCGCGTCCGTGGATTCCGCGGCTGGACGGCATGTTGCCGACCCCCGCGCCCTCCGAGGAGGACGAGAGTCCGGCCGGCTTGTATTTGGCGCCTTCGACGCCTGCGATCGTCGCGATCGGCCTCTCCGCGGCGTTTAGCGAACTTTCGCTGAAATGCTTGGCGGTGGCCTTCTTCGTGCCGGTTTCCGAGCGAGGCCAGGCTGGTGTCGATGAACTGGAGAATCAAACGACTAAATTGCTTTCGTTTCAGCCGATCCCGCAGAAGGTGTTCGATACGCAAGTGGCTTTTAACATGGTCGACCGCTGGGGCCCGGAGAGTGGAGAGCGGCTGCCGGATAGACGTTCTGCACTCGAGAGCGAGGTTCATGCGTATCTCGCGGGGCGGGCGTTTATGCCGGCGATGACGCTGATCCAGGCTCCCGTCTTCTATGGCAATGCCTTCTCGGTCTATGCTGAATTCGGGGCCATCGAAAGTGCGGAATTTCTTACCGAAAGGCTCGCGGCGGGGGGATTCACGATTAGCGAAGATGGTTCTGCTCCGTCGAATATCATCGTTGCAGGAGAAGCACACCCCATGATTGGGAGGCCTCAGCGGAATCCCAACGTCGATTGCGGCTATTGGTTTTGGGGCGCGGCGGACAACCTGCGAGTGGCGTCGGCCAACGCTATGCGAATAGCGGAGACCCTACTTGCGACATGATCCCGCAAGATTCTTGGGATTTTTGGGGAGCGCGGTCGTCACGGCGGCACTCCTGTGTCTGGGGGGCTGCGGCTACCGGGTTGTCGGCCGTACCGGCGACAGCTTGCCGGCGGGCATACACACGATTGCCGTTCCCGCGTTTGAGAACCCCACGTCGCAATATCGCATCGAACAGCGGTTGACTGGCGCGGTGGTTCGGGAGCTTCTGGCGCGAACTAGTTATCATGTTGTTTCCAAACCGGAAGATGGAGATGCCGTCTTGCGGGGAAGGGTCACAAGCATTACCAGCGCCCCGGTGATTTTTGATCCTATAACAGGCGCCGCCACGACCATTCTGGTTACCGTCACCATCGCCGTGCGACTCGAGGACCGCGCCACGGGCAACGTCCTTTATCGTAATGATAATGTGCTGTTCCGCGAGCCGTACGAGATCTCCACTGACATCCCAAGTTTTTTTGAAGAGGAGGGTCCGGCACTGGATCGCATGGCGCGCGATTTTGCATCGCGCGTGGTGGCGACCATCCTGGAAAACTTCTGATGCCGCAACTCTCCGCGGAATCGCTGGCCTCGCGCTTGGCCAAGGGGAATCCCGTACCGGTGGTTTTGCTGCTGGGAGAGGACGCCTACCTGCGCGCGGCGTGCCGCGACCAGATTGTGGAAAGCTCGGTGGATCCGGCGGCGCGTGAGTGGGGAGTCTCGCGTTTTTCCGCCGCGGACGATGATTTCGTGCGGATCCTGGCGCAGGCCCGCACGATGCCGATGCTGGTGCGGCGCCAAGTGATTATTGTCGGCGAATTGGAAGCGCTGGAGCACGGCCCGGAAGCCGCCCGGGAAGCCGCTGTCGAGGAGCTTAGCGCCTATCTGAATGATCCGGCCACGTTTACGGTACTGTTGCTGGAAGCAGCCTCTCTTGATCAGCGCATGAGATTGGCCAAGATTCTGGCCGATAAGGCGCAGGTGGTATCCGCCGAGTTACCGCAAGACCCGCAGGAGCGCGCACGCATGGCCACCCTGCTGGTGATGAAAATCGCGCGCGAGAGGCAATCCCTCATCGATTCCGACGCAGCGGAGGATCTCGTCGATTTATGCAACGCCAACCTGACGGCCATCGGCAACGAGCTGGGAAAGCTTGCCACCTATGCCGGCGCCGGGAAGACGATCGGGCGCAGTGACGTGGCCGCGCTGGTGGTTTCGGAGAAGAAGTACTCGGTTTGGGAATTGACGGAAATGCTGGCGTCCAGAGATCGGAAGAGCGCGCTCGCGTTTCTGAACAATCTTTTGCGCGAGGGCGAGCCCCCGCCGGCGATGATCGGGGCCATGGCCTGGATGTATCGCAAACTGATGGAAGCCCAGGCCCTCGGGCCGCGGGTTTCGGGCTTCGAAGCTGCGGGCCGTCTTAAGATGCGCAAAGCCATAGCGGAAATCGCGCTGCGGGCGGCAAGAAAGATCCCGCGCGAGAGGCTGGTGACGGGGCTCCGCGCACTTTACGATGCCGATAGCCAGCTGAAATCAGGAGCGCCGGATCAAGGGGCGGTCATGGAGTTTCTGGTAGCTTCGCTGATCGATGCAGGCCCGGCGCGCAAAGCAGGCTAAGGCGTGATAGCGATCGGCAGGCGGCAGGGAGCGCTAGGCCTTGCTTGGAGTTTGCAGGCCGTTGCAGGCAACAGACAGACGAGACTTGTAGCGATCGGCGGTATTTTTCTTGAGCACGCCTTTGGTTACGGCGCGATCAATCGCCGATATTGTGCCACCCAGCAAATTCCCCGCGGCAGAGGCATCTCCCGAGGCGATAGCGCCGCGCAGGGACTTGATCATGGATCGCACGCGCGTGCGGTTGGAGCGATTCACGGCGGCGCGTTCGATGGATTGAGAAGCCCTCTTCAAAACGGACTTTTTGCGCTTCTTTACCTTCGTTCCTATACCCTGAGCCATCCACTGCTCCTTTTCGATAGATCGGAAACCAGCTAGAGTAGCGGCTAGGTGGACATTTGTCAAAGACAACCGGGATTGCCTCCAAGGCTTCCCTCCCCAAAGAATCGTTTGCAGTACGGAAGGCCGGCATCCCGAAACAAGGGGAACACGCGTGAAGAAAGGGATTGCCGCGGTTGTTCTGGCGGGGCTGTTGGCGCTGGTTGTTGGCGGAGCCTATATCAATCGCAGAAATCAGATGGCCACGAAAGATCAAGCCGTTACCGCGCAGTGGCGCCAGGTGGACGCCTTCCTCCAGCGACGTTCGGATTTGATACCCAACCTGCTGGAGGCGGCCAAAGGATATCCGGGACAAGAGAGTGCGGTTGCCGAAATTAACAAGGCTCGCACGGCACAGAGGGCGGCGCAAACACCAGGCGATCGGATCGCTGCCAACGCGGAACTGCAGGATGCCCTGGGAGCCTGGCTGACGGAAATAGGGAAGGATCGCCAGCTTCAATCGAACGAGACTTTCCTGCAGTTGCAGGATGAACTGGCGGGAACTGAAAATCGCATTGCTGTCGAAAGCCGCCGGTATAACGACCTGGTGCAGGACTACAACGGATATATTTCCGTGTTTCCGAATACGATTTTTTCGCGCTGGGCGGGGTTTCAACCCAACACGGCTTATTTTTCAATCGCCAAAGCGCCAAGTAACTAGGGCAGAATTTGCTGGAACCGTGAGACTTATAGCCAATAGCTTGACCGCGACGGAACGGTTCGGCTAACCTGAAATGCTGATTTGGGCTCAGGTCAAGCGTAAGCGGTAAAAGGCGGGAACCTATTGCGGCGATCCCCTCGGGTGGCCGCATCCTCCATGCGACGCACCGTGCAGATTGCCGGGCAGGTGGAAGACCTGTTTGGCACGCTCGATGAGAATGTGAAATTGCTTGAAGCAACGCTCCGCGTCACAACGCACCTCCACGAAGATCAACTCACGATAGAGGGCGATTCACCCCAAGTGGAACGCGCCGTCGGCATCCTGAATCAATATAACGATTTGGTGCGCAAAGGGCGCAAACTGGATAATGGCGCGGTGAAGTCCTTGCTGCGCGCGGCCACCGAGGATGGGGTTGCGCCTGTTTCACGACCACCCGCTCCCGGGCAACCCGGACCTTCGCGCGCCTTTGGTAAGAAAGCGATCGCGCCGAAAAGCTCGAATCAGCGCCGCTACATGGAAGGCATTGAGCACCATGACATGGTCTTTGCCATTGGTCCCGGCGGCACCGGCAAAACGTATCTGGCGGTGGCCATGGCCGTGTCGGCGTTGCTGACCAAGCAAATGAACCGCATCATCCTGGTCCGCCCGGCAGTGGAGGCCGGGGAGCGTCTGGGCTTTCTGCCGGGAACCCTCCAGCAGAAGATCGACCCTTATATGCGTCCGCTGTATGACGCGATCTATGACATGCTCGATGCCGACAGGCTGGAACGCTACCTCGACAAAGGGATTATCGAGGTCGCGCCGCTGGCCTTCATGCGTGGGCGCACGCTGAACGATTCATTTGTCATTCTCGATGAAGCCCAGAACACCACCAGCGAGCAGATGAAAATGTTCCTTACGCGACTAGGCTTCAACTCCAAAGCCGTCATAACCGGGGATATTACCCAGATTGATCTGCCCGCGGGCCGGCGTTCCGGTCTGGTGGAGGCCATGGAGGTTGTCGGGAAGATTCCCGGGATCGCGTTTGTCAATTTCAGCGAACGGGATGTGGTGCGTCACAACCTGGTCCAACAGATTATCAAAGCCTACGACGAATTCGGCGCCGCCCAAGGCCTCCGATCCGGATCGGGGATGGCCTCCGAAAGAGTAAGTTCGAACAGCCCAAGCAGCGATAAGAGTGATTCCAGCCAGTAGCGGACATTTCCGGGCATGGTAGTGAACCGCCAACGCCGCATCAGGGTCGCCCTGGTTCCTTTGTCGGGTTTTCTGGAAAAGATCCGGCGCGCACTGCGGTTTCCCAAGGATAGCATTGCCGTGCAGTTGGTCAGCGATTCGGCCATGGCCAGGATGAATCTGAAATTTCGCAAGAAAAATGGCCCGACGGATGTGCTTTCGTTTCCGGTGAATGGGCCGTCGAGCGGAAAAGGCCCGCGCCGCTCGAAAGGGAAGCGCGCTCCTGCTTTGGCGCCGCGAACGAATGAGGTCTACGTGGGGGATATAGCCATTGCCCCGGAAACCGCGTGGCGGAACGCGCGCTCTTATTCACGCAGCCTGGACGAGGAACTGCGCATTTTGATGCTCCACGGCATGATCCACCTGGCGGGCTACGATCATGAGACCGATACGGGGCAGATGAATAGATTCGAACGCCGGTTAAGACGGCGATTTGGCCTAAGCCTTTCATGACCACACTTACCTATACGCTGGTGGTTTTGATTCTGTGCGCGGTCCTGGCGGTGGTTTCGTATCTGGAGCGAATCTACCGCGAACTGGATCGCGTTGCCCTGGGGCGATTTCAGGAAAAGCTCGAATTGTTCGAAGCGGAGATCGAACCCCAGCTCAAACTGGATAGGGCGGAAGCGGGGCTGGGTTTTGCGATTCTCGCGCAGTTGGCACTGATTGCCGTGGCTGTGGAAACAGCCCGAGGAGTGTTTGTTTTCGTGCCTGCGCGAGTCGAGGCCGTGGCTCAGTTGGTCGTCTACCTGGTCGTGGAAGCGCTGGTTTTTGCGCAATTTCTTCCCTACGCGCTTGTGGCAAGGACGAAGGGCCGCTGGCTGCGACCCATCATTCCCGCCCTGCGGATTGCTTTAGCGATGACCTGGCCCTTGCGGGCGGTGCTGGGGCTGGCAATTTCCGTAGCGCACATATCGGACGAAGAGAAGCCCGATGGCGTGGAAAGCCAGCAGGAAGGCATCGAAGCCCTGGTCGAAGCGGCGCAAGAGGAAGGTTTTCTGGAGCAGCACGAGGCGCAATTGATTGAGCAGGTGGTGGAGTTCAGCGACAAACGCGTGCTCGAGTTGATGACTCCCCGGCCCGACATCGTAGCCATCCCGGCGGGCGCGACCATAGCGGAACTGCGACGCCTGTTGATCGAATCCAAGTATTCACGCGTGGTCGCTTATCAGGAGAGCCTGGATGATGTCCTGGGCATTGTGGATACGCGGGATCTCTTGCAGGTGCCGGAAAGCGAAGCTACGCGCCGCACGGTGAAAGAACTGGTGCGGCCGGCGCTTTTTGTTCCGGAAACCAAATTAGGTTCGGAACTGCTCAAGGAAATGCAGCGGCGGAATCAGCAAATGGCAATTGCCGTGGACGAGCACGGGCTGGTGGCCGGGGTAATTACCATCGAGGACCTGGTTGAAGAAATCGTTGGAGAAATGGGAAAGGAAGAGAGCCATGCGGCCCCCGATGTTCTGCGGGAACCGGACGGCAGCGTGGTCCTGCGCGGCAGCGTCGGCCTGGGGAAGATGCAAGAGCTTTTCGGCGTTACATTGGCGGGCGCGGAAGGGGCGTCGGCTACG
>Ga0302326_10010918_pt1 | contig 19610 bp, 11 predicted proteins | sample Palsa_T0_3_FD_202264 | JGI IMG/M metagenome (GOLD analysis project Ga0302326, IMG submission 202264) | Peat permafrost microbial communities from Stordalen Mire near Abisko, Sweden - Palsa_T0_3 | ecosystem: Environmental > Terrestrial > Soil > Palsa > Peat permafrost | place: Sweden: Abisko...
AGTCCGTGACGGCACACGAGATGTGTCCGTGTCCGCCCCCCGGCAACGTGTGTTGCTGGCGGCGCTGTTGCTGGGAGCAGGGCGAGTGGTCAGCCTGGACGCTCTCGCCGAGGTGCTGTGGGAAGGCCGGCCGCCCGCAGGCGCGCGGGGCGCGGTCCACAGTGCCGTTCAGCGCCTGCGCTCGACGCTGGGACCGTCCGGTGCCGGCCTAGTCGAGACGCGGCCACCTGGTTACCTGATCAGGGTCGATGACGGCGAGTTCGACGTCCGCGAGTTCAGCGCGCTTGCCGCGCGCGGTCATGCGGCCGCCGCCGCCGGAACCTGGGCGCAGGCCGCCATCCTGCTGCGGGAGGCGCTCGGGCTGTGGCGAGGCGAGCCGCTGGCCGACGTCCCTTCGCAACTGCTGCGGGACCGCGAGGTGCCCGCCATCAAGGACCGGCGGCTGCAAGCGCTGGTCACGCGGATCGACGCGGATCTGCACCTGGGCCGGCCGGGTGAGGTGCTGGCGGAACTGCGCCAGCTGGTCACGGCTCACCCGTTGCAGGAGCAATTCCACGCGCAGCTGATGCTGGGTTTGTACCGCAGCGGCCGGCAGGCCGACGCCCTCGCCGTCTACCAGGACGTGCGGCACGTCCTGGCGGGCGAGCTTGGCATCGATCCCGGTCCTGAGCTCAGGCTCCTGCACCAGCGGATCCTGGCGGCCGACAGCGAGCTCCTGCTCGCTGCGGGCGCCGAGCCATCCGGTTCCGCGTCGGCGGCGCTCAGCCCGGCTGCCCCGGGCCGCAGCGGTCCGGCGACCGGTGAGGAGAAGGTGGTGCCCAGGCAGCTGCCCGCTGCCACGCGGCATTTCACCGGCCGGGCCGAGGCGCTCAAGGCGCTCGGGGCGCTGGCCGCTGAGGCAGCCGAGGCGAGCCAGGCGACGGTCATCTCGGTCATCGACGGGACTGCCGGGATCGGCAAGACCACACTGGCCCTGCATTTCGCGCACCAGGTAGCCGAGCAGTTCGCTGACGGGCAGCTGTATGTGAACCTGCGCGGTTTCGATCCGGCCGGGCCGCAGATGACGTCGGTTGAGGCCACCAGGCTCTTCCTTGACGCCCTGGCAGTGCCAGCAGCCAGGATTCCGGCGGGCCTCGACGCGCAGGCGGGCTTGTACCGCAGCCTCCTGGTCGGCAAGCGGATGCTGGTGCTGCTTGATAACGCACGCGACGTCGATCAGGTCCGGCCGCTGCTGCCCGCCAGCCCTGGCTGCCTGGTCATCGTCACCAGCCGCAGCCAGCTCACCAGCCTGGTTGCAACCGACGGCGCGTCACCGCTCACCCTGGATGTGCTCACCGACGCCGAGGCGCGGGAACTGCTGAGCCGCCGCCTTGGCCCGGAACGCGTCGCCGACGACCCCCGCGCCGCGGGCACGCTGATCCAACTGTGTGCACGCCTGCCCTTGGCGCTGAGCATCGCCGCCGCTCGCACCTACAGCCAGCCATGGCTCTCGCTGGCAGCACTGACCGCCGATCTGCGCGATGCCCGCAACCGGCTGGACGCGCTGGACGCCGGACACGCGACCGCGAATGTCCGGGCCGTGCTCTCCTGGTCCTACGACCAGCTCGACCCCACTGCGGCGCGGCTGTTCCGGCTGCTCGGACTGCATGCCGGACCTGACATCAGCGCCCCTGCCGCGGCCAGCATGGCCGGCCTGCCGCTGGACGAAGGACGCCGGGGGCTCGGCGCGCTGACCAGGGCGCACCTGCTGGCCGAGCACGTTCCGGGCCGGTTCTCCTGCCACGACCTGCTCCGCGCGTACGCCGCTGAGCTGACGCAGTCGGCCGATAGGGGGGTCGAGCGGCGCGCGGCCACTCGCCGGATGCTTGATCATTACCTGCATACGGCTCACTCGGCAGCGCTGCAGCTGCGTCCCACCAGCAGGCCGCTCACGCTGGCCGCGCTCAAGCAGGGCGTGCAGCCGGAGCGCATCAGCGACGCCGGGCACGCCCTGGCCTGGTTCGAGGCCGAGCGCCTAGTGCTGATGGCCGCCACCGGACGGGCGCTGGAGGCCGGCTTCGATACTCATGCGTGGCAGCTCGCGTGGGCGCTGTCAAAATTCCTCGACATGCGGGGCCGCTGGCACGACTGGGCTGTCACGGAGCAGATCGCCCTGGCCGCCACGGAGCGGCTCGGCGACCGGGAGGCCCAGGCCTTCGCCCACCAGCGATTCGGCTACGCCAGCGCCAGAATCGGCCGCTACGAGGATGCTCACGCCCATCTGGGACTAGCACTGAGCATCCACAATGAGCGCGGGGACCACGCCGGCCAGGCCTACGTGCACAACTCACTGGCCATCACGCTGAGCCATCAGGGGCGCGACGGCGAGGCCCTGAGCCACGCCCAGCAGGCGCTGAAGTCGTACACAGCCGCCGGCGACCGGCCCGGCCAGGCCCAAGCCCTCAACTCGGTCGGCTGGCTCAACGCCGTAGTCGGGGACCACCAGCAGGCGCTCAGCCACTGTGAGCAGTCTCTCGACCTGTTCCGCGACCTCGGCTTCGCGGAAGGAGAAGCCAGCGCGCTCGACAGCCTCGGATATGCCCACCAGCAGGTAGGCCAGCACGCCGAAGCCACCGCCTGCTACCGGCAGGCAATCGAACTGCATCGCAAGGCCGGCAGCCGCTGGGCCGCGGCCGACGCTCTCGGCCACCTCGGCGACACCTGCCACGCCGCCGGAAAACCGGAGGAGGCTCGCATGTCCTGGGAAGAAGCCCTCGCGATCTTGGAGGACCTCCGCCATCCGCAGGCTGACCAGATCCGCGCCAAGCTCAGGGACCTTGGCGCGGGCCTTGGTCACTGACCGGCAGACCGCTGGCTGGCAGCTCCTCCGGGAGCCCCGTCCCTCAGTCGGCGTCGCCGGAGAGGGCGTCGGCCTTCTCCTCGGCTTCCAGCTCGACCTCGGCCGCCGCCTCCGGTGACGACGGGCCGTGCGCGACCGCCGATGCGGCGGCCGCGGCCTGGGTCCGCTCGGCCTCGCCGAGCAGCTTGTGCCCGGTCGACAGGATGACGATGCCGAGCAGGATCGCCCCCGCCCCGATGTAGAACGGCACGTGGATGTTGAAGGCGAGGACGAGCCGCCCGGCCGCGTAGGGGGCGAGGCCGCCGCCGATGAACCGGACGAAGCTGTAGGCGGCCGAGGCGACCGGCCGCTCGACCGGCGACACGGTCATCACCGCCTGCGTGGTGACGGTGTTGTTCACGCCGCAGACGATGCCGGAGACGATCACGAGGATGATCAGCGCGGGCTTGTTCAGCGTCCAGATCGCGATGCCGAGGCTGATCAGCGCGAAGATGAACAGGTTGGCGTACATGGTCCGGGCGATGCCGAGCCGCCGCTGCAGCCAGGGCGCGCCGAACACCGCGAACACCGCGACCATGATGCCCCAGCCGAAGAACACCAGGCCGAGCTTGATCGGCGACAGCTCCATCGGGAACGGCGCGTAGCCCAGGATCGTGAAGAAGCCCCAGTTGTAGCAGAGCGCGGTCAGCGCCATCGTGAGCAGGCCGCGGTGCCGCAGCGCTTTGAACGGCGCCGACAGGCTGGTCTTGGTCGGCGGCTTCGGCGTCTTGTCGACCAGCACCACGGTGGCGCAGAGCGAGATCGCCATCAGCACCGACACCCCGTAGAACGGGCCGCGCCACGAGACCTCGCCGAGCGTGCCGCCGACCAGCGGGCCGACCGCGATGCCGAGGCCGAGGGCGGTCTCGTAGAGCACGATGGCGCCCGCGAAGCCGCCCGACGCCGACGCGACGATGACCGCGAGGGAGGTCGCGATGAACAGCGCGTTGCCGACGCCCCAGCCGGCCCGGAACTCGATGATCTCGCGGATCGAGCCCGACGAGCCCGCCAGCCCGGCGAACACCACGATCAGGACCAGCCCGGCGATCATCGTCGATTTGGCGCCGATCCGGCTCGACACCCAGTTGGTGAACAGCATCGCGACCGCGGTGACCACGAGGTACGACGTGAACAGGAGCGTGGTCTCGCTCGGCGAGGCGTGCAGCTGGTTGGAGATCGCGGGCAGGATGGGGTCGACCAGCCCGATCCCCATGAACGACACGACGCAGGCGAAGGCCACCGCGAACACGGCCTTGGGCTGCTTGAACGGGCTGGCGGCGGGAGCGTGGGGGTCGCTCATCGAGTGGTTCTCCTCAGTGCGGTGTGCTGCGGGCCGGGTCGTCGGCGCGGGGGACGCCGGCCAGCGCGGCGAGCGCGGGCCGGGCGGCGTCGAGGGCGGCCAGGTGGTCGGGGCTGAGCTGGGCGAGGATGAGCCCGAGGCGGGTGGCCCGGGAATCCCGGCGGTGCGCGAGCGTCGCCCGGCCCTGGTCGGTGATCGTGACCAGCACGACCCGTCCGTCGTCGGGGTCGGACTCCCGGCGGACCTGGCCGGCATCCTCGAGCCTGCTGATCAGCTGGGTCATGGCCGGCTGGGTGACCCCCTCGCGGGCGGCGAGCGCGGTCAGCCGCTGCGGTCCGAACCGCTCGATCGCGGCCAGCGTGGCGGCGGCGGTCAGCGACAGGCCGCCCGGCTCGGTCAGGGAACGGAACAGCCCCATGATCCGCTCCAGGTCGACCGTGAGCGCGGCCGCCAGCCCGTCGGCAGTCACGGTTCCGACGGCTCCGCTCGAACTTTCCATAAGGTACTTATATCACGTGCTAATGGAAATGCCGGGATCCGATCTGCCACCCGCCCTAGTGGAACATCCTTAGCAGAGGTAACGTTGTACCCGGCCGAGGAGAACCAGACGGGATCGGAGCCGGCAAAGCCGTGACAGCCGCGTGGCACCAGATGACGTCGTCCTTCCACCACCGCAACTACCGGCTGTTCTTCTTCGGCCAGCTGATCTCGGTGATCGGCACCTGGATGCAGACGATCGCGCAGTCGTTCCTGGTGCTCGACCTCACGCACAGCGGGACGCAGCTCGGGCTCACCACCGCCGCCCGCTTCCTCCCGATCCTGATCTTCGGCCAGGCCGGCGGCCTGTTCGCCGATCGCAGGGACAAGCGCCGGATCCTGCTGGTCACGCAGACCTCGGCCGGCCTCCTGGCGGCCGTGTTCGCCGTGCTCACCGGCACCCACGAGATCCGGTTGTGGAGCGTTTACCTGCTCGCGATCGCGCTCGGCTTCGTCAACGTCTTCGACAACCCCGCCCGGCAGGCGTTCATCTCCGAGATGGTCCCGCCGGGGAACCTCGCCAACGCGGTGACGCTGAACTCGGTCGCCATGAACATGGCCCGGGTCTTCGGCGCCGCCATCGGCGGGGTGCTCGCGGCGATCGGCCTGACCCTGTGCTTCGCCCTCAACGCGGTCTCGTTCGGCGCCGTCCTGCTGTCGCTGATGCTGATGAGCACCGCCGCGCTGTACCCGGCCAGGCCCGCGTCGAAGCAGCCCGGCCAGATCCGGGCGGGCCTGCGCTACGTCAGGTCGACCCCGGCGCTGCTCATCCCGCTCATCATGATCGCCGTCGTCGGCACCCTGGCCTGGGAGTTCCAGGTGTCGCTGCCGCTGATGGCGAGCCACGTGTTCGGCGGCGGCGCCGCCGCCTACGGGGTAATGGCCTCGGTCATGGGGGTCGGCGCGGTGGCCGGCGGCCTGGTCTCCGCGGCCAGGGCGCGGCCGAGCGGACGCGCGCTCTGCCTGGCCTCGATCGGCTGGGGGATCGCGATCCTGGTGGCCGCGGTCGCGCCGTCGATGCCGCTCGAGCTGGCGGCGCTGCTGTTCGTCGGGTACGGCTCGATCACGTTCAACTCGATGGCGAAGACGGTGCTGCAGCTCGCCGCCACCCCGGAGATGCGCGGCCGGGTGATGGCGCTGTGGGGTCTGGCCTGGCTCGGCTCGACCCCGATCGGCGGGCCGATCGTCGGCTGGGTCGGCCAGGAGGCCGGGGCCCGCTGGTCGCTCGTGGTCGGCGGCGTGCCCACCCTGCTCTGCGGTCTGCTCGCGCTGCCGGCCCTGGTGAAGATCGACCGTCGCCGCGACGACCGGCCGAGGGCGGCCGCGCCGATGCCCCGCTTGCTGCCCTCATTGATCCCGAACGGTCCCGTGGCTCCGCCTGATCAGCCCATTACCGAGCGTTCCGATGAGACCAGCGAGGCGAATACCACCACCGAGCTAAGATAATGGCCGGTGCCGGGGTCAAACGTCCCGCCGCAGGTGACGAGCCTTAGGGACGCGTAATTGGTCCGGCCGTAGATCATTTCCGTCGGGAAATCGGCCTTTGCGTATTCGCGCACGCCGGTGACCCGGAAGACCGCCGTCATTCCGTCGGCCAGCGTCACGTCAATATGATCGCCCGGGTGCAGCGCGCCCAGCCGGTAAAAGACGGCCGGGCCGACCGCGCTGTCCACGTGACCCTCGATGACGGCGGTGCCGATCTGACCCGGTGTCACCGAGTTCTTGTACCAGGCTGCCTCGTCGGCGCTGGTGCTGAGGTCGGGCACCTGGATGGTGCCGTCGGGGTTGAGCCCGAGGCGCAGCAGCGGCGATCGCACGCCGATGACCGGAATGGCGACGGATACCGGGGTCGAGCGCCGCAGCGACGGCTCCTTCGGCGCGGCCGGGCCGACCGTCCCCGCCGCGGCCGGGGCCGGCGACGGCGCGTGCTGCTGCGCGAGCACCGCGACGCCGATCGCGACCGCGCCGCCGAGCAGCAGCGCGGTCCCGGCCAGTCCGGTCAGCCTGATCCTGGCCCGCCCGGGCAGCACCGGGGCGGGGGCGAACTGGCTGTCCGGCCACGACATGACCACGCGCAGTCCGCCAATACGCGGCCAGCGGCCCAATGCCGTCCCTTTCCGGTCGTCTTCCGTAAGAGGTGCTACTCGCGTAGCCTAATGTCCTAATGGAAAACACGCCATTGCCCGTCCGCCGGCTCGATCGCGGGCGTCGCGATATATGGCCGTCTATGCGAACGTCACACCCGTCGGCACCTGGAATTATGCCGGCCGGCCGGAACGGCGGCGAGATGTCTGCCCGTTCGCTCTTTCACTGGCGGTTCGGTTGGCACATGCTCAGATGGGTAGCGCCACGCCATTGCCCGCCGGTCATCCGAGGAGGCTTCATGAAGGTGCGCCTGACCGTGCCCGACGCGAGTTGCCCTGCTCCGATCCGTCCACAGCAGACCCGCCCTTCCCCACCCTGGCCCGCTGAGACCCCTCCTGACCTCGTCCAGACCCCCCTGACCTGGCCCGCGATGACCCGGCCGGGCCTGCTCCGGGCCGGCCGCGCGACCACCGGCGCCGCTCTGCTGGCGGTCGCGATCGCCGCCTGCTCCGGCGGCGGATCGCCCTCCTCGACGGTGCCGTCCGTCTTCACGCCGACTCCGGGGGTCACCACCAGCACCGCCTCGGCCGGAGCGTCGCGGACGCCCTCGCCCTCGTCCGGCGGCAGCACCGGCAAGAGTTCGGCGACCGCCAGGCCAACCGACACCCCGACCTCAAGCGCCAAGGCGTCGTCCACCGCCAAGGCCACGCCGACCGCCCGGGCAACCGTGACCACCACCCCGACCCGTCGGCCCACCGCGACCCCGTCGGCCACCGCCAAGCCGACGCCGCGGGTGACCCACCACGCGACGGCCGCGCCCACCCGGTACTACCCGGTCGGCGCGCCCCAGACCGGCGGCGGCGGCACGGCCGGCCTGCAGGACGTCACGCTGTTCGGCTTCGGCGGCGCCGCGATCCTGGCCGGCCTCTCCAGCCTCGCCTACCGCAGACGCCTAGCCCGCAAGCGCCGCGCCGAGGCCAGCGCCCGCCCCACCGCCCCCACCCGCACCGGAGTCCACTAGTCGCCTGAGCAACCGCGCCCGCCACGTCAACTGGTGGTTTCCTCCGCGAGGTTCTCGGCGGCGTCGTCGAGGGTCTTGACGATCCATTTCTCGATATCGGCGCCGCTGGCGGTGGCGGCCAGGCGCCAGCGTTCTTGCTGGGTGTGGGTTGCCGGGAGGTTGAGGGTGAGCTGGTCGTCGCTTCGCTTGCGCCGGCCGACGGCGCCGGCCTTGAGCTGGCGGCGGAGGGCGTGCAGCGACCAATCGAGCGCCTCTGCCTTGTCGAGCCATTCGTCTTGCTGGTCGGGGGTGAGCGAGGCGAGCTCGGCGTGGTGCTGGAAGCTGAGCGCGGGGTGGCGGCGGTGGATGGGGAATTGACGGCAGACCCAGGCGTAGTTGCGGAGGGTCTGGTAGTCGAGTGCGGTCGCGCTGATGGCGTGCTTGTAGCGGTCGGGGTACTTCTTTTTGCCGTAGACGAGCCAGTCGCCGAGCCACCAGGCCGATGAGTCGCCGATGGCGGCTATTTGCAGGCCGATTTCTGACCAGTCCTCGATGGCGAGCTGGGCTGGGAGCCACAGGCCGTCGCGGCGCGCCCTGACGGCCGGGCTGAGGGCCAGGCGGTGCGCGGGCCGCTCGGACTGGCTTGCTTCCGGCATGATCTCGCTCATCCCCAACAGTGCTTGTAGCAATCTTGCGCAATTATTGCTCAATTCTTGCGCAAGAACTGTTCGAAGTAGTGACTGTAATATACGGGCATATGAGGTGACAACCCCTCCATGTGCTCGCGCGCCTACCCGCGCTAGGCACCTGATGCCTGTCATCGATGAATCATGGTCATGTTCTTTCAGTTCTTAGCAAGTTTATTACTAGCCGATAGTCGGATATTTCGTTACCGTTGTCGCATGACGGACGTCTCCACCGCCAGACAGCTCTCCGCCGCCAAGCAAGCCCTGCTCGCCCAGCGGCTGCGCGGCCGGGGGGCGGTGGCGACGATCCGGGCGCGGGCAGCCGGGGCGGCGCCGCCGCTGTCCTTCGCGCAGGAGCGGCTGTGGTTCATGGAACAGCTGGTCCCGGGCTCGGCCGCGCACACGATCCCGGTGGCGCTGCGGCTGCGCGGAGCGCTCGACGCGGACGCGCTCGGGCTTGCGCTGGGCGACGTGGCCGACCGGCATGAGGCGCTGCGGATGCGCTATCCGGCCGGGGAGGACGGGCGCCCCGAGGTCCGGGTGCGCGCGGCGGACGGATCGCGGCTGCCGCTGCGCGTCCTGTCGGCCGGGTCGGCCGACGCGGCGCAGGACCTCGTCGGCGCCGCGATCGCAGAACCCTTCGACCTCGCGACCGGCCCGGTGGCCCGTGCGACGCTGGTGCGGCTGGCCGACGACGATCACGTGCTCGCGCTGGCCGTGCACCACATCGCCTGCGACGGCTGGTCGGCCGACATCCTGCTGGCCGACCTGTTCGCGCTCTACGAAGCCCGGCGCGGCGGGCGGCCGCCCGGGTTCGCCGAGCTGCCCGTCCAGTACGGCGACTACGCGATCAGGCAACGGGACGGGGCGCCCGGCGCCGCCGACGGTGACTTCGCCTACTGGGAGCGCCGGCTCGCCGCGCTGCCGACGCTCGATCTGGTCACCGACCGGCCGCGCCCGGCCGAGCAGACCTACGGCGGGACGGCGCACGGCTTCCGCCTCGACCGGACCCTGACGCGGTCGGTGCACGACCTCGCCCGGCAGCGCGACGCGACCCCGTACATGGTGCTGCTGGCCGGCTTCCAGGTGCTGCTGGGGCGCTACGCCGCCCAGCACGACTTCGCCGTCGGCTCCCCGGTCGCGGGCCGCCCGCTGCCGGAACTGGAGCCGCTGGTCGGATGCTTCGTCAATCTGCTGACGATGCGCGCCGACCTGTCCGGCCGCCCGTCCTTCGCGGCGCTGCTCGGCCGGGTCCGCGAGGCGGCGGCCGACGCCTACGACCACCAGGAACTTCCGTTCGAGAGGCTGGTCCAACGGCTCGACCCGCCGCGGGACGTCTCCCGCCCGCCGCTGTTTCAGGTGCTGTTCGCGATGCAGAACTACCGGCACGGGGCGCTGGGGGCTGTGCCCGCGCAGCTGGCGGTCGAGGGCTTCGGGCTGCGGTCGTGGGCGACGCGCTTCGATCTCGAGCTGTACATCACCGAGGACGACGCGGGAATGGACGGGCTGTTCATCGCCAACACGGATCTGTTCGAGCCCGCGACCGTCGCCAGGCTCGCGGCGCACTTCACCGCCCTGCTCACGCGGCTGCTGGCCGACCCTGATGCGTGCGTCGACGACGCGGAGATCCTCGGCGCCGCCGAACGGGCCGAGGTCATCACCGGCTTCAACGACACGGCCGCCGAGTTCCCCGCGGAGCTGACCCTGCACGGGCTGGTGGAGGCGCAGGCCGCGCGAAGCCCCGACGCGGTCGCGGTCACGTTCGAGGGCGCGCGGCTGACCTACCGTGAGCTGACCGCGCGGGCCGACGCGGTTGCGCATCGCCTGAGCGGGCTCGGCGTCGGCCCGGAGACGCTGGTCGCCGTCTGCGCCGAGCGGTCGCTGGAACTGCCGGTCGCGCTGCTCGGCGTCCTCAAGGCCGGCGCGGCCTACCTGCCGCTCGATCCGGAATATCCGGCCGACCGCCTCGCCTTCATGCTCGCGGACGCGGCCGCGCCGGTCGTGCTCACGCAGGAAAGCCTGCGCCGGCAGCTGCCGCCGACGTCCGCGACGGTGGTCGCGCTCGACGACCTGGCCGACTGGCCGGCGCCGCCGGCCGGATGGCGGGCGCGGGCGGGTGACCTCGCGTACGCGATCTACACCTCCGGTTCGACCGGGCGGCCGAAGGGGGTGCTCAACACGCATCGCGGGATCGTCAACCGGCTCGACTGGATGCAGCGCCGCTACCGGCTCGACGCGAACGACGTGGTGCTTCAGAAGACCCCGGCGAGCTTCGACGTGTCGGTGTGGGAGTTCTTCTGGCCGCTGCTGGCCGGCGCGAGGATGGTGCTCGCGCGGCCCGGCGGGCACAAGGACGCCGCGTATCTTCGGGACCTGATCCGGGCGCAGGGGGTGACCACCGCCCACTTCGTGCCGTCCATGCTCGGCGTCTTCCTGGCCGAGGAAGGGGCCGCCGAAGCAGACGCCGACCGATGCCGGGGGCTGCGCCGGATCATCTGCAGCGGCGAGGAACTCCCGGCCGACGTGGCCGCCCGCTGCCTGCAGACGCTCCCGGCCGAGCTGCACAACCTGTACGGGCCGACGGAGGCGGCGATCGACGTCTCGGCCTGGCAGTGCACGCCGGACGCGCTGGCCGGCCTGGCGCGCGTGCCGATCGGCGGCCCGATCCAGAACCTGCGGCTGCACGTCCTCGATCCGCAGCTGCGGGCCGTCCCGGTCGGCCTGCCGGGGGAGCTGTTCCTCGGCGGCGTCGGGCTGGCGCGCGGGTATCTGCGCCGCCCCGGGCTGACCGCGGACCGGTTCGTGCCCGACCCGTTCGGGCCGCCAGGATCGCGGCTCTACCGGACCGGGGACCTGGCGCGGTGGCGCCCGGATGGCACCGTCGAGTTCCTGGGCCGGATCGACGGCCAGGTGAAGATCAGAGGACTGCGGATCGAGCTCGGCGAGATCGAGGCGGCGCTGCGCGAGCAGCCCGGCGTCGCCGACGCCGCCGCCGTGGTGCGCGAGGACGTCCCGGGCGACCGGCGGATCGTCGCCTACGTCGTCGGCGACGCCGACCAGGCCGCGCTGCGCACGGCGCTCAAGCGGCGGCTGCCCGACTACATGGTCCCGTCGGCCTTCACCCCCCTGGACGCGCTTCCGCTGCTGCCCAACGGCAAACTCGACCGGCGCGCGCTGCCGCAGCCGCAGCGCGGCCGCGACGAGACGGCGGAGTACACCGCGCCGCAGCCCGGTTCGCAGGCGACGGTCGCGGCGGTCTGGGCCGAGGTGCTGCACGTCGAGCGGATCGGCGTCGACGACGACTTCTTCGACCTCGGCGGCCACTCGCTGCTCGCGGCGCAGGTGATCGCCAAGCTGCGCAAGACGGCCGGCGCGCGCGTCTCGGTGCTCGACCTGTTCAAGAACCCGACCGTCCGCGCGGTGGCCGCGCTGCTCGACGTCCCGGCGGGCGAGCGAGGGCCGACTGAGCTCGTGCACGAGCTCACGAAGCCGGCCACGGCCGGCCCGCGGACCCTGTCGCTGGTCTGCGTTCCGTACGGGGGGGCCAGCGCCGTCGTGTACCAGCCGCTGGCGAACGCGCTGCCGGCCGGGTACCGGCTGTTCGCGCTGGCGCCCCCGGGGCAGGACATCGGGCTGGACGAGGAACCCCTCCCCTTCGACGAGCTAGCGGGACGCTGCGTCGCCGAGGTGCTGGCGAAGGTCGACGGCCCGATCGCCGTGTACGGGCACTGCGTCGGCTCGGCCCTGGCGGTGGAGATCGCCCGACGGCTCGAGGCCGCCGGGCGGCACCTGGAGGCGGTCTACATCGGGGGGATCTTCCCCTTCGCCCGGCCAGGCAGCCGCGTGCTTGGCGCGCTCTCGCGGATCGCCTCCATCGAGTGGCTGCGCTCCGATCAGGGCTATGCGAACTGGCTGGTCTCCATGGGCGTCGACATGAGCGACCTCGAGCCGGAGCGGGCGCGGCACATCGTGCGCAACATGCGCAAGGACTCGCAGAGCGCCGAGGACTACTACACCGGGCTGCTGCAGAGCGGCCCGGACCGCCTCCAGGCGCCGGTCGTCACCGTCGCCGGGGACCGCGACCCGACCACCGACTTCTACCAGGAGCGGTACCGGGAGTGGCACTTCCTGACCGACACCTCGGCCGTGTTCGTGCTGGACGAGGCAGGGCACTTCTTCCTCAAGCACCGCGCCGAGGAACTGGCCGCCATCATCACCGGGACGCCGCCCGCGCTCGCCGAGCCCGAGCCGCTGAGCCGGGCCGCGCGCGGCGAGGACGCCGGGTGGTGGCTGCACGGCGTCTCGCGCTCGGCCGCGCGGGCAGCGCCGACGGGACCGGCCCCGAGTATGCGCAGGTTCCTCGCGGTCGCCTCGGGACAGCTCGTCTCGATCATCGGCTCGGCCCTGACCGAGTTCGCCGTGCCGCTGTGGATCTACCTGCACACCGGCTCGCTCTTCCGGTTCGCGCTGTTCGCCGTCTGCGGCCTGGTGCCCGGCATGCTGGCCGCGCCGCTGGCCGGGGCCGTCGTCGACCGGTTTGACCGGCGCCGGATCATGCTGCTGGGCGACACCGCGGCGGGCGGGACCCAGCTCGTGCTCGGCGTCCTGCTGTGGACGGGCCGGCTGCAGATCTGGGAGATCTACCCGCTGCTGGTGAGCCTGTCGGTCGCGCTCACGTTCCAGCGGCTGGCGTACGGCTCGTCGATCGCCCAGTTGGTGCCGAAGCACTACCTGGGCCACGCCAACGGCGTCGTGCAGATGGTCGGCGGCGTGGCGCAGATCCTGGTGCCGCTGGTCGCGGTCGGGCTGATGGCCGCGATCGGCCTGGGCGGCATCCTGGCCATCGACGTGGTCAGCTACGCCGTGGCGGTGGGGGTGGTGCTGTTCGTGCGGTTCCCGGCGACGATGGCCTGGCGGCGGCGCGAGACGCTGCTGGCGGAGATCGGGCAGGGCTTCCGCTACTCATGGGGGCAGCCGGGCTTCCGCGCGATGCTGCTCTTCTTCGCCGCGCTCAACGTGTTCCTGGCGCCGCTGTTCCTGCTGATCTCCCCGCTGGTGCTCTCGTTCGCCGACCTGACCCGGGTGGGGGAGGTGGCGCTGGCCGCCGGGGTGGGCGCGACCCTGGGCGGCCTGGCGATGGCCTTCTGGGGCGGCCCGCGGCGGCGGCGGATGCGCGGGATGCTGCTGTGCACGCTCGCGCTCTCGGCATTCTGCCTGGTCACGGGGGTGCGGCCGTCACTGTGGACGATCGGTGCGGGGGCGTTCGGAATGGCGCTGTGGCTGACGGTGGTCAACGGCATCTACACCACGATCGTGCAGGTGAAGGTGGCCCAGCGGTTCCACGGCCGGGTCTTCGCGCTCAACACCCTGATCGCCTGGTCGACGCTGCCGATCGGCTGGGGCCTGGTCGGGCCGTATGGCGCCAGGCTGTTCAATCCGCTCATGGTGCGCGGCGGCGCTCTGGCGGGCACGTTCGGCCCGGTGATCGGCGTGGGTCCCGGGCGCGGGATCGGGCTGATGTACCTGCTGTTCGCCGTCGCGATGGCACTGCTGGCGCTGATCGCGCTGCGCACGCCCGCGCTCGCCCGGTTCGACGAGCAGGTGCCGGACGCGGTGCCGGACGACCTGATCGGATTCGAGGCACGCCAACGGCGCACGTCACCGGCCGAACCCGAGCGTCGCGCCGACCAGTTGGCGCGCCGTTAGCGAGAGCAAAGGCAGGTGCCTGAATTCGGCGGATATCTAATCGATAATCTGCGTAAAAATGTCAAATTTTTGCTTGATAATTCCAATAGATCCCTGAACGCATCGCCGCCCTGCCTGGCGGGCGGCGATGTCCTCCGCCGGTGCTCCGGCCAGCCGCAGGAGCAGCATTCCGGCGATGCCGGTGCGGTCTGGGCCCGCCGCTCAGTGCGCTAGGACGCCTTCAGGCCCGGCGCGGGCGGCGGCCGCGCCGTCGGCACAGCACTCCGAATGCCCAGATGTCAAATGATTACTTATCCTTCGTCGACTTCTTGCATTAATGCGTAGATATCTGCCAGTATTTCGTTTGTGACTGCGAGGGGGGTGTTGCCAGCATGACGACGACGCCACGGCTGCTCGCCGCTCGGGCCGCAGCCGAACCCGACCGGACCGCGCTCATCGTCGACGGGGTCGACTCGCTCACGTTCGGCGCCTGGCACGCGCGTTCCAACGCCGTCGCGCACGCGATCCTGCGGCGCGGGCTGCCGCCGGGCGGCCGGGTGGGACTGCTGTTCGACGCCCGCAGCTGGGTCGACTACGCGGTCTGTTTCGCCGCCGTGCACAAGGCAGGCGGCGTGGCGGTGCCGCTGCCGCGCACGCAGCCCGAGGCCGAACTAGCCCGGCTACTTGCCGACTGCGGCGCGAGCGGCCTCATCCACGACGGCGCCGTCGTCCACGACGGCAGCACGGCCGGGCCGTCAGCCGGCGCGCGGCCGGCCGGCGCGTGGGCCGCGGCCGCGGCCGCGCTCGCCGCTGCGGATCCCGGCCCCGATCCGGGCCCGGTCGACGTCGAGGTCGGCCCGACGGATCTGGCGCAGATCCTCTATACCTCCGGCACCACCGGCCGCCCGAAGGGCGTCGCCGCCACCCACGCCAACCTGACCTACGGCTGCGGCCGGCGCCGGCGGCCGTTCGCGCACTCGCGCCACCTCGTGCACGCCTTCCCGATCGGGACCAATGCCGGCCAGGCGATGCTGCTCAACGCGCTCGACGCGCATCCGGCGGTGGTCAGCCCGGCCCGGTTCACCCCGGCGCGATTCGCCCGCACGATCGAGCGGTACGCGGCCGGCACCGTCTTCCTCGTCCCGGCGATGGCGGTCGAACTGCTCAACGCCTCGATGGTCCAGCAGCACGACCTGAGCAGTGTCGTGCTGCTCGGCTCGGCGGCGGCCCCGCTGCCCGGCGCGGTCGCGGCGAGGCTGGCGAAGGCATTCCCGAACGCGACGATCGTGAACTACTACACCTCGACCGAGGCCGCCCCGGCCCAGACCGCGATGCTCTACGACCCGGCCCGCCCGGGCAGCGTCGGCCGCGCGATCGACGGCGGCGGCGTGCGGATTGCCGCGGCCGGGTCCGGCGAGCCGGTCGGACCGGGCGAGGTGGGGGAGGTCTGGCTGCGCTCCCCGGCGGTCCCGCGGGCCTACTTCGGCGACGCCGAGGCGAGCGGCGAGGTGTTCAAGGCCGGCTGGATCCGGATGGGCGACCTCGGCCGCCTCGACGCCGACGGCTATCTCTACCTGGTTGACCGCGGCGGGGACATGGTCAAGGCGGGCGGGTTCAAGGTCTCCACCCTCCGCGTCGAGGAGGCCATCTATGAGCACCCCGACGTCATCGAGGCCGCGGTGGTGGGCGTGCCGCATCCGGTGCTTGGCACGGAACTGGCGGCGTTCGTGGTGACGCGCGGACCGGTGCCGCCGGAAAATCTGCGGCGGTTCCTGCTCGACCGGCTCGCGCCGCACGAGGTGCCGGCCCGCGTCGTGGCGGCGGCCTCGCTGCCGCGCAACGTCGGCGGCAAGGTGGACAAGCGGATGCTGCTCGGGGAGCTGACATGACGCAGGCGTCGTTCGTGCAACACGGGATGTGGATGGCGGTCCGGGAGTCCGGCGCCGCCGCGTATCACATGCCGCTGATCCTGCATCTGGGGGAAGACGTCGACATCGGCGCGCTGTCGAAGGCCTGCGCCGCGCTCGTCGGCCGCCACGAGCTGCTGGCCGCCGCGCTGACGGACCGCGACGGCGCCGCCAGCCTGGTCCCGGCCGAGACCGTGCCCGGCCTGCGGATCGCGGGCGCGGGCGAGCGGGTCGAGGACGAGATCGCCCGGGCCTTCGACCTTGGCCGCGGTCCGCTCATCCGGTTCGCGCTCTTCGGCGGCGACCTGGTGGTCACCGCGCACCACGCCGTCTTCGACGGGCATTCCAAGGACGTGCTGGTCCGTGACCTGGCCGCACTGCGCGAGGGGGCCAGACTCGGGCCGCTGCCGCCGGCCGGCTACGCGCAGCACGCCGAGGCCGAGCGCTGGCGGGTCGAGCGCGCCCTCCCCGAGGCGCGCGCGTTCTGGCAGCCGCGCTGGAGCGAGCCGGGGCCGGTGATCGTCCACGACGCGGTGCTCGGCTCGCGCCGGGCCGCAGGCGGCGCGGTCATCGAGTCCGCGCTGCCGAGGGCGGATGTCGCCGGGCTGACCACGTTCGAGGCGACGATGGCGGCGCTGCACGCCCTGCTGTTCGCGTACGGCAACAGCAGGGTGGTCACCGCGATCGACCTGTCCACCCGGACGCCGGAAACGGCGGACCTGATCGGGCCGTTCGTCAACGAGCTCCCGCTTGCCTCCGAGCCGGCCGGCGACCTGGCCTTCCGGCCGTTCGGCCTCGGGCTGCGGGCCGAGCTGCGGGAGTTGTACCGGTTCCGCGAGGTGCCGCTCGCCCGCGCGGTCGCGCGGGTCAGGCCGTACGCCGCACTGGCCCCGATCTCCGTCAGCTACCGCAAGCGCGCCGACCGTCCGCGCGACGACGTGCAGTGGCTGGTCCCCAACGGCGCTGTCCGCGGCGACCTGCAACTGCAGCTGGTGGATACCGGGGCCGAGCTGGTCAGCAGCCTCCGGTACTCGGCGCAGGCGGCGCAGGTGGCCCCGCGACTCGTCGACGACCTCGCGCGCGTCCTGCTGGCCGTGACCCGGGACCCTGATGAGCGGCTGGCCGACCTGCTCACGCTCGAGCGCGTGAAGAACGCTGAGGTCCCCCAGGCCGCCCCGGCGGGCGGCGGGCGCGGCGCCGAGCCGGCCGGCGAGCTGGTCGAGGCAGTCCGCGAGATCTGGCAGCAGGTGCTGGGGATCGAGCGGATCGAGCTGCACGACGACCTGTTCGAGCTGGGCGGTCACTCGCTCACGATCACCCGGATCATCGCCCTCATGCAGGAGCGGCTCGGCGTCGACGTGCCGCTGGACGACCTGTTCGACAACCCGACGATCGTCGGAGCGCTCGATGCCGTCGGCCTGCGCTGAGACCGTCCCGGCGGCCGGCCTCCTGTCCCGGCTGCCCGACGACGAGCTCGAACTGCTCCTGCTCATCCGCCACTTCGAACTCCAGCTGCTCGACCTGTACGGCCGGGGCGAGCTGAACGGCACCACGCACACCTGCCTGGGCCAGGAGTACATACCGGTCGCGGTCAGCGGCCTGCTGCGCGACGGCGACTTCGTCCTCTCCAACCACCGCGGCCACGGCCACTACCTCGCGCGGTACCGCGATCCGCACGGGCTGCTGGCCGAGATCATGGGGCGGGAGGGCGCGATCTGCGCCGGGGTCGGCGGCAGCCAGCACATCCGGCGCGAGGGATATCTGTCCACCGGGATCCAGGGGGAGAGCCTGCCGGTCGCGACGGGCATCGCCCTGCACCTCAAACGCACCCGCCCGGGCGCCCTCGCCTGCGTCTACATCGGCGACGGCAGCTGGGGCGAGGGAGCAGTGTACGAAGCGCTGAATCTCGCGTCGCTGTGGCGCCTGCCGCTGCTCGTCGTCGTCGAGAACAACGGGATCGCCCAGTCGACGCCGACCTCGCGCCAGCTCGCGGGGACGATCGCCGGGCGCGCCGCGGCCTTCGGCCTGGGCCACCTCGGCATCGGCTCGCTCGACGTGATCGGGATCCGCACCGCCCTCGCGCCCGCGCTCGACCTGGTCCGCCGCGGCGAACCCCTCGTCGCGGAGTTCGCCGCGCACCGCCTCGGCCCGCACAGCAAAGGCGACGACACCCGTTCGGCGCCGGAGATCGAACACGCCCGCGCGCACGACTGGTATCGGCGCTACGCCGACCAGCACCCACGGCAGTTCGCGCAGTTCGACGCCGCCCAGCGCGAGCACGTGCGGGCTGTCGTCGCCGAGGTCTCCGCCCGCCCGCCGTCGACGTGGACCCGCTCATGAGGGTCGCCGAGAATCTCAACGCCGCGCTGCACGCCGTGCTCGCCGCCGACCCCGGCGCGCACCTGCTCGGCGAGGACATCGCCGACCCCTACGGCGGCGCCTTCAAGATCACCCGCGGGCTCTCGGAGCGCTACCCGGACCGCGTGCTGACCACTCCGATCAGCGAGGCCGGGATCACCGGGGTCGCCTGCGGCCTCGCCCTGTGCGGCGACACGGCGGTGGTGGAGATGATGTTCGGGGACTTCGTCGCGCTGGCCTTCGACCCGCTCGTCAACCTCGCCGCCAAATCAGTGTCGATGTACGGCGCGCGCCGGCCGGTGCGGCTGGTGGTGCGCTGCCCGAGCGGCGGCGGCCGCGGCTACGGCCCCACCCACAGCCAGAGCCTGATGAAGCACTTCCTGGGCGTGCCCGGGCTCTCGGTCTACGAGCTCTCGCCGTTCCACGACTGCCTGGGCGTCTTCGAGGAGATGCTGGCGCTCGGCGAACCGTGCCTGTTCGTCGAGGACAAGGTGACCTACACGCGCCCGATGTTCCCCGACGTCGCGCCGTTCCGCCTCGATTACGACGGCGGCGTGGCGCGGGTCTTCCTCGACGAGCGGCCCGACTGCGTGATCATCGCCCCCGGCGGCATGGCCCATCGGGCGCTGGAGGCGATGCGCTCGCTGCTGGTCGAGGAAGAGATCAGCAGCATGCTGATGGTCCCGTCCCGGCTCTACCCGGTCGCGGTCGAGGCGGCCGCGGTCGAGCGGACCGGCGCCGAGGTCGTCTTCGTGGCGGAGGAGAGCACCGGCGGCGGCACCTGGGGCGCCGAGGTGGCGCACCGGCTGCACGCCGGGCTGTGGGGGCGGCTGCGCCGGCCGGTGACGCTCATCCACGCGCTCGACAGCGTCATCCCCACCGCCGCCCACCTCGAACGCGAGGTGCTGCCTGCGGCGTCGACGATCCACCGACAGGTCTTGGAGGCACTGCGTGAGTGACATCCTGGTCCCGAAGCTGAGCAACAACGACACCGAGTACATCCTGGTCGAGTGGGCCGTCGAGGACGGCAAGCCGGTCCGCTCGGGCGATCCGGTCGCCACCCTCGAGACGTCCAAGGCGGCCGAGGAACTGGTCGCGGAGGCGGACGGGTACATCAGGCACCTGGTCGAGGCCGGCGCGTTCGTGGCGCCGGGGCAGCCGATCGCGACGCTGT
>Ga0302326_10010919_pt1 | contig 19609 bp, 17 predicted proteins | sample Palsa_T0_3_FD_202264 | JGI IMG/M metagenome (GOLD analysis project Ga0302326, IMG submission 202264) | Peat permafrost microbial communities from Stordalen Mire near Abisko, Sweden - Palsa_T0_3 | ecosystem: Environmental > Terrestrial > Soil > Palsa > Peat permafrost | place: Sweden: Abisko...
CCACCGCTTACGGCAGGCCCGCGTCGGTCATCACCACGTTATTTCGGTTCGTGGCAATCATGCTTTCCACGCTCTTGGCCCGCGCGCTCATCTCCAGGTACTCGGTCATGGTGTAGCCGGTGGTTCCGCGGTCCCCTTTGCTATTCACCAGGTGCGGAAAGCCGATCCGTTCGGCCCCCACGTACGGATAGGGATCTACCAGCACCGCATACACCACGCTGAAGATCGCCGTCGTCGCTCCGATCCCCAATGCCAGTGACAGCACTGCCACCGCCGTCGATACCCGGGCCTTCCCCAGCAATCGCAGCGCATATCGAATATCTTGAACCATCGACACGGATGCACCTCCAACTACAGCACCTTACGTATCTAGACGCATTCCCTTATCAAAATGTTCGCTAAGCCCCTGAAAAGTTTCCTCCGCCCTCGGCCGAATCATTCCCGTTTCGGGGTGCCCCGCGCAAACCCGCGGGTCCACCTTCGGCGATATGCCGCGGACTTCGGTCTTGGCTTGGATGCTCCGGCTTTTACCCGCAACGCGGAGCTATGAAATTGCGTCTTTAGTGAAGAGGTGTAGTGTCTGTCGCAGCCGGTCGGACATCTCGGAAATGAACGGAAGGACGCTCGGACCGGCGTCCACAGAAATGATTCATTTCGCCGAACACGCGACGGTGCTAGCCTATCCGCGACCGCCGCCGGATGTGGCAGATTGCCAGAGACCATGCACACTAACAAAAGCGAAGCTGGGGATCGCGCCTCTCTGCGGCGCAAGACTAGGAGAATTCCAATCGCGACAACTGTAAGGATCAAAATGCGTATGTGTCAGAGAACAAAAGCCTTACAAAATCTGAATCGAGACTCTCGTTTCGGAGCAAAATTGACCGGATGGCGTTCGTATGTCTACGACAACAAAAGGGTTAAGAGATCTGAATCGCGGCAAAACTAAAAACATATCCCTATGGTCTAAATACTAATATAAGGACTGGGGCGCCCTTGCCACGGGCGAGCTAGAGATTTGAATGGGAGGTCATCCATGTCAGAAGACCTGATCGACATTAAGATGATCGACGATGCTGCAAAAAGGCTTTCTAGGCGCACCTTCATCAAAGCGGTCATCGCCAGCGGAGCCGCTGTTTCTTCCGCGAGCTATCTGTTCCGCGCCTCCACTTTGTTCGGTCAGGCGCCCGGGGCGGGTGCAGGCGAACGGCTCATCACCCTCAACGTCAACGGCCAGCAGCGCCGCGTTGACGTCCTGAAGCAGGAAACCCTCGCGTGGACCCTGCGCTACAAGCTCGGCCTCACCGGCACCAAGCTTGGTTGCGACCGCTCCGAATGCGGCGCCTGTACCGTCCTGATTGACAACGTTCCGCACTATTCCTGTTCCATACTCACTCACGTCATCCGCTCCCGCAAAGTGCTCACCATCGAAGGCCTCGCCAACCCTGACGGTTCGCTTCACCCCGTGCAGCAGGGCGTGATTGACGAACAGGGATTCCAGTGCGCCTTCTGCATGTCCGGCTTCATCATGGCCACCGTCGGATATCTGAAGACAAATCCCAATCCCACGCGCCAGGAACTCGCCCACGGCATCTCCGGCAATCTTTGCCGTTGCCAGGACTACAACAAAATCCTCACAGCCATGATGCGCGGCGCAGAGCTTTCCAGGAGCGCGAGCCATGTCTAATATCGAAAAGCCCGGCCAAGCGGCGGAGCGCCAGTACGGTGTGGGTCACAAGCTGGTCGGCAAGAATTATGCCACTCCCGACCTCTATGCAAAGGTGACCGGCGCATCCAAGTACGCGGAAGACTTTCGCGCCGACGGCATGCTGTTCTGCAAGCTGCTGCTTTCCCCGATGCCGCACGCGCGCGTAAGGCACATTGACGCGAGCAAAGCGCTGGCCATGCCCGGCGTGCGAGCGATTCTCACCGCGGACGACCTGCCGGCGCCGGCCGACTCGCTCACCGATAACGGCACCGTCATCAAAGCCAGCAAGTGGGGCGAACGCGGTCTCACCATGGAACCGGTCTATCAAGGTGAACCGATCCTTGCCGTGGCCGCGGTCGATGAACTCACTGCCGCCGACGCCATCGAAAAAATCCAGATTGATTTCGAGCGGCTTCCTTTCGTCATCGATCCATTGCAAACGCTTCGGCCCGGAAGCCCGAATCCTCGCACCGATGGCAACGTCTGGGTGCGCCCGGCGCCGCCGGGTCCGCCGTTGCCCCAAATCGCGGAGCTGAAATGGACCCACGCGGACTTTGCCGATTACAAGGAGGGACGTCTGCCAATGGGCAGCGCCCCCGATCAATGGTCGTACGGCGATCTGGAATCGGGCTTTAGGAATGCCGCGCTGGTTCTCGACGATTCGTTTGTCACCCCCAACACCAGCCATCAGACCATGGAACCCCGCAGCGCCATGGCTTATTGGCAGAACGGAAAGTTGTATCTCCACACCGGCACGCAAAGCACCGCGCAAACATTGCCCGCCATCGGCCGATGGATGAACATGGATGTCAGCAATATTGTCTTCATCAGCGAATATACCGGCGGTGGATTCGGCAGCAAGATAACCGGCGGCGTCTCGATGATCATTCCTGCGCTGCTCGCCAAGAAGGCTAACGCTCCGGTGATGATGCGCATCAGCCGCGAAGAAGAGGGCTTCATCGGGCGAGGCCGGCCCAGTTTTCTGGGCCGAATGAAAGTGGGCTTCAGCAGCGAGGGCCGTATCGTGGCCCTCGACATGTTCGTCATCTGCGACAACGGCCCATACGATGCGCAGGGCGATGCAGGATCGTCGGGCCGAATCGTCTCGTTGTTGTATCAGCCCCAGGCCATGCGCTGGCGCGGCGTAACTGTGCTCACCAATACGCCGCCGCGCAGTGCGCAAAGCGCGCCCGGGGGCATGCAGGGAATCACCATCATCGAACACATCGTCTCCAAAGCCGCGCGCCAGCTGAAGCTCGACCAAGTGGCCATCCGCCGCATCAACTGTCCGGAAGGCAAGGCCGAGTTCGGCCCGGTGATGAACGGCAAGCGCGCTCATGCCACCAGCGCATTTATCAAGGACGCCCTGGACCGTGGTGCGGAAAAATTCCACTGGCGGGAACGGGTGGCGCGCACGCCAAAACGGATCGGGTCGAAGGTGCGCGGCGTCGGCGTATCGGTTAGCTGCTACGTTGGCGGCACGATTGGTTTCGACGGCCTTCTTCTCATCCTGCCCGACGGCCGGGTCCGCTTTCAGTCGGGCATTGGCAATCTGGGGACCGAATCGGTGATGGATGTTCACCGTGTGGGCGCGGAAATTCTCGGCGTGCCGTGGGAGAAATGCGAAGTCGTATGGGGCAATACCGCCAAGAACTTTCCCTACACCTGCGCTTCCGGTGGCAGCCAGACCACCCACGCCATGACCCGCGCGGCGTTTGCCGTGGCGATGGATGCCAAAAGTAAGCTCCAGCAGATTGCCGCAAAAATCCTCGGAGGCAAACCGGAGAGTTACGACGTCGCCGGCGAACGCGTCTTCCGCAAAGGCGGTGGCGCGGGGATGACTTTGGCTCAGGCAGCCCAGCACGCGATCAAACTCGGCGGCATCTTCGATGGCCACGACGTTCCCGCGGACGTGAACAAAGTCACCAAGACCTCCATCGCCGCTCTGGCCGGCCAGGGTCTGTTGGCAGCCGCGAAGGATAACTATCCTCGCGATGGAGCGACGCACTCCTACGTCGCCGCCTTCGCCGAAGTGGAAGTGGACGTGGAAACCGGCCATTACCAGATTGTCGATTTCCTCGCCTACGCTGACGTAGGCAGCGTGATTCATCCGGACGCGCTGGGTGGGCAGGTTCTGGGACGTTCGACGCTCGGGATTGGCCACGCCATCGGCCAGAAGTGGGTGATGGATCCTCACTACGGCATCATGGTTTCCAAGCGCTTCCACCACACCAAGCCCCCGACGATTATGGATGTGCCGGTCGACATGCAATGGGAGGCGCTGGACATTCCGGATCCGGAGACGCCGGTCGGCGCCCGCGGCATCGGCGAGCCTCCGGTAGGAGGGGGATGCGCCTCGATTTTGAACGCGCTTTCGGATGCGCTCGGCGATGAGGTTTTTCAGCGCGCGCCAGTGAACGCGGACACCATTCTCACGTCGCTCGAAGCAGGCCGGCCCATGCAGCTTCCTTTGACACAGCACATTTGATCGGAGAAGTAAGAGGAGAGAGCCATGGCTGTAATTCGAGACGTCATGCCGGCCTTTGATCTGTTGCAGCCCAGCTCCGTTGACGATGCACAGAAACTTTTGCAGCAGCACGGAGCCGACGCGTGGGTGATGGCCGGAGGGCTCGATAGCTTCGACTGGCTGAAGGACCGGATCAAGAGGCCGAAAGTGGTGGTCGATCTGAGTGGGATCGAGGAACTGAAGGGTGTTCGCCCCACCAGCGACGGCATCGAAATCGGCGCGATGACCACGCTCACCGAAGTGGTGAATGATCCTCTGGTTAAGAAGAATTATGGCCTGCTCGCACAAGGCGCGGAACTGGCGGCGTCGCCGCAAATCCGCAACCAGGGCACCATTGGAGGCAACGTAACGCAGGACGCGCGCTGCTGGTATTACCGCGCGGGTTGGCCGTGTTACCGTGCCGGCGGCAACATCTGCTATGCCGACACGCCGGAGGGACGCAACCGCGAACACGCGATCCTCTACGCAGACCGCTGCGTGGCGGTGAATCCATCGGATTCGGCGCCGGCGTTGATCGCCTTGGACGCCAAATTCGTGATGCGCACGCCAAAGGGTGAGCGCGTGGTGGACGCCGAGGACTATTTCATCGGACCGGAAATCGACATCACCCGGCTGCACATCTTGAAGCCCGGAGATTTGCTGACGGCCATTCGAATTCCTTCCGCTTGGGCCGGCGCGCAATTCTATTTTGAGAAAGTGCGAGACCGGAACGTCTGGGATTTTCCATTGTTGAACGTCGCGTCGGCGATGGTGGTGTCCGGCGGGAACATTGAGCGGATGCGCATCGCCGTGAACGGCGCGGCGGCGCGGCCGCTGCGACTAAAGGCCGTCGAGGAAGCGGTTCGCGGCAAGCCTGCCAATGCCGCAACCGGAGAAATGGCCGGGAGGCTGGCGGTGCAGGGGGCGATCCCGTTGCAATTCAATGCTTACAAGATCCCGCTGATGAGGAATCTGGTAAAGCGTGCTATCGGAGGAGTGCAGGAGGCAACATGGGCGGCATCCTAGAATGGGCCACGGATCCCTGGGGTAAGACTGTTCCGATCCACATTGCCTGGTTCTTGATTTGGGTTTCGGCGATTTCCGGATTGCTATTCCTTATGGTCCACGCCACGTACATCCGATATTTCGCCAAGAAGAAGGAGTTTGCGAGCAGCGGGTCATCGCGCCTCGCCGCGCGCATACCGGAGCATGTGCCGCGACACTCGCTCACCGCTCGAATGTTTCACTGGATTATGGCGGCGGCGATGTTCACGTTGCTCTTTACCGCTTTCCTTCCGAAGGTGGGCGTTCAGTTTGACTGGGTCACCTATCATTGGATCGCGGGGACCGTGCTGACCATTTCCATCCTTTTTCACATTATTCATGCGTCGTTCTTTCTGGATTTCTGGTCGATCTGGCCGGACAGGATTGACATGCGCGACGCGCGGAGAAGAATCCTGCGGTTTTTAGGGAAGGCTGCGCCGCCGCCGGACAAATTCGCCAAGTATCCGCTTGAAAACAAGCTCTATCATGGCGCGATCATCGCCGCAGGCCTGTCTTCCATCCTCACCGGCGTGTTCATGATGTTTCGCGTGCGCACCGTCTTTTTTCCTCGCAATCCATATCTCTTCAGCGACATGACCTGGGGATTGATGTACGTGTTGCACGGGCTGGCTGGCGTCGGACTGATCGCGTTGATCATGGTGCATGTGTACTTTGGTCTGCGCCCGGAGAAGCGCGCCATCACCAAGTCGATGATCTTCGGCTGGATGAGCCGCGACTTCTATCTGGAGGAACACGATCCGGCGCGGTGGCCGGTGGAAGGGACTTCCTCGTCCACCACGATTTCGGGATCGGCCGCCGTGAAGGCCGAGGGTCTACCCGATGCTGGCTGATATCTCGCAGCGCTGCGACACCATCGAAGAATGTTACGAGTTCATGCTGGCCTACGCGGCGCAAGGACTTCCCAGCGACGAAGGCAGCAACTCCGGCGGACAGATCCGCGAATACCTGGCTCGCGCCGCGCAAGCGATCTCCGGGTTAGCAGAGAGCGGCGCCGCAGCGGTGCAACAGGACAGCCTTTCGCCGGCCGAACGATACCAATCCTTCTTTGCGGTGCTGGCCCGCGACGCAAGCGACTCCCTCGCCGCGATTGAACTGGTCTTCGCCCAGCCCGCCATCAGCTCCCAGTTGATCGACAATCTAAATGCCTCCATCCATCTCCGCGCTCTGCTCACCGATCTGTTTCTGCTAAGCGAGATCGCCAAGACCCAGCGCACACCAGCCAAACCCTTAGCCTCCGGCGGTTAAAATGCGTGGTGGCGGCGTACCGGGATTTTAGGCGGATTTAGATGGTTTACCCGATACTCGATTTGCTTGCGGAGTTATACTCTGGGGCGTTAGATCGGAAGCGATTGCACACCTCTATGGAGGAACGCCATGATTTCTGTTACGGGAGTTTTCAAGTCGCAGTCGGATGCGCAGCGCGGTGCAACACAGCTCTTGCCTATTGGAATCTCCAAAGATCGGATCAATGTGCTGACGCCGGGAGCTTCGGAAAAGGAACTGGACGCGGTGCCTGTGGATGCGGCTGAACAGCCGGGGATGGGCAAGGCGATCGGAGCTGCGGTGGGCGGCGCGGTGGGATTAGCCGGCGGAATCGGATTGGGCGGCGCGGTGGCCAGCCTGCTGTTACCCGGAATCGGTCCGGTGATCGCGATTGGCGCTGCGGGTGCGGCGCTGCTAGGCACGCTGGGATTCACGGCTGGGGGAGCCATCGAGAAATCGATGACCAACGGGCTGCCGGAAGACGAGCTGTTTGTCTACGAAGATGCGCTGCGGCAAGGCCGCACGGTAGTGATCGCGGACGCTGACGATGATACGCAAGCCAAAGCGGCGCGCGGAGTGCTGGAAAATGCCGGCGCCGAGAGCATCGACCGCACCCGCGATATGTGGTGGGTAGGTGTACGCGGCGTGCAAAAGGAGAAATACGACGCGAAGGGCGGACACTTTGACGATGACGAACGCTATTTCCGCTGCGGTTTCGAGTCTGCGCTGCATGTGCAGAATCGCGGCAAATCTTTCGATCAGTGCCGCGCCAAGGTAGCAAGCGACCATCCGGAATTGCACGAGCGTGAACCATTCCGCCGAGGATTTGAGGAAGGTACCGCTTATCTGGAAGCGGTGCGCAGCCGGCATAAAAACTAGGCATCCGCGGGACGTTAATTCTTACCGCCCGCCGTTATTCCGTCCAGCTCAGGCTGCGAACACCTGGGAGGGTGCGGAGTTGTTCTATGGCTTGCGGCGTTGTAGGAACGCGAACGATTCGCGTGTTCCATCTCAACTCGCAGTTCAGGCTGCAAAGCACAGCGGGCGGGTCGTATAGCACACCCCAATTCGTGACGGTCCACTTTTCTGCGAGTAGACGTTGGCGGAAATCCGCTTCGGCGGGCGCGTCCGGCGAGAGGATGAGTTGAAGCGTGGCGCGATGTTCGCGGGGAAGATAGTTCTCCAGGTGCCTGACCGCCCAAAGAACGATGAATGCGATGATCGAAGCCACCGCACCCAAATAAAGATTGCCTCCACCGAAGAGCAGGCCGAGAACCGTTACGAACCACATTGTCGCGGCAGTGGTGACGCCACTCACATTGAGCCCGCGCTTGACGATTACTCCCGCGCCGATAAAACCGATGCCGGAGAGAATGCCGAGCGGAAGGCGCATCAGATCCATGACCACAAACGAGGATGGGTCCTTACCCGCGAGCGGCAGGAGCAGGTTGACCTGCAACATGGCGAACGTGGCGGCGAGGCAGACCATCATGGTGGTGCGAATGCCGGCGGGATGGCCGTGCTCGTCGCGGTTTAGTCCGATGACGAAGCTGGCGACTGAGGCCAGCAACAGGCGGACCGCGATTTGTTCCCAGGTGAGAACTAAGGGCATGTGAGTTCCTGGTGCGGCGTGCATCGATGCCGGGGGTAAAACGATTGATCGCTTTCCGATCTACACCCGCTATTCCACTTGATCGAATTAACCGGGGAATGGTTGCAGGATTCGTACGAGAAGGAAGACTTTTTTAGCATCCTACGTTTTCGTCGACGAATTTCGGCATCACCCGCTAGCCCGGCATGAACGAGACATCCTTGACAAGAATGGATCGCCGCTTTAGCGTCGCGGGAGCGGCGGCGCGATGGAAACGCGTGAGAGGGACGGATTATGAAAATGAAAGCAACGGCGTGCTGGGCCATGATGATATTGCTGGCGGGCGTGGTGTGCGGGCAGTCGAGACCGAAGATTACCAGCATCTCGCACCTTAGCATTTACACATCGGACGCGGCGAAGACCGAACTGTTTTTCGTGCACGATCTTGGCGCGCTCAAAGGATCCGATCCGCAGAATCCCGCGGGGGTCCGCTATTACTTCAGCGCGATTCAGTTTGTGGAAGTGCTGCCTTTGCCGGCGACGGATGCGCCGTCAGTCAATCGTCTGGATCATGCCGGATTCAACACTACGAATGCGGAGGAGATGCGGCGCTACCTGGGAGCGCATGGAATTACGGTGCCGCCTGCGGTGACGTCCGGAAGCGACGGCAGCCAGTACTTTGAAGTGAAAGATCCGGAGGGAAACAGGGTTCAGTTCGTGCAGCCGCCGAAACATCCTGCGGCGGTGCCGCTGAATCCGCTGAGCGACCACGTCATCCACGTGGGTTACGTAGTGCACGATGCTTCCGCGGAGGATGCGTTTTATCACGGGCTACTGGGCTTCCGGCCATACTGGCATGGCGGCATGAAAGACGACGCGACGGACTGGGCATCCCAGCAAGTGCCGGATGGCACGGACTGGCTGGAGTACATGATGGTGAAGGGCCCTGAGAAGACGGGCATTCCGCCGACTATGTCGCAGGAGACCGCGGGCGTGCTGGATCATTTTTCGCTGGGTGTGCAGAACATGGAGAAATCGGTAGACCTGCTGTACGAAGGGGATCGCGCGACCGGCCGGCATTCCCCGGCGCAGATTGGGCGCGATGGAAAATGGCAATTCAATCTGTATACGCCGGATGGAATTCGCGTGGAATTGATGGAGTTTCAGCCTTCGGTGAAACCATGCTGCTCTCCATTCCTGCTGTCCAGCCCGACGAAGTGACTACAGGGGGGGCGCGCGGTAATGTCGTCATCCATTACAAGTGTTTGGGCTGGTCTTTTCGCTGTGCTGCTGTTTGCCGTTCCTGGCCATGCGCAAACTGCGCCTGCCGGCGCCGCGAAGAAGATCATTATCGACACGGACATCGGCGACGATGTGGACGATGCGTTTGCGATCGCGCTGGCTCTGCGCAGCCCGGAGTTGCAGATCATCGGTATCTCCACAACGTTCGGAGACACGGAGGCCCGAGCCAAGATCGTGGACCGGCTGCTCGCTGACGCTGGGCGAGAGGACATTCCGGTGGCCGTAGGCACTCCAACTCCCAGCAGCAATCCCATGTCGCAGCGCCGTTATGGCGAGGCTGGGCGCTCGGCATTTTCCGGCAAAGCGAAGGCGTCTCATCCCAAGGCCGCGGATTTTATCCTGGAGCAGATTCGCCGTTACCCCGGCGAGATTACGTTGATCGCGATCGGACCTTTGTTCAACGTGGGGGAGCTCATTGATAAGGATCCGGAAGCTTTCCGCAAGCTCAAGCAAGTGGTGCTTATGGGGGGCTCGATCGAACGCGGCTACGGCGATCTGGGGTATGCAGCGCCGCATGGACCCGATGTGGAATGGAACATCAAGTGCGACATTCCCTCGGCGCAGAAATTGTTTTCCTCTGGAGTGCCACTCTACGTGATGCCACTGGATTCAACCGAATTGAAATTGGACGAAGTGAAAAGGGCGGTTCTATTTAAGGCAGACACGCCGCTGACCGATGCGTTGACCCTGCTTTATCACCAGTGGGGGCAGGAGACGCCCACTCTTTTCGACGTGATGACGGTGGCTTACATTCTGAATCCCAAGCTTTGCCCGGTGAAGCCGATGCACATTCGAGTGGATGGCGAGGGCTTTACGCGCGCTGAGGCTGGCGCCGCCAATGCGGAGGTGTGCCTCAATTCGGATTCGGAGGCATTTTTCCGTTTTACCATCAGCCGGATAATTGCGCCGTGATCGAGCAGCTACGCATTCTCGAGGTCTAGATGAGACATTTCTTCCCAGTAATCGCGGCCGCTTTGTTGCTTACGACGCTGACGGCTTCCGGCGGCCACACTGCGGCCGAGGCTGCTCCGATGCGCGTGGCGATCGCGGGAATGACGCACGGGCACGTGCAGGGTTTATTCGAGCATGCGCTGCATCGGCCTGACATCCAGATCGTGGGGATCGCCGAGGCGGACCGGCAGCTCGCCGCAAAATACGCGGCGCAGTTTGGTCTGGATCAGTCGCTGCTGTTTTCCGATCTGGAGGAGATGCTGCGGAAGACGCACCCCCAGGCGGTGCTGGCTTACACCAACACTTACGATCACCGGCGAGTGGTGGAGGTCTGCGCGCGTTACGGCGTCCCGATGATGATGGAAAAACCGCTGGCGGTGAGCGCCGAAGATGCGCATGCCATGGAGCGTGCGGCGCGGCAGGGCAAGATCCAGGTGCTGGTGAATTATGAGACCACCTGGTATCGCAGCAACCGCGCGGCGTACGATCTGGTCCATGACAAATCGATCGGCGACATTCGCAAGTTCGTGGCCCACGATGGGCATCAAGGCCCGCAGGAAATCGGCGTCGGTCCGGAGTTCCTGGCATGGCTGAACGATCCCAAGCTCAATGGCGGAGGGGCGCTTTACGATTTCGGCTGCTACGGCGCCGATTTGATCACCTGGATGATGGATGGGCAGCGGCCTACCACGGTGACCGCGGTCACCCAACAAATCAAACCGAACATATATCCGCGAGTGGATGACGAAGCTACGGTGATTCTCAGCTATCCGCGGGCGCAAGCGATCCTACAAGCCTCGTGGAATTGGCCGTTCGACCGCAAGGATATCGAGGTGTACGGCCAGACCGGGTACGTCATTACCGTCCGCCATGACGACGTGCGCGTGCGGCTGAAGGGGAAAGAGGAGCAGCAGATGGCGGCGAAATCGTTGCCGCCGCCCTACGATGATTCGTTGTCGTACTTGGGAGCGGTGATTCGGGGCGAAGTGACGCCGGAAGGACCTTCGTCGCTGGAAACCAATGTAGTGGTGGCGGAAATTCTGGACGCGGCGCGGCGCTCGGCAACATCTGGAAAATCGATTTCACTCGCCGCGCAATCGCGATAACCGCGGCACGCGCGCGACACGAGCTACACTACACCGCTAGCGTTTTCATGTAGTCCGCATCGACCTTCAGCGCTTCCATCGGTGGACCGTCAAAGAATTCCTGTTCGACAAAGGCGTGAGTGACATTGGCTTTCCTGGCGGCCTCGAAAATTGGACGGTAGTCGATGCTGCCTCGGCCGAGTTCCGCCGCGTGCGGCGGCGCAGATTCCGACGCCGGCGCGCCGGTGAGGTTGAAGTCCTTCACGTGGAGCATGGAAAACCGGGTGGGATAGCGCCGCAAGTAGTCGGCGGGACTTTTGCCTCCCACAACCACCCAGCCGCAATCCATTTCCATGGTGACTTTCGCGGGATCGGTCAAGCGCAAGAGTTCGTCGTAGATCAACACGCCGTCTTTGGTGCGGAACTCGGCGGTGTGGTTGTGGTATCCGAAGCGAATACCCGCGGCGTTTACGATTTCCCCGATGCGATTGAACTGGTCGGCGTTCCAGCGCCAGTCGGCGAGGCTCAAATCTTCCATTTTCACGCCACCGCCGCCCGGCTTGGGGGAGGCCGACGCGGGTTGCCCGGGCGATGAGCAGATAATGTATTTGAGGCCCAGATCTTTCGCGAACTGGAGTACTTCATCCACGTGCGGCCCAAGCTGCGGCAAGGAATAATGGGCGCTCACGCAGTTCAGGCCCGCTTGATCCATGGAATGCTTCACGTCGCTGGCGCTGCGGCCGAAGAATCCCGCGCCCTCCACTTCGCGATAGCCGACGGCGGCGAGTTGTTTGAGGGTACCGTCGTAGTCCTTGGGCAGAAGATCGCGCACCGAGTAGAGTTGCAACCCGATCGGCAGGCCCATGGCATTGGCCATGAGATGGGATGCGAAGCCTGGACCCGCCGCCCAGGCAGCGGTGGCAGCGGCGGTTTTCAAAACGGTCCTTCGCGAAATACGTTCCATATTCAAAACCTCTCTCTGATTCATCGGCGGTGGCAAAACTGCCGTCAAGCGGTGATTATCCTCGAATGGTCTTCGAGTCTGGATCCCAAGTGGCGATCTTCTTCTGGAAATAGGCGTAGTTGGCCAAATGGCAGCCGATCGCGGCGTGGTTGCCAAATACTTCATTCTCTACGGTTGGCTTGCGGGTTCGGACGGCGTTGAAGAAGTTTGCCTGGTGGTCCGAAACGTCGCTGTATTTTTCCGGGAGGGCAAAAGTCTCGGCTTCGCCTAGCTGATCGTGCAGAGGAGCGGTGGGCGGATTTTCCGCGATCCACTGCTTCAGGTATTCCTTGCGCAAGCGATCGGGCCAGCCAATCAGCGAATATCCTTCGGGTTGCGGGCCTACGTCCTGGGGCGTGAAGGTGAGGGTGGCGTCCTTGATCGCCAGGGTTCCCTTGTTGCCATAGAATTTGATCGACTCGCCGCCTTCATTATTCAGATTGCAGCCAATCGAAACGCGGAACGTTGGATAGTCGTAGAACGTCTCGATCAGGTCCGGGAAGTCGCGGCCGTCTTTGAAATGAAACAGACCGCCGGCTGACTGGGCCCGCAAGGCCACTTCATTTGTTCCGGTGATGAAGTGAATTCCGGAGATGAGGTGCACGAACAAATCGCCGGCGAGCCCCTCGCCGTAGTCGGAAAAACAGCGCCACCGGAAGAAACGCGCGGCGTCAAACGGGCGCTTTGGCGCGCCGCCGAGGAAAGCATTCCAGTCGATGGTCTGCTCGCTGGCGTCGGGCGGAATCGGATACACCCAAGCCCCGCTGGGCGAGTTGCGGTTCCAGGATGCTTCGATGTAGAAGACGTCGCCGAGGGCCCCGGAGGCGTAAATCTCATGCGCCTTCTGATAAAGGATGGAACTGACGCGCTGGCTGCCCACTTGCAGGATGCGATTGCTCTTGTGCACCGCGTCGACCATGGCGAAGCCGTCTTCGACGGTGTGGGACATGGGCTTCTCGCAGTAAACGTCTTTACCCGCGGCGCAAGCATCGATCACCACTTTGCGATGCTGGTGGTCGGTGACGGCCACAATTACCGCGTCCACATCTTTCCGATCCAGGATCTCGTGATAGTTGCGCGTGGCCGGGACCTGTTTCTTCACGGACTCTTGCGCCGCCTCGTGGCGGCTGTCATAGAGATCGCATACGGCGACGCATTCGATACCCGGAACGATGAGCGTCGCTTGCAGCAGCTCGCATCCGCGCGTGCCGGTGCCGATGGAAGCAAATCGGACGCGGTCGCTCGGCGCCACGGCGCGATCGGCGGCCCACAGGGCGGCCGGCTCCAACAGATTTATTTTGCGGGCGGCTCCGGCTGCAACGGAGGCTGCACCGATCTGCATGAATGTCCGGCGAGTTAAAGGATGCATAGTGTGGTTCCCCTTTCGCGTTACCGCGCCGCACCCCGCGGCGGCCTTGGCTTTCGGCGGGTGTTGTGGCGCCGAGGCGAAGGTACCTCTGTTGAGGCTATTGGAGCAAGCCGGATTCGCATAAAGTCTGTGGGAGGGATCGAGGCACGAGCTCGGCACCTTGATTGACTTGGCCTCTGGCGGCCATTTAAGATGCCATCACTATGGCGGACCCAGGCTCACTCGAAGGGCAGAGCGTTTCCCACTATCGCATCCTGGAAAAGCTTGGAGGCGGCGGCATGGGAGTGGTGTACAAGGCCGAGGACACTCGCCTGGACCGTTTTGTTGCCCTCAAATTTCTTCCGGAAGAGGTAGCTCAGGATCGCCAGGCCCTGGAACGTTTTCGGCGAGAAGCCAAGGCCGCTTCCGCTCTGAATCATCCGAACATCTGCACGGTTTATGACATCGGTCAGGATTCCGGCCGGACTTTCCTGGCTATGGAATATCTTGATGGCACGACCCTGAAACACAAAATTTCCGGGCGGCCGCTGGATTTCGCGACGTACTTCACGCTGGCGATTGAAATGGCCGACGCGCTGGACGCCGCGCATGCCAAAGGCATCGTTCATCGCGACATCAAGCCGGCTAACATTTTTGTAACCGGGCGGGGAAGCGCGAAAATCCTGGATTTCGGGCTGGCGAAGGTGGCCGCTGCGAACCGCACTGTGGATGGCGGCGCGAGTATGGAGTCGCAGGCGACCGTTGGTGTTTCCGCCGAAGACTTGACCAGCCCCGGGAGCACGCTTGGCACGGTGGCCTACATGTCACCCGAGCAAGCGCGCGGCGAAGATTTGGACGCGCGCACCGATTTGTTTTCGTTTGGAGTGGTGCTGTACGAAATGGCGACTGGCCTGCTGCCTTTTCCGGGGAACACTTCCGCGATCGTTTTCCATCGGATCCTGAGCGATACGCCGGAAGCAATTTCCAAGAGGAACGCCAAAGCGCCCCCGGAGCTCGACCGCCTGATCGCCAAGGCGCTGGAAAAGGATCGTGATTTCCGCTGCCAGACCGCGGCTGAGCTTCGCGCGGACCTGAAACGGCTGAAGCGCGATCTGGATTCCTCCGGCCGGCTCGATTCCGCATCACGAAGCGGGGATTCCGCCCGAGGCGCAGGCGCTGCGGCGATTCCCGCCGCGGCCAAGAAGAAAACCGTGGCGGTGCTCTACTTTGAAAACCTAAGCGGCGCGAAGGAAGACGAATATTTCCGCGACGGAATGACGGAAGACATCGTTACGGAGCTTTCGAAAATCGCGCGGCTGGAGATTTTCCCGCGCTCGGAGATGCTGCCGTTCCGCGACAAGCCGGTGACTGCGCCGCAGGTGGGAGAAAAGCTGGGCGCGATGTATGTGCTGGAAGGGTCGATCCGGCGAGCGGGCAGCCGCTTGCGGATTACCACGCAGCTGGTGGAGAGCACCACACGCCATTCGGTTTGGGCGGAACGGTACGACCGCCAGATGGAAGACGTGTTTGCAATTCAGGAAGAGATTTCGTTGAGCATCGCCAAGGCTCTGGAGATCACGCTTTCGCCGCAAGAAGAAAAGGTGATCGCCAAGAAGCCGACCGCCAACACGCGGGCTTACGATTTCTACCTGCGCGGGCGGAATTACCTGCGCCAGAGGCAGCTGGAATACGCGCTGGCCATGTATCAAGAGGCGGTGAAGCTGGATCCGAGCTTCGCGCTGGCCTACGCTGGAATCGCGCACGTGTGGGGCGAAATGCATGAATTTCGCGAACAGAGCGCGGACTTCGTCGCGAAAGGACTGGAGGCGTGCGCTCAAGCGGAAAGGCTGGCGCCAGACTTACCGGAGACGCTGTGCGCCCGGGCGCGGGTCTACTTTGCGCAGTCGCGGTATGACGAATCGATTCAACTGGCGCTGCAGGCGCTGGCGCAAAAGCCCGAGTGCGAAGGCGCGCACGATGTGCTGGGGCGATCGTATTTTGCTTCGGGACGGTACGAGGATGCCGCGAAGCTGGCCGAAAGCGCGATGGAGGTGGTCAGCCACGACTACAACGCGCTAATTCCATTGATCAATTCGCTGGAGCGGCTAGGGCGCAAAGCGGATGCGGAGCGGTTGCGCCGGCGGGAGATGGAGGTGCTGCAAGACCAACTGCAGCATGTTCCCGATGATGTGCGGGCGAGAGTGCTATTGGCGGCGGATTTGGCTATGTTCGGGGACGCGGAAGACGCCGCGATGCAGGCGAGGATCGCCATGGCCATGCGTCCGGCGGACCCTAATATTCTCTACAACGCGGCTTGCACGTATGGAGTGCTGGGATTGAAAGCGGACGCGCTGGATGCGTTCCGGCGATCCGTTGAGGCCGGTTACTCGAATGCCGACTGGTGCGGGCAAGACCCCGACTTGAAAATCCTGCATGACGATCCAGAATTCAAGAAGCTGACCATAAAGCGCGGCTTGAGCTAAAGAGCGGCGCCGCAGAGCGACCGCGCTATCGCTTCACCGCACTACTGCTTCACCGCCCAGTGCAGTCCAATGCCGCCAAAGATAAAGGAACGGGCGTCCACACGCTGGTAGCCCATCTCTCCGAGCAAAACGGAAAATTGCTGTAGCGAGACAAAGCTTCGCAGTGAATCGGGAATGTAGGTATAGGTGCGCGGGCGGCCGTGCAGCATCAGGCCCCAGAGGGCGCCCTGAGCGTACAAATAGCCGAGATAGGCCTGGCGCAAGGCTTTGTTCGGAGGCAGAAAGAAATCCAGCGTCACCATCATTCCGCCCGGCCGCGTGACCCGCTGAATTTCGCGCAGCGCAGTCGCCAGACAAGGAAAATTCCGCAGGCCATATCCGACGAACACGCAGTCAAACGAGGCGTCCGCAAACGGCAGGGTGGTCGCGTCCGCGCAGGCCGTCTCCTTCAATCCGCGCGCCCGGGCTCGCTGGAGCATCGGCTCGGTCAAGTCCACGGCTACGGCCCGGGCCCGCGGCAGGCGGCGGAGCAACACTTCGGAAAAGTCGCCGGTGCCCGCCGCCAAGTCCAACGCGACGGCGTTGGCTGGAAGCTGCGCGTTGTGCACAGCGAGGCGCTTCCAGCGGCCGTCCATGCCGTAGGAGAGCACGCGGGTCATGAAGTCGTACCGCGGGGCGATGGTGCCAAACATCTTGCGCATCAGCCCCAGGTCTTTTCGTTCGGCGGGCGTCTTCATCGTTCGCAGCGAATCTTACCACGTCCAACTTTCCATAAAAGTACGCGGCGCGGCCTGCTTCGTGATATACAAATGCCGATAGCGTGTATAGACAGTGAGGTCAACCTCACTATTTTCACGGGACGGTGGCGCATGTCCGTCGAAGAAAATATTGCTCTGATGAAGCGGTGGTTCCAGGAGGTTTGGAACGAAGGGCGCGTTCAGACCATTTACGACCTATTGGATGAAAACGCAATTGGAATTGGGCAAGAGCCGCAAACAGTAATTCATGGGCGGGCCGGGTGCGTAGCGTACTTCAACCGCCTTCACGGCGCATTTCCAGATATGAAGTTCACCGTCGAAGACGCGTTTGGCTCCGGCGATAAGGTGGTGCTGCGCTGGTCCGCGGCGATGACTCATACCGGCGATCACCTGGGGATGCCGGCGAGCAACAAACCCGTTCGGATCACCGGCATCGCCATCACGCGGATCGAAAAGGGCAAGATCATGGAGGGCTGGGATAATTGGGATCGGTTCGCCATGATGCAACAGATAGCGGACACTGCCAAAGCTGCTTCCTAAGAGCGGGCTCGAACTTAGTGCTTCAGGGCAGCGTAAGCGGCCTGGATCGAATTGACGATCGCCTTGTTCTTGTCGGTCGGGACAAGGAGAAGGAAACCGTCATCACCACCGGCCGACCGGCCGTATTCGAATTCGGTGAAGAAGGATCGAATCATCGGCCAGGTGACCTTGGGATCGGCTCCTTCCACCCAAATCCAATCGCGATGCGGACGTAGTTCGAGAACGCGCTTGGAAATCCAGATATCGCCGTCGGAGCTCCAGGTGTTCAGCACGGTCTGGGCCAGGTCCTGATGCCAACGCAAATCTTTAGGAGTGCCGATATTCAGGACTGGGTAAGTCTCGACCATGCGGTTGCGAACGATGGGATGGAACGGAAAGGCCCGCTCGAAATCCACCAGTTCATCATGGATATCCAGCAGAACGACGAGGCTGCTGGGATTCAATAACGGCAACACATCCTTCATACGCTGCTCTACCGGCCGCTGTTCGATTCTCAAGGCGAAGTTCGACGCCGCACCAAAATTACTCGCCACACCTACCAGGAGAACAGCCACAGCGAACCATTTCAAATAGCTGGGAGCACGATGGTCAGAAAGCGCGCAGCCAACGGCAAGGAAAAGGACCGGATACAAGGGCAGATAGCGCTCCATATCTCCGCCGAACCAAAACACGGCGAAGACGAAGACCGGCGTGGCAACCATCAGGCATAGCCAGAGAGTGCTGCGATTCGCGGCGCGCAGGAGCTGCATGAGCACGGTAAGAAGGAAGGCGTAGAAGAGAAATAGCTTGAGCAGGCTGGCGCGAACGAGTTCGAAAAATGAAACGGGATTGTAGGGATCGTGCAGCAGGAACCGTTTGAACAACACGCCATCGTCGCCCATGTTGATGAAAGAGCGGGCCAGGCCAAAGATTGCGCGCGTCGATCCGCTGGTGCCGCCGATAGCGGCCGCTTCGGCGGTGACCCATCGGAAGACTCCATCCGGAGTGAGTATCCTGAGCCAAACCAGGACCAACCCATAGGAAACGATGCCGAGCATCAAACAGTAGATGGTGGCACGCCAGGTGAGCGCCCAGGAAGATTGCTTTTCGTTCCGATGGAATAGAGGCGTGGCGAGGGCGCCTGGCACGGCGAAGATATAAGGAATCCAGAGAAACACTGCGAGAGCCAACGCAGCAGCGGCCCAGACCGGCCGCCATGGGGACGGGGCCGCTTCCCGTTCCGCCGGGACGGAGAGCAAATAGAAGCCGAGAAGCAGGAATGCCAGTCCCGGGATGTAGGACGAACCGGCGTGAATGTAATTGAGAAACGCGTTGGAACAAAGAAAAGCGAACGTACACAAATCCGCTACGGCGGGCCGGATGGAGAAGCGGCGCAAGAAGGCGCGAAGCAAAAGAACGCTGGCAAGGCCGGCCACCCAGTTCAGCGCGACAAATATATAAGTGATCTGAATCTGGAGATCCGGGCCGGCAAAGACAGCGATAACGGGCGCCAGCGTGCGGATAAGAAGCCAGCCAAGCGGCCGCCAGATGAGGTGGCCGAATTCCCATAAAGTGTTGCCGACCCCAACGTAGTGGCTATACACGTCGGCCACGTAATCCACGGTGTCTGCCATGAAAAAGGCGCCGGTGAGATAACTCACCAATGTATAAGCGGCGATCCAGGGCAAAGCCATGCGGAGGCGGCTGTTCTCGGGTAACAGCGAAGAGAAAGGGCTGGCCGTTTCGCTTCGGAACGCGGCGGTATTGGCTGTGGCTGCAGAAAGCAGCGGAGCGGTGAGGGCATCTTGGGTAGGTGTCATCGCCAAAAAGGTCTCTGGGGAAAACTGGATAGCGCCGAAGTGGAGCCGTAGCAGTTTTCAGTTCGAAAAAATACTCACACTCAAAAGGCGCCGTCGGGTGAGCAACCTGAGAGGAAGGCGAGAATATGTGCGGTGAAACTTGATGTCAAGCGCGAAGGGGGAAGCAAGGCAAAAATAGTTTTCAACAGCTAGTAATACTAGTAGCGCTTT
>Ga0302326_10010920_pt1 | contig 19609 bp, 15 predicted proteins | sample Palsa_T0_3_FD_202264 | JGI IMG/M metagenome (GOLD analysis project Ga0302326, IMG submission 202264) | Peat permafrost microbial communities from Stordalen Mire near Abisko, Sweden - Palsa_T0_3 | ecosystem: Environmental > Terrestrial > Soil > Palsa > Peat permafrost | place: Sweden: Abisko...
CCTTCATGGCCCAGGTATTCGGGCATCCACAGGATCAGGATCTTATATCCGCTCTCAAAACTTTTCAGGCTTAATTTGTGAATGATGTCGTTGCATTCCTGTGCGGTAATATTCCCCTGCTTGTTTTCTGCACCGATGAATTGCAGCCAGTCATAAGCATTCCCATAGGGATACTGCTTTATAAATTCCCGCCATTCCGAACTGTAATCCGAGCTCACCGGCTTGTCCCCCGGCTTTTTGGGGATCACCGGGTAAGAAAAATGAATATCGGGATGGATCAGCTGGCTGGCCTTTACACAAGATGGACAGATCCCGCAGGCATCCGATAACCAGGCCACCGTCGCAACCGCTCCAGCCGCCACCCCGCCCGCTTCAGCCGCCGCCGGGCCCCCCGCCGCCCCCGCCCGCTCACACACAATATACTGCGCAAACGCAAGCGCCAGCGGCAAGGCGCCGCTGCCTTCATGACCGAGAAAAAGAAGGGCATGGCTGAGACGATTAAACCGGACCAGTTCGACCAGGTTATCCCTGACCCGGTCCTGACCGATGACTTGAGCAAATGACATGACCGCAAATATAACCGCAAATACAACAAATACAATTAGAAAAGCCGGCTTCCCAGTAAAGGAAAAGCCGGCCTTTGTTCATGTGGCGCAGGTATAACTAACTAATTCAGGTATTTCGTGATCTGGTCGTCCGTCGGTTTAACTTTGCTCGGGAATACAGCAATTAATTTACCATTCTCATCCACCAGGAACTTGGTGAAATTCCACCCGATCACCGGATCGGCTACACCCAACTTGTGGGCTTCGTCGGTCAGGTATTTGAAAAGAGGATGGATACTATCACCGATCACATCCACTTTTTCCGCCATGGGAAAGGTGACGCCATAATTTTTAGTACAGAAAGCGCTGATTTCGGCATTCGACCCCGGCTCCTGCTGATGGAAATCATTGGCAGGGAAGCCGATGATCACCAGCTTACTCTGGTATTTCGTATATAATGCCTCCAGATCTGCATATTGAGGAGTAAAACCGCATTTGCTGGCTGTGTTGACAATCAGGATCTTCTTGCCTTTATATTTGGCAAGATCGATGGTGCCTCCATCCAGCCCCGGCACTTTAAAGTCGTATACGCTGGATGCGCCGACAGCGGCAAAGAGGAAGAGTGAAAGAAGAAGTACGCGTACCATAAAAGGTGATTTTGGTTGAAAGGTAATTTAATTGCCAAGAATTACTACACAGTGACAACGCTAAAGTTTAAGGTAGTAAAGCTTTTGAATGATGAATGGTTGAAAAGGCTTTTGAATGGCCTTCCGAAAAACTCCGCCGCCGCCGCCGCAGCCGCGGGCGCCAAAGCCTACCGCTGATAACTACCCAGGTCGGGGGACATCGCCGGCCTGGGATTACCATCCAGGTCGATCAGGACACCTGCCGCCGCCCCCACCCCCAATGCGGGAGAAGTCGCCTGCAAACGAAAATTATAATAGTTCGCGGAAGCATTGACACTATCGAATAAAGGATCCAGGTTGGTGATCATATTCGTAGCCACCACATTCGAAGGGGGCGTTTGCACCTTCCACAGGCAATTGCTAAAACTCACCGCAAAAGCATCGTTGGTCTGCCGGGATACCGTCACTTCATCGGCTACATTGCCATAGTTCCCCCAAAAGATACAATTGATAAAGTTAGCCTGAAGATCACCCGTTATCAGGGTAGTTCCCTCCATAATGGCGTCACCGACGGCTAAGACAGGTTGGGTATGGACAATATACTCATTCGAAAAAGAAGCAGCCGTACACTGCGTGAACTGATAATAACCCCCTCCCCCCAGCACGAGATTCTGACCGCAATTGCTGATCAGACAATTGGTGGCCTGGATGCTGCCATCCTCTCCTACTATCCCGGCATCATAGCTGTTGTCGATGATACATTGCTGCAGGACCACCTTCGCAGCGCCACCCGCAGGAGGCGAGCTGGCAACGATGGCATCGGTGGCATTTTCCAGCACGGCATACTGCACCTGATTATTTACGCTGGTCCCACGGAAATAAATACCCGGCCAGCTTCCGGGATAATTACGGTAAGGCTCATCCAGCCGGTCACCGGTGAAATATACCCGCATACTGTCAGCGGCAGCGCCGTTGATCTGTAAACCGCCATCCACTAACAACGGGGCATCGGCATGAAAATATACGCGGCATCCCGCAGGAATGGTCAGCGTCGCGCCGGTATCTATCTGAAGACTGCCCTGGATAACATAAGGCAGGGTGGCATTCCAGACCGTATTTCCGGTAAGCACCTGGTTGCGGAGAAAATGAGCATTCTGCCCCCAGGCCTGTAATTGGATATACTGCCGGTTGCCGTTAAAGGAGACCTGTATACTGTCCTGCACGATAAAAGGGAGATTCGCCGAGTTGGGATTGATCGACACCGCTACAAAAATATAAAGACTGTCACCGGCATCCAGATCGATATTATCCTGTTCGGGACCCGGTGAGCCATCTATATTTATATGGAAGAAAGAGGGACTGCCGCCCATTAGCCTGACATCGGTCAATTGAAGTTTTTGATTATTGGTATTGATGATCTTGACGGATTGCGTTATGGACCCAGCCGTCACAAAGACCGTATCGAAAAAAACCGTATCCGCGGAGAAAAGCACCGTAGCGTCCCTGCCCGTGTCAAAAGAATTTTTCCGGCAGGAGGGGACCAGGCAGGAAAAGACCAGCACAATAAAGGATACGATAAGCAGCAATTTAGTCATGTAAGATGCGAATTACGATTAAAACAAATATCGGTATACTTCCTCTACCCGGCCGACCGGCACCACCTCGATACCCGATTTATAAACGGTTAACCCCTTCTGATTGTATTTGGAGACAAAGATCTTTTCAAATCCCAGCTTTTCGGCTTCCGCTATGCGTTGCTCGATCCGGGTGACGGCCCTGATCTCACCCGACAAACCCACTTCGCCCGCAAAACAAACCCTTGACGATACCGCCACATCCTCATAAGAACTTAACAGCGCGCACAAAACCGCGAGATCGATAGAAGGGTCCTCCACTTTCAACCCGCCGGCAATATTGAGAAAGACATCCTTGACGCCAAAATGAAAGCCCCCTCTTTTTTCCAGTACCGCCAGCAGCAGCTGTAACCTCCGCCCGTCGAACCCGCTGACGGTACGTTGAGGCGTTCCATAAACCGATTGGGTCACCAGCGCCTGAACCTCTATAAGCAAGGGCCTCAATCCTTCGATCGAGGCGGCGATAGCAATGCCGCTGAGCTGTTCCTCTTTTTGCGTGATGAGCAATTCGCTGGGATTACTGACAGCCCGCATCCCTTCCCCGGTCATTTCATAAATACCCAGCTCGTCCGTACTGCCAAAACGGTTTTTTAAAGTCCGCAAAATACGATAGGCATAATGCCGGTCCCCCTCGAATTGCAGGACCGTATCCACCATATGCTCCAGCATCTTGGGACCCGCGATGCCGCCATCCTTTGTAATATGACCGATCAGGAATACCGGCGTGCCCGTTTCCTTCGCAAATCGCTGAAACTCGGAAGTACACTCCCGGATCTGCGAGACGCTGCCGGCGGAGGAGTCGATGTAGGGAGACTGCAGGGTCTGTATAGAATCCACGATTACCAGGCCCGGACGAAGCTTTTTGATTTCCTGGAATATGATTTGCGTAGAGGTCTCCGTCAGAAGATAAAACTCTTCATTACGGATATTGAGACGATCGGCACGCATCTTGATCTGTTGTTCACTCTCCTCCCCGGAAATATACAAGGTCCTCACCTTCGATAACCGAAGTCCATTCTGTAGAAAGAGCGTGCTTTTTCCGATGCCGGGCTCGCCGGCTACCAGTACGATGCTGCCGGCTACGATGCCGCCGCCGAGAACTCTGTTCAACTCGGCGTCTGCGGTGATGATCCTTTTTTCTTCCGCACTGATCACTTCACTCAGGGAAATGGTCCGGGTTTCTTTTTTATCCGCAGCAAATGTTTTCCATTCTGATTCGGCTAATTTATTGTCTTTTGTGATGACTTCTTCAACAAACGTATTCCATTGGTCACATGAAGGACACTTGCCAGACCATTTTGCACTTTCATACCCACAGTTACTACAAAAAAAAGCTGTTTTTATTTTGCTCATCGCGTAAAGTTAGAGTTAAAGGCTTCCCTAATTTGGAAATTCAGGAGTTAAAATGAAAAACGAACAGCAAGAAAGAATCAATTTTGATGTAGAAGATGCTGAATGAATGGGAAAAGAAAGAACAATGAAGGGGGAAAGAAAGAAAAAAGAAAGAGGGAAGACTAAAAAGTAAAAGGGCCAGCTAAATCGCCGGCCCCTTACTTACTAACCCATTAAATTCTTGCACTAAATTACAAATTAGCGCCACATAACAAAATAAATTTTTCGCGGTGTGAATAACTTTGGAGGCGTCGGCAAATTCCTTTCGAAGGCCAAATCTGGCAATATAATTAATTGTAAATCAATATATTATAATTATTTTGCTCCAATTCCATCCGGCCGGTCGCCCTCGGTAAAAGATTGAAAACTAGCCCTCGGTACGCAGGAAAACCAGCCAAAAATAATATTGGGACCCGGGCATTTCCGGAAGCAAAAAAAGAACGCTGAAAAGACAGTTTTAAAATATATAAATCGGGTATATGTGTCAGATAAACATCAATTAAGGAAAAATACTTTCGAATTGAACCATTTTCGAAAACATCTGACAAAATGTAATAAGCCTGCCCGATCCCAGAAGAAATCCGGGATTACCGCTTTAGGGTTCCCGATGGCCTTCCTGATTGATTTTTGCACTCTTTTTTAGAAATCAGATATTTCAGCGAAGTCAAATGAGTATTTTAACATATTTTTATCAATAAAATACGAGATAAATTGATTTTTGTCTAAAAAAGAGGAAAGCAGATTAATTTTGGATTAAAATCCCGTACTTTATTATTCCAAGACTGACGCCTGCTGACCGAGTACCCCACTCGTCATTCCTGGGACGTACGCCTGCCATAGGAATAAATTTTTGATTCACCTACAACTACTACACATGAGAAAAAATCGTCACTTCATGACGGGCATGCTATTGCTCGTCACCATCGGGTTACACGCTCAAATCACTTTAATTACCGGAAAGATCACAGATGCAACAGGCAGCCCCGTTCCGGCTGCCACTATCCGCGTCAAAGGGCTCAATGGCGGAACCAGCGCTGACTTCCAGGGAGTTTTCAGCCTGAAAGCCGCTCAAAACGCCATCCTCATCATCAGCGGTGTCGGCTATGAGACAAAAGAGGTAAAAGTTACATCCGCAACACTCAGTATCAAGCTGAACTCGGATTCAAGATCACTCAGCGAAGTCGTCGTTACCGGTGTCGGCGTGGCCACCAGCAAGAAAAAGCTGGGAATTTCTGTAGAAGCCGTAACCGCCAGCCAGCTTCCTGCAACACCGACGGCATCTATCGACCAGGCCTTGATCGGTAAGATCCCCGGCGCTCAGATCTCCTCCGTCAGCGGCAATCCGGGTGACCCCGTGAATATCCTGCTTCGGGGGATCAATTCCATTCAGGGAGGAACTATGCCATTGATCATGCTGGATGGCATTCAGGTTCGTACCACTGACCTCAATTCGCTGGACCTGTCTACCATCGACAGGGTGGAAGTGGTCCAGGGTGCTGCTTCCGCTTCGCTCTATGGCGCCCAGGGCGCCAATGGCGTTATCCAGCTGTTCACTAAGAAAGGCAAAAAAGGAATAATAGCTATCAATTTTTCTACCAGTTATGCTGCCAATACTTACATAAACAGTGGGAACGTCAACAAGGCCCGACTGCATCCCTATTTAACCGATGCCAATAATAATATCGTAGATGGTAGTGGAAATCCCGATACCCTTAATAGTGCAGGGGTTATTCCTTTTGTCGCCTATACCTATGGCGGGGCCGCCCGTTCAGGGATCGAAAATGCGCTGAATATAAATGACAAGCCCTACAATGCCAACCTGAAATGGTATGATCATTTCAAGGAAGTCTTCCAGACAGGCAGTACGTTAAATAACAGTATCAATTTTTCCGGCGGCGGTGACAGGACTGATTTTGCATTTGGTGTTTCCAATAACCATACTGTCTCTCCTGTCATGAAGAACGGATATGTGGATCGAACAAACCTTACTTCCAATGTAGGGGTGAATTTATTTAAGGGCTTCACCTTAAGGTCAATTACCCAGGTGATTTATACAAGAAATACCTTGGTACCAGGTCTTGGCGGACCGCAATACCCGGGTTACGGCTATGGCAACCAGCCGGGAGGAGTAGGTAACATCTTTTCCTGGCTGAACACGCCTGCATTCTATCAGCTCAATGCAAAATTAGCCGATGGTACTTATCCGGCCAAGCAGGTAAGCGGCAATTATCTGGGGGCAAACGCTTTTAACCCTTTTTATGTAGCGGAATATACGCAAGGCACGGATAACAGGGTAGATGTTATTCAAGACTTTGATGCAGACTACAAATTAAACAGATTTGTAGAGTTGGATGCAAAATATGGTATCAACTACAGGACTGAGGGAGATCAGGTAATTTATTATAATCAGTCCAATAATATCAATTCACAATATTTCGGTGGGACCGTATACGGCGGCTACTATGCACCCGACAATACGGGGGAAATAGATAAATTCCAGTACAACAATACGTTCCAAAACTTCCTGGGCAATGTTTATGTCAGAACGGATTGGCAAAAGGATTTTCATTCAAAATTGCCTATCACCACGAGCACCCAGGTTGGGTTTGATTGGCGTAAGACAAGGTATACTGAATATGATTCATATGGGCTGGGATTGCCGCTGGCCCCTCCTATCAATGTAGGCGCTACCGGTGCACAGGGTGTTATCGAGGATTATGTGGAGCCCTTTGTCACCTACGGTTACCTTGTTAACCAGGTAATTGATTACGGGGATTACGGCGGTATCGCAGGTGGTTTCAGAAGTGACTATTCGTCTGCTTTCGGCGAAGGTTCCAAGGCGTTTACATTCCCTCACGCCAATGCCTATTTTACACCTTCTTCCTTCAAGTTTTGGGAAGACGGCGTAGGCAATACGCTTTCTTTCTTCAAGATCAGGGCCGCCTATGGCCAGGCTGGCATCCAGCCCGGTGCTTTTCAGCGCTATCCCGTCATCAACCAGGGCGACCTTGGGACGAATCTTACTTATTCAATTCCCGGTACAAGCAATAATCCCAATCTGGGTGTAGAAGTCTCCACAGAGAAGGAAGCAGGTGCAGACCTTTCTATAGCGGCCATTAAGCAAGGCTCATGGCTCAAACAAATTAACTTATCCGGCACCTACTGGAAGAGGAATACCAATAATGCGATTTGGACAGTTAATACCGGCCCCTCAGTGGGTATTACCGGCGAACTGACCAATGCCATTAAGCTTCATTCCGACGGATATCAAATCCAGCTAAACCTGCCTGTATACAAAGGAAAGGACTTCACCTGGGATCTTACCATCAATTATGGTCACCAGATTTCTATAATGGATAAGATACAGGGCGAATCCCAGATTTTGTTGACTTCAAACGGCGGCACGGCTCAGGTGCTGCAAGCCGGTTACAAGATCGGTCAGATCTTTGGATATAAAGCCCTGACCAACCTTGGCTATACCAACCAGGAAGGAGTGCCTTATATCGCGAAGCAGGATTATGGAAATTATCAAATCGTAAATGGCCGCGTAGTAGATACTGCCACAAAATACATCCAGTTTACAAATGAGACCTATCCTATCGGTGACGGCAACCCCAAGTTCAATGCTTCTTTTATAAATGGATTCAATTACAAAGGCATTCTATTCCTCAATTTCCAGTTTGACTGGATCTATGGCAGCCACCTTTATAACCAGACAAAAGAATGGATGTACAGAGATGGGATACATGACGATTTCGCCAAGAACGTTACTATAGCCGGGAGAACCGCACAATTTACCTCTTATTGGTCCAGCGCTTATTATAACGATGGTAGTGGCAACGGTAACGATGCAGCGAGAGACTTTTTTTATGAACCCTCTTCTTTCCTGAGATTAAGAAATCTTGCCCTTGGGTTTGACGCTGCAAGTATTCTGAAGATCAAGGGAATTCATAAAATGCAATTGGTACTGACCGGCAGGAATATTTTCACAAAGACGAAATACAGCGGAATGGATCCCGAGATCACTGTTGGTTCGCCGAACTCGTCCTGGGACCGGACGGTCGACCAGAGTACGATTCCTAATATCAAATCTTACCAGGTCGGGTTGAATCTTGGTTTTTGATTCTTAAATCTTAAAATTCAGATCATGTTTAAAGATAAATTATTGTTTTTTTTATTGATTCTTCTGATAGGTTCGGCGGGTTGCAAGAAGCAGTTGAATGTCGGGAACCCTAATTCGCCGACGATACCGGCGGATATTACCAACGAGTCTTCTTTGGCAGCTTTCGGCCAGGGTGCCGTATATGAAGACGGCTTTGCGCCTGACAATGCCTATAATTGGCTGGGTTCTGGATATTTTTCACTGAATTACTCCTTTAGCGAATTACAGGGTGATTTGGTGGGATCCACGGATGCTAATGAGAATGTAAATGTCATTAACATCCCTTATTATGCTATCCTGGACAATAATACCGTATATACGCTTATTCCTGGTACGTCGAATAATGAAGCCCAGGTCACTCTATTAAGAACAGCCAACACCCGGGCTGAGACAGCAGCAGGGTATAACGCATTTTATTACCAGTGGTGTAATATGTATATTTTGAATGGCTCATGCAATACGTTCCTAAGCACCATTCCAACGATTAAGGGAATGTCTTCGGATGCCGTCAATACCATGACTGCATGGGCCTATTTCTGGAAGGGCTATGCTTACTCGGTCATCGGTTCCCAGTACACGGCCGGTCTGATCGTCAACACCGCCGGCGCTACCAACAATAACTACCTGATAAAGGACTCTATTATCGCGGAATCAAATTCCTATTTTAATCAGGCATCGTCGATCCTGGCAGGTATTTCTGCAAGTTCCGCTGACTATACTACGGTACTGGGAGAGTTGATCCCGGGCGCCTTCCAGGGAACACCGCACGGCGGCGTCCCTACGCCCACCATGTGGATCCATAATATCAATACCATGCTGGCCAGGAATATCCTGGTCAATAAACTGTCGCCGTTTGTAAATGGGAGTTTAAATGCCACTATAACGGGCTCTTCCATAGTGCCAATGGCCTCAGGTGACTGGCAAAATGTGTTAACGTTGACGACCAATGGGATCCAGGCCGGGGACGCTGTTTTTACCGCGACGTCTACCCCGGTTAACAGCCTTTATAGCCAAAATACCGGAAATATTACGCTGATGGCGGCAGGCCCCAACTCCGACCTGGTATTTCAACCCGGCTTGAGACTTACCCAGAATTATAATGCCGGTGATCAACGCCTCGCCCTTGATTATACAGCCACCGCGGCAGACACCTTCTATAATGACTATTTTTCCACCGTTTACAGTTTGATCAATACCCCCAATGGCTCTACTACAGTATATAATTACAGCGATCAGACCGTGGGGGCTTATGAGCTTTTCATAGCCGGTAGTTGGGAAGAGAACACGCTCATGTTGGCCGAAGCTAATATTATGATGGGGAACATCAATGCAGGACTTGCACTGGTTGATGCGGAAAGGAATTACCAGGGTGCGGGCGTTGCGGCTACAGCAGGAACCGGACTAACACAAGCTCAGGCGTATAATCAGCTCGTGAGGGAAAGAAGGGTCGCCCTTTTTGGAAGGGGATTGTCTTTCTGGGATTCCAGACGCTGGGGTTGGACCTATGATATCAAGCAAGGCGGCGGAAGTTATGGTAATCAACTCCTTTATCTTCCGTCTCAAGGCGCCTCTGTCATGAATTTTAATGCAACGATTGATTATAACTTTATGGATTTCTGGGATATCCCTGCCGATGAAGTAATATTAAATCCACCTTCAGCAGCCACTGCCAAAGTAGTTACCAACCCTAATTACTGACAGAAAAAGGACAATCCCAACTTTTAACATGGATTCGAGAATCACACATAGGATCGCAATATTCATATTTCTCGCAGGCAGTTGCATGCTGCAGCTGATCCCCTGTCGGGTTCATGGCCAATCGCCGCCGAACTTCGACGCGAGTAATACGGGCACGATGAATCTGTATGATGTGAACGGCCATCCGATCGTAAACCCGGCAGTTGAGAAAGAAGGTTTCCCCCTTTTCCTCCCCACCTGGAAGCTGGGATGGCTTCGCCTTGCCGATAACCGGTTCTTCCCGAACGTCCCGCTGGAGCTCGATCTGGAGCGGCAGGAGGTCCACTTTAAACGGGAGAATGGGGATGTTATTCGGGTCGAGCCCGGACAGGTGAAGGCACTCGCTATCCTGGATACCATCGCCGGCGCCACCGTGGTCTACCAGTTTGCCTGCGGGTACCAACGGATTGACAACCAGTCGGAAACCAGCTTCTACCTGGTGCTGGACAGCGGTCGGGTGACCTTGCTTGAGAGCATGCGGAAAAGGTTCTATCAGGAGAAAGACGAGTTCGGCGGCAATGACCAACACGAATACAGGATCTACAACGATTTTTATGTCTTTTACCAGGGGAAAATAACCCGGATAAAAAAAGATATCAAATTCTTCCAGGAGCTAACCAATGACAAACATGACCAATTGGAAGACTACCTGAATAAGAACAAAGTTTCCTTCCGGTCAATGGAAGATATCCGGCAATTCATTCATTATTACAACGGATTGCCCTGAAGAATGTGTGACTCAATGTTGACAGTGAAAGACGGCCCCGGTTTCTACCGGGGCCTTTCCGTCCCGGGACGGGACGAAGCGACCGTTAGGTCGCAGACATACTAGCCCCGCAGAGCCCGCTTCAGCGGGGGTACCCAAGCGAAGCGAAGGGTACGAACGAGGAGGAGCGTGGCGAAGCAGCTCCGACGAAGTTCTGGGCGACGATCCCCCAACAATCACAACTTTATCTCATCCTCCTGCTTATCAAAAAAATGGAACTCCGTAAGATGATAATTGGTGTTGGCACGGATCCTGACCCTCTGCTTATACTTCCAGCGCCATTTCCATCGCCTGGAGCCAATACTCAGGAACCCCTTGGTAAGATAAGCGTGCATTATAGGATGTACAGCCAGGATCAGGTCCTTATGCTGATGATTGAGCAGATAGCTTAAATTCTTTTCGATCTCGTCCTCCAGGATCAGGGCGGAAGAAATCTTGCCGGTCCCATTACAGGTAGGACAGACCTCCTGGGTGTTGATCGTCACTTCCGGCTTCATCCGTTGCCGGGTGATCTGCATCAGCCCGAATTTGGAGATCGGCAGCACGGCATGCTTGGCCCTGTCCGTCCGCATAAAATTCTCCATCGCCTCGATCAGCTTCCGTTTGTTGTCCGGCAGCTTCATGTCGATAAAATCCACGACAATAATACCGCCAAGATCCCGGAGCCTTAATTGCCGGGCGATTTCTTCGGCGGCTTCCATATTGGTTTCCAGAGCGTTCTGTTCCTGGTTGTTACTGACGCTCTTGTAGCCGCTGTTCACGTCGATGACATGCAGGGCTTCCGTATGCTCGATGATTAAATAGGCGCCGCTGGGCAGATTCACGGTCTTGCCAAAGGCGGCTTTCACCTGTTTGGTCACGCTGAACTGGTCGAATATGGGTGAACCGTTGTGGTAATAGGCAACAATATCTACTTTATCCGGGGCGATGCGCTGGATATAGCTTTTGGTATCGTTGAAGATATTCCGGTCATTGATGACAATCTTGTTGAAGTCCTCGTTGAGCAGGTCGCGGAGCATACTTGTCGTCTTGGTCTGCTCGCTCAGGATCTTGGCCGGAGCGACCGCACCCTTCAGGTTGTGCTGGATCATCTTCCAGGTGGCGACCAGTTCGGTCAGGTCTTCGTGCAGCTCCGCGGTATTCTTTCCCTCCGCCGCCGTCCGGACAATGACGCCGAAATTTTTGGATTTGATGGCTTCCACGATCTTTTGCAGCCGTTTGCGCTCATCCGAGGAATGGATCTTACGCGAGACAGCCACAATATCATTAAAGGGAGTAATGACGACGAAACGACCCGGTAGGGAGATTTCGCAGCTAAGCCGCGGGCCCTTGGCCGCAATCGGCTCTTTTAAGATCTGAACCAGGATATGAGGCTTGCCATTCAGCACCTCGTTGATCTTTCCCGTCTTGATGATCTCCGGCTCCACCTGGAATCCGCCAAAGTCGAATCCGTCCGGGCTGCCGTCATTCATCGCCTGTTGAGTGAATTTCAACAGCGACCGGGCATAGGGACTCAGATCGGTGTAGTGAAGAAAAGCATCCTTTTCAAACCCTACGTCTACAAAGGCAGCATTTAACCCGGGTATCAGTTTTTTCACCTTTCCAAGGTACAAGTCACCGACCGCAAAGCTGTTATCAGCCTTTTCATGGTGGAGCTCCACCAGCTTTTTATCCTCTAATAGGGCTATCTCTACACCCTGTGGAGTTGCATTTATGATTAGTTCCTTATTCAAGCGTATCGAGCGTTTTCCATCAACATCAGCCATTTAGCGGGTCAGATCACTGCCATCGGTCGGATGAAAAACAACTTATTTGTTCTTCTTCTTATGACGATTCTTTCTTAGTCTTTTCTTACGCTTATGCGTCGCAATCTTATGACGCTTACGCTTTTTACCACAAGGCATACTCAATTCAATTTTTAATTATTAATAAATGTCCGTCTATTATCTACTTTAAGGATTGCTCCTGCTGATCGATGTCCCGGATTATCTCCTGGTTATTGATCAACTTTTTTGCGGCTTCATAGTACTTCATGGCATCGGCTTTATCCCCCTTCTGCTGATAAACCTCAGCCAGCCGGAGCAGCGCTTCGATATTGGCGGGTTGATGTCGAACAACGGTTGTCAAACGTTCAATAGCTTTATCGAATTGCCCCGATACAATCCCCCCCAGTCCCAGCATAAACTGCGCGTACATGTTGGTTGAATCACGGCGGGCTACTTCAAGGATCCGCTGAATACCCTGCATGACTTCCGCAGGATCCCCGGCTGACGACCCGAAAATATAGCTGGCCCCAAGTCCCACCTTTGTCGAATCATTGTCGGGATTAAGTTCTAATGCCTTTTCAAACAACTCTTTAGCATTTGTGGCCATCCAATACTTCATCGCCTCATTATCCTGTCCACTTAAGCTTTCCAAAAATAATTGGGCAGCAAAGGTGAGACTTTTTTCCCTATTTTCCAATTTGGCTGCTGCACCTGTATAATAAGCATATAATAAGAAGCCATTTTGAACCGAATCTTTCCAGAAATCAGCCAGCAGCCGGTAGGCATTCAGTTGCTGCGCGCGCACATCGCCTCTCACGACAGATTGTTGCAGCCTGCCCACATAAGATAATTGGGCAGGAGTTAAACGGGATTGAGATGCTTGTAGAATATCCTGTAAACCAATGGATTTTACGGCAGACGCGCCAGGAGCGCCACTGGTTGCGGCGTCCGGTTTCTTTCGTGGTGGAACAGTATTTCCAAAAAAGTACAGAGCGAGTAGTAAAAGCACCCCGGTGCCAGCTACCAGAATTTGCTGTTTCTTCATGCTGGATAATTAGAGACGCAAGTTACATCTCTTGGAGACGCAAATTACATCTCTTCATCCGGGTTTGGCTGATCTGCCTTGACGGCCTGCAATTTTTTTACTTCCGCTACAAATTCCTTGGCTGGTTTAAAAGCGGGAATATAATGCTCCGGGATATGTACAGCCACATTCTTTTTTATATTGCGCCCGATCTTGGCAGCTCTTTTCTTAGTGATAAAGCTCCCGAACCCACGTATATAAATATTCTCTCCTTGGGACAGGGTCTCTTTCACTTCCTTGAACATGGTTTCCAACGTCACCAGGACGTCAACTTTAGGTATTCCTGTTTTTTCTGATATTTGATTAACCAGGTCTGCCTTTCTCATGGGGATGAAGTTTTATAAGTTTCTGATTTTAAATATATAACAAAATTATTAATTCCCAAGGTTTGCTGCTAAAAATCCTTTTAGGGTAACAAAATACTTGATTTGTCTTAATTAGGCAAGAAATCCCTAAAATATTGATTGTTAATTTCAAATGACCGTAATGGACCCAAAAAAAGCCGCTTTTACCAAAATCTTGCTAAAGTGGCATAAAACCCGGAATTTCCGGGAAATGCCGTGGAAAGGGGAAAAAGATCCCTATAAGATCTGGTTAAGTGAGGTAATTCTTCAACAAACCCGCGTCGAACAGGGATGGGCTTATTATGAAAAATTTTTGACCGCCTTCCCCACTGTCCGCGACCTCGCCGCCGCTCCCGAGAAAAAAGTATTTAAACTTTGGGAAGGTCTTGGCTATTATAATCGCTGCCGCAACCTCATAGCCACCGCAAAAAAAATCGACACCGAATATAAAGGCCGGTTTCCCTCCGTCTATGAAGAGATCCTGGCCTTAAAAGGTATCGGCCCCTATACCGCCGCCGCCATCGCCTCCTTCGCTTTCAATCTTCCGCATGCCGTTGTAGATGGCAATGTCACCCGCGTACTCGCCCGCTATTTCGGCATCCCGACACCCATCGATACAACCGCCGGAAAGAAACAATTCACCAGGCTGGCGGATACTTTACTGGACCCCCGTCAGGCAGGTATTTACAACCAGGCGATTATGGATTTCGGCGCCACTGTCTGCACCCCCCGGAACCCGCTGTGCGTCTCCTGTATCCAGCAGGTGAATTGTGTTGCCAGACAAAAAGGCCTGACAGACCAGCTCCCGGTAAAGGAGAAGAGCATTCTTAAAAAACAGCGGTATCTTTATTATTTTGTCGTCGAAAGTCCCGGGGATAAAAAAACACCCGGGGATAAAGTGTATATCCGCCAACGGACGGCAAAAGATATCTGGGAAGGACTTTATGAATTTATTTTATTCGAAACCAATGATACAACCGGACCGGAAGACGCCCTCCAATCGGATTTCATTCGGCAACTCTTTGAAGGGCAGCCACTCACAGTCAGGTATATCTCCCGCATTTACCGGCAGGAGCTAAGCCACCAGACCTTGCAGGGACAGTTTATAACGGTTAGGCTTAAGAGGGCCCTCCCCGGAAACAAGACCCTCCCCGGGCTGAAAGATTATTTGCTGGTCCCCAGGAGCGCGTTAACAGAGTATGCCTTCCCGAAATTCATCAACGCCTGGCTATTGGACCCAACACCGGCACAAAGCTTGTTTTAGCAAAAGGCCCGCCCTGACTGTCGGCGGAACGCAGGCGGATGACAATGATGTTGGCGTTAAATTAAAAATGGCTCACAGCAAAGCAAAAATTTATCTTTTCCTAAAAAAAATGGGTAATTTTATCAACGCTGAACTGTGTCCGGTTCAGGCGCCTAAGGACTAAGTCCAGGGATTTAATTCTATCAGATGATTTGTAAACTTTTCAAACTTCGTGTATGAGAGGCGTAAATAGGGTGATGCTGATCGGCAATTTAGGAAAAGACCCGGACGTGCAATTTCTGGACGGTAATATCGCCGTCGCCAAGTTCTCTTTGGCAACGACGGAAACCTTTAAAGACAGAGCCGGCAAACTGATCTCTCAAACGGAGTGGCATACCGTCGTCTTATGGCGCGGCCTGGCCGAACTGGCGCAAAAATACCTTCACAAAGGCAGCCTCGTCTATATAGAAGGCCGGTTAAGGACCCGCAGCTGGGAAGATAAAGAAGGAAATAAGAAATTCGCCACCGAAGTCGTGGGCGACAACCTGATCATGCTCGACAAGCGGACAGACAGCGGCTCCTCCCATTCCTCCCTCCATCACCAGGAAGGGATCGAGGGCCTCGGTAACACCGACACCCCGCCCCCTGTCGGCGAACCTTCGGAAGATCTGCCGTTTTAACCCTCCGGCCGGGTAGTATTGTTCACCAAACCTGTTTATTTTGGATTTGCCTTTCATCAATTTGTTGAAAACCACCCTATCAACAGGGCTGCTGGTCATCAATCCCCAGGCTACCACTATCCTCGCTATCGTCATCCTTTTCCTGCTGATCCTTTCTTTTGTGCTTTCCGGTTCCGAAGTTGCCTTTTTTTCCCTTACTTTTAAGGATATCAATATCCTGAAGACAAAACAGGACCTTTCCTGGAAACGCATCGTCTCCCTGCTCGAGGAACCACGGACCTTGCTGGCTTCCATGCTGATCGCCAATGGCATCGTCAATATAGCCGTTATCATCCTTGCCAATTTTCTCATAGATGAAATGATCCTCCTCAAACAAAACTTCTGGTTATTCGAATTTCTGATCAAGGTGCTCCTGATCGGCTTCGTCATGATCCTCTTTGGCGAGGTAATGCCCAGGATCTGGGCGACGCAAAATAACCTCCAGTTCGCGTACTATACCTCCGGCGTCATCGAGCTCATCCATCTCCTGTTCCGTCGCGTAGGGGGCTGGGCCGTCCAGCGATCGGAAGGCCTGGAACGGGCCTTTGGCGGAAAAAAATCATCCTTCAGCCTCGAACAGCTGGACTACCAGATCGATCAGACCACCAAAAACGAAGCATCCGATGACGAACGGAATATTTTAAAAGGCATTGTCAAATTTGGCAGCATCACGGTCAAGCAGATCATGCGGACCCGGCTGGAAGTCTGCGGCGTCAGCTACGATCTGCCTTTTTCCGCGCTAAAACAAAAAGTCGAAGAATTGCATTATTCCCGGTTGCCTGTTTACAAGAGCAGCCTGGACGAGCTTGCCGGTCTGGTCCACTCCAAAGACCTGATCGCCTGGCTTAGCCAGCCCGATGACTTCGACTGGCACTACCTCCTGCGCCCTGCCTTTTTTGTCCATGAACATAAGCTGATCGAAGACCTCCTCCAGGAATTCCAACAGAAAAGGATCCATTTCGCCGTCGTCGTCGACGAATTTGGCGGCACCAGCGGAATCGTAACCCTCGAAGACATCCTGGAAGAAGTTATCGGCGATATCCGGGATGAATTCGACGAAGAAGAAACCGGCACCCGGCGGCTGGAGGACGGCAGCTATGTTTTTGAAGGGAGGACGATGCTGAACGACGTCTGCAAAACGATGAATATCTCCGTCGATACCTTTGATAAAGTAAAGGGGGAGAGCGATTCTCTGGCCGGACTGATCCTGGAAATCTCCGGGGACATCCCAAAGATAAACGATATTGTACCCTGTGGGGATTTCGAATTTACCATATTGGACGTGGACAGCAGTCGGATCAAAAAAGTAAAAGTGGCGATTCATCCAAAATCTTAAATATTCATCTTAATTATTCTTAATTATTATTCCGTGTCGAGAACTATAACATTCCTCCTGGTCTTCCTTTCCTTTCTGCTGTCCTGCAACAGCCCCTATACGCCAAAACGCCGGGGCTACTTCAGGATCGACTTCCCGCCGCATCAATATCAATCCTTCAACCAGCCGGGCTACCCCTATAGCTTCGACTACCCGGTTTACGCAACCGTGGCCCGCGATAGCAGCTTTTTTGATTCGGTGCCGGAAAATCCGTACTGGATCAATATCGACTTCCCTCGCTTTGGCGCAAGGATATACGTCAGCTATAAGGCCATTGGCCCCCAGCCTAACCACAAGCCAGGCAATACCTTCGACAAGCTGACCGACGATGCGTTTAAAATGACCTATAAACACACCGTCAAGGCAAGCTCCATCGATCAGGCCGTCATCCATACCCCAAACGGCGTCGGCGGCATCTTTTTCCATGTCGGCGGTAATGCTGCTACCGCCCAGCAGTTCTATCTGACCGATACGACCCACCACTTTTTGCGCGGCGCCCTATATTTTGATACGGCTCCCAATGAAGACTCGCTGGCCATCGTCAACAGCTTCCTGCAAAAAGACCTCAACCACCTGATCAATACCTTCCGGTGGAAGGACCCCGGCTCCGGCCCTGGCCCAAATGCCGCGCGCGATGGCCCAGCCGCCGCCCGCGATCATACCCCTCCAGCCGCCCGCAGCGTAAAATGAATTATATTTGTCCCACATATAAAACTGCCGGTGTGATAGCAATTGATAATATTCTGATTAGCGAGAAAGTCGTCGAAGGACAATTCGTCTGCGACCTGCTGAAATGCAAAGGCGGTTGTTGCGAAGACGGCGACGCCGGCGCCCCGCTCGAAAAAGAAGAACTGGACCGGCTCAATGAAGTCTATGAGATCGTCAAACCCTATCTCACCCCCGCCGGGATCAAAGAGATCGAAACCAGCGGCCGTTATCAATATGACCGGGAGTTCGGCTGGGTAACCCCCACCATCCACGGAAAAATGTGCGCCTACGGTTATAAGGATGGGAAGGGTATTATCAAATGCGGTATCGAACAGGCTTATTATGACGGCAAGATCGCCTGGAAGAAGCCCGTCAGCTGTCATCTTTATCCGATCAAGACCAGCCGGACCAGGACCGGAGAGGTGATGAACTACGAACCCCGCGAAACGCTCTGCCACCCGGGCTGCGTCCAGGGCGAAAAACTGAAGGTGCCGGCCTATGTCTTTCTGAAAGAAGCCATCATCCGGAAATATGGCGAAGACTTTTATGGCGCGCTCGAACAGATAGCGCAAAACTATATAAAACCATCTCCCCGTGACAGACACCGCAGCTGATTTTATTGCCCGCAGCACGATCAAGGCGGAGGATTTGGACCACCGCAAAAAGATCAACTTCAATATGGGTCGCTACGACGCCGCGGTTCCCCAGGGCAAGCAGCAATTTGCGGAATTGAACCTCGCCCGCGAACGGGCGAAAAATATCAAATGGCGGGCGATCGAAAACCTGGACAAACAATTGGAAGAGTTCGAATCCGTCTTTACAAAAAGAGGCGGCCGGGTGATCTGGGCAGAGAATACGACCCAGGCATTGGAAGAGATCCATGCCATCTGTAAAGAAAAAGGCTGCCGCACGATCGTCAAGAGCAAGAGCATGGTCACCGAAGAGATAAAGCTCAATCACTTCCTGGAAGAAAATGGCATTGTCAGCGTGGAGACCGACCTGGGTGAATATATCCAGCAGCTCGACGGCGAAGCCCCCTACCACATCGTAACCCCCGCCATGCACAAGAGCAAGGAAGATGTGGCGAAATTATTTGCCGAGAAGCTGCATACCCGACCGGGTCTGACTCCCGAACAGCTCACCCTTGTCGCCAGGGAACGACTTCGGAAAAAATATGTCCAGGCGGAGATCGGTATCACCGGCGCGAATTTTATCATCTCCGACATCGGAGGCATTGCCGTCACCGAAAATGAAGGCAATGCAAGACTAAGCGCCTCTTTTCCAAAAACCCATATCGTCATAGCGGGACTGGAGAAAGTGATCCCTACGCTCACCGATCTGGGGCTGTTCTGGCCCTTGCTGGCTACCTATGGCACCGGCCAGCGCCTGACGGCTTACAATACGGTCATCACCGGGCCCAGACAACCCGGGGAAGCCGATGGGCCGGATGAAATGATCCTTATCCTGCTGGACAATGGCCGCACCAATATCCTGGCCAATGCAAAAGC
>Ga0302326_10010921_pt1 | contig 19609 bp, 16 predicted proteins | sample Palsa_T0_3_FD_202264 | JGI IMG/M metagenome (GOLD analysis project Ga0302326, IMG submission 202264) | Peat permafrost microbial communities from Stordalen Mire near Abisko, Sweden - Palsa_T0_3 | ecosystem: Environmental > Terrestrial > Soil > Palsa > Peat permafrost | place: Sweden: Abisko...
CCACGCCCGCGACCGCGGCTGCACACGTCCCAACTGTCTTGAATCGGGCTATCGCTGCGAGGTTCACCATTCACCGGACTGGGCCGACGGCGGTCGCACCGACGCAGACAAGATGTTCTTCGCCTGCGGCCCCGACCACGCCATGGCAAGCCGCGGTGAGCTGCGCACTCAGGTCACCAACAGCGGGCGGCTCGGATGGACCGACGGCACCGGTCCGCCGGAAATCAACCACGTGCATCACCCCGACGAACTCCTTCGTGGCGACCCCGACCCGCCCGACGACGAGGAGTGAGCCGGATTAGCCGCTAACGTGGAGTCCCATGATCGGCGATCGTTGGAACGTGACGGACGAGGAGATCGCCCGCCACTATCCATGCGACGACTTCGTGCGCACGCCGACTCTGCAGGCTTGGCGCGGAGTTACCGTGAACGCCACGCCAGAAATACTGTGGCCCTGGGTTGGTCAGATCAGGCTGGCGCCATATTCATACGACTGGATCGACAACGTCGGGCGTCGCTCGCCACAGCAATTGGTGGGTCTGCCCGACCCTGTCGTCGGCGAGTCCTTCTCCACTGCGGCAACGCGGCCCTTTGGACGCATTTTGGCCGTCGAGCCACGTAATCAGCTCACCGGTGAAATCATGGGCACCCGAATTACTTATGCCCTTGTGCCCCAAGGTCAATCAACCCGACTGCTGATGAAGCTCGTCGCGGCCGTGAGTCGGTGGGCAGCACCGTGGCTGTCGGTCGGTGACCTCGTCATGGCCCGCCGGCAACTGCTCAACCTCAAGCGCCTTGCTGAACGACCCTAACCAGCCGAACTCTCATCGCGCTCGAACGCGCGGAAGCTGCCATCGAGCACCTGCAGGTGACCGATCGTTCGCCCCGTCACGACCTTGGGATCCACCAGCGCCAATTCCACCGCGGCATGCGCGAATTCCTCCGGGGTCGAGACCTCGGCGAACTCGCGGGCGTAGTACGAAAGACCGGGCGTCAATATCGCTTTGGATGGCGAGAGCGCATTGACCGCGATGTTGTGGCTCGCCAGATCATAGGCCGCGCACCAGGTCAAATGCTCGAGCGCGGCCTTGGATCCGCCGTAACCTGGCAGCACGCCGGCACCGCGGTCGGCGTAGGGACCATCGCCAGGCAGTCGGGACGCGACGGAGGTGACGTTGATGATCGAGCCGATGCCCGCGGCCATCATGTCCGGGCAGACCAGCTGAATCAGCTCGTAGGCGGCGAACACCGAGATCTCGAAGTGCCGCCGGTAGGCGCCCAGCGGCGTCCCGAGCAGCGGCGGCCAATCCGGTTTGACCCCACCCGACTGCGCCTTCGCCGACCGGGGCCGCGCGTCGTCGCCCGGTTTCGGCGGCCGGCCAGGCGCGGTGAACGCCGCGTTATTGACCAGAATCGTGATGCGGCCCAACATATCTCGCGCCTCACCGACCAGCGGCGCAATGTCGTCGCGGTCGAGCAGGTCGGCACGGATCGCAATCGCGCGTCCGCCGGCGGCCTCGATGTAGGCGACGGTCTCGCCGATGGTGCCGGGAAGCCGCTCGTTCCAGACGTTTTCGGTGCGCCCAACTACCGCAACGGCCGCCCCCTCGGCCGCGAGCGCCAGAGCGACGGCGCGGCCCAATCCGCGGCTGGCGCCGGTGACGATTGCGGCGCGACCATCCAGTCGTCCGGTCACCGCCCAGACCCTACCTCTCGGGTGACGCCGTGCACGAGGATGGCGGTGGTCTGACCTACCCAGGCGTCGTCGAGCGGTTCGTCCGGACGCAGTAGCAGCCGCAACAACGTCGCCCCGCCGATCAACTCGATCAACCGATCCGGGTCGACGTCGTGATGCACTTCGCCGCGGTTGACCGCCTCGCTCAGCCGGGCCTGCACCGCGCTGAACAGACCCGCGAAGCGCGACATCACCCGAGCGTTGAGCTCGGCGTCGGCGCTCATGTCGGCGACCAGCCCGGGCAACGCGGCACGCACCACCGGGGTGGCGAACACGTCCCGCGCGGCCGCGATCATCGCTTGCAGGTCAGCGGCCATGTCGCCGGCCGGCCCCGCCAACGCCGTCGGCGCCACCGGAAACGCCGCCTCGTGCACCAGCTCGGCCTTGCTCGACCACCGCCGATACAACGCCGTCTTGGTCGTTCCGGCCCGCTCGGCGACCGCGGCCAACGTGAGATTCGAATAACCAATTTGCACAAGCAGATCCGCCGTCGCCGTCAATATGGCAGCGTCGATACGCGGGTCCCGGGGCCGTCCGGCCCCCGAGACCTTGTCAACCGCCGACGCGTCTGCTTTCATAACGCTACCCACCGTATCGTAATTGACGCGACAGGTCTCAGAGAATGGAGGCACCCTCGTGCCCAGCGAACCTGTGCTCGACGAAGTCGACCGACTTCAGCGCTCCAGCCGCGACGTCACAACGCTGCCAGCGGTGTTGTCGCAATGGTTGTCGACGGTACTGCCCGGCGGGGCTGAACCCGAGGTGGCGGTCGAGAGCGGGGTGGACTCCAACGGCATGTCGTCGGAGACCATCATCTTGACCGCCCGCTGGGAGCAGGACGGAAAGCCGGTGACGCAGAAATTGGTGGCCCGGGTAGCGCCTACCGCCGAAGACGTCCAGGTGTTCCCGACGTATCGGCTTGACCACCAATTCGAGGTCATCCGGGCGGTCGGCGAACTGACCGATGTCCCCGTCCCGCGGGTGCGTTGGTTGGAAGACACCGGCGATGTCCTGGGCACACCGTTTTTCTTGATGGACTACGTCGACGGCGTGGTGCCGCCCGATGTCATGCCCTACACCTTCGGCAACAACTGGTTCGCCGACGCGCCCGCCGAGCGTCAGCGCGAGCTACAAGATGCCACCGTCGGGGTGCTGGCTACCCTGCATTCAATCCCGGACGCAGAGAAGACGTTTGCCTTCCTTTCCGACGTTCAACAAGGCGATACCGCGCTGCGCGGTCAGTTCAACTGGTTGCGCTCCTGGTATGACTTCGCGGTGCCCGACATCGGCCGATCACCGCTGCTGGAGCGCGCTTTCCAGTGGCTGGAAGACAACTGGCCGGACGAGGTGGCCGCAAGTGAGCCGGTGCTGCTCTGGGGCGATGCGCGGGTGGGCAACGTGTTGTACCGCGACTTCCGGCCGGTGGCGGTGCTGGACTGGGAAATGGTGACGCTCGGGCCACGCGAGATCGATGTCGCATGGATGATTTTCGCGCACATGGTTTTTCAAGAGCTCACCAGCCTTGCGGGGCTGCCGGGTCTGCCGGAGGTGATGCGTGAGAGTGACGTCCGCGCCACCTACCAGCGGCTCACCGGCGCCGAACTTGGCGACCTGACCTGGTTCTACGCCTATTCAGGGGTGATCTGGGCTCTCGTGTTCATGCGCACCGGCGCCCGACGGGTGCACTTCGGCGAAACCGAAAAACCCGAAGACGTGGAGTCGCTCTTCTACCACGCGGGTCTGCTCAGACGTCTCATCGGAGAGGATCAGTGATGCTCGGACCGCTCGACGAGTTCCCGGTACATCAAGTCCCCCAACCGATCGCGTGGCCGGGTTCCTCGGACCGCAACTTCTACGATCGGTCCTACTTCAACGCCCACGATCGCACCGGGAACATCTTCGTGATCAGCGGCATCGGCTACTACCCCAGCCTGGGGGTGAAAGACGCGTTCTTTCTCATCAGGCGCGGCGACACCCAGACCGCGGTGCACCTGTCCGACGCCATCGACCAAGATCGGCTCAACCAGAACGTCAACGGCTATCGCGTCGAGGTGATCGACCCGCTGCACAAACTGCGGATCGTCCTCGACGAAACCGAAGGCATCGCAGCCGATCTCACCTGGGAGGGGCTGTTCGACGTAGTGCAGGAGCAGCCACACATCATGCGCGCCGGTAACCGCGTGACGCTCAACGCGCAACGCTTCGCTCAGCTCGGTAGCTGGAGTGGCCGGATCAGTGTGGACGGCAAGGAGATTCCCGTCGACCCCGCGACCTGGATCGGTAGTCGTGACCGGTCCTGGGGCATCCGGCCGATCGGCGAGTCCGAGCCGGCGGGCCGGCCCGCAGACCCGCCATTCGAGGGCATGTGGTGGCTCTACGTCCCGATGGCGTTCGACGACTTCGCGGTCGTGCTGATCATCCAGGAGGAGCCCAACGGCTTCCGCTCGCTGAATGACTGCACCCGGATCTGGCGCGACGGCCGCGTCGAACAACTGGGCTGGCCGCGGGTCAAGATTCACTACAACTCCGGCACCCGCATCCCGACCGGCGCGACGATCGACGCCACCGCGCCCGACGGCACTCCCGTCCATCTCGACGTCGAGTCCAAGCTTCCGGTGCCCATTCACGTCGGGGGTGGCTACGGCGGCGACTCGGACTGGCTGCACGGGGTGTGGAAGGGCGAGAAGTTCGTCGAACGGCTGACCTACGACATGACCGACCCGGCGATCATCGGGCGGTCCGGTTTCGGCGTCATCGACCACGTGGGACGCGCGGTGTGCCACGACGGCGACAGCGACCCGGTCGAGGGTTGGGGTCTTTACGAGCACGGCGCGCTAGGCCGCCACGACCCATCCGGGTTCGCCGACTGGCTGACGGTTGCGCCTTGACGTCCTGAACGCACCAGCCGGGTCAGCCCAATTCGTCGACGATCGCGGCCAAAGTCTGCAGGCCCAGCGGCGCCGCCTGGTAGAGGCAGACCGTGTCGCCGACGCCGCCGACGCGGTCGCGGATATGACGTGCGACGTCGGCAGGAGTGCCGCAGGCGGCGATGGTGTGCAGGATCTCGTCGTCGATGAGTCCGCCCATCTCCTCCCAGCGGCCCTGTTTGGACAGCGCGTTGAGCTCGGGGTGCAGGTCCTGCCAGCCGTGTGCGGCCAGCACCGGCCGGTACGCGGGCGTCGAACCGTAGAACGCCAGCAGCGCACGTGTCCGCGCGTCGGCCTGCTCGCGTTCGGCGTCGGTTTCACCTGCGGACACGATGATCTCGGGCAGCACCGCGAAGTCAGTGGTGTGCCGGCCGGCGGCCGCTAGGCCCTCGCGCACCATCGGCATGGTGTGCTCGTGCAGGAACCGCTTCGAGCCGAACGGCATTACCAACAGCCCGTCGGCTTGCTCGGCGACGGCCCGGGTCAGCCGCGGGCCGAGCGCGCCGACGTAAATCGGCGGCGGGCCATTCGGATTCGGGCCTGGGTTGAAGGTAGGCGTCATCAACGTGTGCCGGTAGAAGTCGCCGCGAAAGTCCAACCGCTCGCCGGAGTTCCACGCCGCGAAGATCGCCCGCAACGCCGCGATCAGTTCGGTCATCCGAGCCACCGGCTTGTCGAACTCGGTGCCGAAGCGCTTCTCGATCTGGGCTCGGATCTGGGTTCCGAGGCCCAGGATGAACCGTCCCGAGCTCAGCAGCTGATGATCATTGGCTTGGTGCGCCAGGTGAATCGGGTTGCGCGGGAACGCGATAGCCACATTGGTCATCAAGTCCAGACCGGGTACGGTGGCCGCCAACGTCAACGGGGCGAACACGTCGTGCGCTCCCTCGAAGGTGGCGACCCCGCTGGCGCCGGCGTCGCGAAGATCCCGCGCGCGCTCGGCCGCGTCGGTCAGTGCATAGAGAGCTGTGAAGACTTTCAACGAGGCGGCCTGACGACGATGCGGCTGGTGTAACCACCCGGTAAGGAGTCGGGCAGTCGAACCCCGACATTACGCAGCACCCGTGGGGTTGACTGAGCGGCATGCCCGACGCGACCTGGACTGCCGACGTCGTCGTGGTGGGAGCCGGTTTCGCCGGACTCACCGCAGCCCGCGAACTGGCGCAGCTCGGCCACGACGTGCTGGTGCTCGAGGGCCGCGACCGGGTGGGCGGGCGCTCGCACACCGGCCATGTCGCGGGTATCCCGGTCGATATGGGCGGCACATTCGTGGGCCCCACGCAGAACGCGGTGCTGGCGTTGGCCGGCGAGCTCGGGATCCCGACCGTCCCGACCTATCACGACGGCGCCAACCTGATCCGGTGGCGCGGCGAAGTCCGGTCGTACAGCGGCACGATTCCGCGGCTGTCGCTGGCGGGCTTGATCGACCTCGGCCGGGTGCGTTGGCAATTCGAGCGCATCGCCCGGACGGTGTCGTTGACCGAGCCGTGGACCGCCCGCCGCGCCGCTCGGCTAGACGGCCAATCGCTGGGAGAGTGGTTGCGATCGGTGCGTGCCGGCGCCACCGCGCGGGACCTGCTGGCCATCATGGCGCGAGTGACCTGGGGATGCGAACCCGAGGACGTGTCGATGCTGCACGCGGCGCGCTACGTGCGGGCGGCCGGCAGTCTCGATCGGATGCTCGACGTGGAAAATGGCGCCCAGCAGGACCGTTTCGCGGCCGGCACGCAACAGATCGCCGAGGCGGCCGCGGCTGACCTCGGCGACCGGGTGGTGCTGCAGGCCCCTGTACGACAAGTGCGACGCATCGACCACAGCGACGACCGCGTGCAGGTCAGCTGCGACCAGGGCCGGGCTGACGCCCGATTCGTCATCATCGCCGTACCGCCGGCACATCGGAGCTTCATCGAGTTCAGTCCCCCGCTGCCGGCTGAACATCAGCAACTCGCCGCGCACTGGCCGCAGGGCCGACTCAGCAAGGCCTATGCCGCCTACGCCACCCCGTTCTGGCGGGGCGCCGGGTTCTCCGGTGAAGCGCTGTCCGACGAGGGCCCGGTGTTCATCACCTTCGACGTCAGCCCGCAACCCGACGGACCGGGTGTCCTGCTGGCGTTCGTCGACGCCCGCAGTTTCGACGAGCTACCGGCCGATCAGCGCCGGCAGCGCGCGCTGGACGGCTTTGCGTCACTGTTCGGCGACGAAGCGCTCGAGCCGCTCGATTACGTCGATCATCGTTGGGGTGCAGAGGAATTCGCGGCGGGCGGCCCGACCGCCGCGGTACCGCCGGGCTCGTGGACCCGATACGGACCGTGGTTGCGACGCCCGGTCGGACCGATTCACTGGGCCGGCACCGAAACCGCCGACGAGTGGACCGGCTTCCTCGACGGGGCCGTGCGCTCCGGACAGCGGGCAGCGGCCGAGGTCGTCAAGAGGCTGCAGGCTATGAGCTGATGCGCTTGCTGCCCGCGATCGATTCCGCGAGTGCGCGCAGTTCGCGGTTGACCTCGGCGGGCCGTTCCAGCATCGAGCAGTGACCACCGGGCAAGACGACGAGGCCGGCCAGCTTGGGGACGGTGGCGGCGATCCGGCGGGACTGCACCAGCGGCGTCAGCCGGTCGCGTTCGCTGCCGATGACCAATGTCGGGACGGTCAAGCCGGAAAGGTTGATGTGCCGCCGCCCCAACGCGTCGACGAGGGCCTTGCCGCAGCCGCCGCGGCCCGTCGGCGAGGTGGCGTTGAACAACTCGTAGATCAGCGCATTCACCGCGGGGTCGGCGTCGCGGCCGACCGCGAGCATCGAGATCATCTCGCGGCTGGCGCGTCGAACGGGAGGCGGCACCGGGTACGAACCGAAGATGTTCACCAGAGCGCGGCCACCCAACACCTGGACCGCCGCGAACGCCGCAGGCATCGGCAGCAGCTTCAGTTCGCGCAGCAGGTCGCCGGTGGTGGTGTTGATCAGCGCGACGGCATCGGCGCGAGATCCGACCTTATGGCGGTAACGGTCCGACCAGGCGGCGATCGCCATGCCGCCCATCGAATGTCCGGCGATAACGGCGCGCTCACCCGGTGCCAGTGTGGCTTCGAGCACCGCATCGACATCGGCGGCGAGGTGGCTCAAGCCATATCCGCCACGCCGGGGAATCCCGCTGCGCCCGTGACCGCGATGGTCGAAAGCGATCACCCGGTAGTCGGTGGCCAGGTCGGCGATCTGGTAGGCCCACGCGCGAACGGCGCAGGTGATGCCGTGCGCGAGCACGATCGGGTAGCCGTCTTCGGGTCCGAAAACTTCGGTGTGCAGCCGGGTTCCGTCGGCAGAGCGCACCGACACGGTGCGACTCGGCGGCAAGGCCATCGGTGAGCAACCCGGCACGCGGGCCGTCCGCAGAGAACTCATCGGTGCTCCCCTCAGATGCGGCCCCATCGCCGCAGCCCGGCGAGTCTATCGGAGCGGACTACCCGGTACAGCCCGACCGGTAAAGCCCGAAAAATATCCCCTGCGTCATTTTCTTTAGAGCGCTTCTAGCTGCCGAGATGTCCATTTGAAACTTCGTGCCGCACGGCAGCCATAGACTCTCACCATCAGGCAAATAGGGGCTGACCCCGGATTGACTACGAGCGGAGAGACCATGTCCACCATCGAAGCGGATGCAAAGGCGCATTCACCGTTCGAGCATGAGCCGCAGAAGAATGTCGGCGGGGGCTTCGAAGACGACGTAGCCGCCACACAGCATTACATCGACGATCCGCGGTTCGACGGGATCACCCGCCTCTACTCCGCACGCCAGGTTGCAGAACAGCGCGGCACCATTCCCGCCGACTACATCGTCGCGCGTGAGGCCGCCGAGGCCTTCTATCCACGGCTGCGTGAGCTGTTCGCTCAGCGCAAGAGCATCACCACCTTCGGCCCGTACTCGCCGGGTCAGGCCGCGACGATGAAGCGGATGGGCATCGAAGGCATCTACCTCGGCGGGTGGGCGACTTCGGCTAAGGGCTCGATCAGCGAAGATCCGGGCCCCGACTTGGCCAGCTACCCGCTCAGCCAGGTGCCTGACGAGGCCGCCGGACTGGTCCGCGCGCTGTTGACCGCCGACCGCAATCAGCAATACCTGCGCTTGCGGATGACCGACGAACAACGCGCCAGGACGCCGGCGGTGGACTATCGGCCGTTCATCATTGCCGATGCCGACACCGGTCACGGCGGTGATCCGCACGTGCGCAATCTAATCAAGCGCTTTGTCGAGGCCGGAGTGCCGGGCTACCACATCGAAGACCAGCGCCCGGGCACCAAGAAGTGTGGACACCAGGGCGGCAAGGTTCTGGTGCCGTCGGACGAGCAGATCAAGCGCCTCAACACCGCCCGCTTCCAGCTCGACATCATGCGGGTGCCGGGCATCATCGTCGCCCGCACCGACGCCGAGGCGGCCAACCTGCTGGACAGCCGCGCTGACGAGCGTGACCAGCCGTTCCTGCTCGGCACCACCAACCTGAAGATCCCGTCCTACAAGTCCTGCTTCCTGGCACTGGTGCGGCGCTTCTACAACGCGGGGTTCACCGAACTCAACGGTCATCTGCTCTACGCCTTGCCCGAAGGCGAGTACGCCACCGCTGACGCATGGTTGGAGCGGCACGGCATCGCGGAGCTCGTCACCAACGCGGCCGCATCACCCGACCACAATCAGCACTCGATCGACGCCATCTTCGACGAGGTCGAGTCCAAGTTCGTCGACGCCTGGCAGAACGACGCCGGACTGCGGACCTATAGCGAAGCCGTTGCGGACCTGCTCGAATTCGGCGAGAGCGAAGGCGAATCGCGCGACATCACCGCCGCCGAGTGGCGGCAGTTCGCCGAGCGCGCCCCGCTGTACACCGCCCGCGAAAAGGCACGCGAATTGGGCGTCGACCCCGGATGGGATTGCGAGCGGGCCAAGACACCCGAGGGCTATTACCAGATCCGCGGCGGTATCCCATACGCGATCGCGAAGTCGTTGGCCGCTGCGCCGTTCGCCGACATCCTGTGGATGGAGACGAAGACCGCAGATCTCGTCGACGCCCGCGAATTCGCCGACGCGATCCACGCCCAGTTCCCCGACCAGATGCTGGCCTACAACCTCTCGCCGTCGTTCAACTGGGACACCACCGGCATGACCGATGACGAGATGCGGGCGTTCCCTGAGGAACTCGGCAAGATGGGCTTCGTCTTCAACTTCATCACCTACGGCGGCCACCAGATCGACGGTGTGGCTTCCGAGGAGTTCGCGACGTCATTGCGCCAGGAAGGCATGCTCGCGCTGGCTCGTCTGCAACGCAAGATGCGACTGGTCGAATCGCCTTACCGCACACCGCAAACGCTGGTCGGCGGGCCCCGTAGCGACGCCGCGCTGGCGGCCTCGTCGGGTCGGACCGCGACCACGAAGTCGATGGGTGAGGGATCCACGCAGCATCAGCACTTGGTGCAGACCGAGGTGCCCAAGAAGCTGCTCGAGGAGTGGCTGGCGCTGTGGGGTGACCACTACAAGATCGGCGAGACGCTGACTGTGCGGCTGCGTCCCCGGCGCGCCGGATCTGACGTGCTCGATCTCGGCATCTATGGCAACGACGCCGACGAGCCACTCGCCAATGTGGTCGTCGATCCAATCAAGGACCGGCACGGACGCAACATCCTCACGGTGCGCGACCAGAACACGTTCGCCGAGAAGATGCGCCAGAAGCGGCTGATGGACGTCATTCACCTGTGGCTGATCCATCGGTTCAAGCCGGAGATCGTGTACTACGTCACGCCGACCGAGGACAACATCTATCAGACCGAGAAGATGAAATCGCACGGCATCTTCAGCAACGTGTACCAGGAGGTCGGCGAGATCATCGTCGCCGATGTGAACCAGCCGCGCATCGACGAGCTGCTGGCGACCGATCGCGAAGCGTTGAGGCGGCTGATCGCGAAGGAAGACTAGCCGACCAGCTCGGGATGGAATGTCGCCGCCAGCCGGCGCATTCCATCCTGCCAGTCGACCGTGGTCTCGCCGATCAGTTCACGCAGTGCGCTGACGTCGGTTGGATTGCCGCGCAGTGCCTGCGGGCTCTCCTCGAAAACCGGTTCCTTGCCGACCAGCGAACCCAGGTAGCGACACCAGTCCTGCAGGCTGACGGTCTGGTCGCCGCACCAGTTGACGGTGACGGCAGGCACCGACGCGGCCTTGAGCAGTTTCGGGATCGTCGCGATGATGTCGTCTTCGTGAATTGGGTTGTAGCGCGCCGCACCTCCCGCCGGCACTGGGATCGGGATGCCGGCCAACATCATCTCCATGTGGTAGAACGGCCAGCCGCCGTTGTCGCCGTAGGGAACGTTGAGCCGGGCGATGATGGTCGGCAGATCAAGAGCGCGGGCCATCGTCCGGGCGACGACTTCGCCGGCGATCTTGGAGATGGAGTAGGTCGGAAACAGCGGCTTGTGGTTGTCGCCGAGGGCGGCGCGCTCGGTCCGCGGCTTGTCGTCCGGCGGATCGTAGACCGCTGCCGTCGAGCAGTGCAGAAAGGCTTTGGCGTTGCGGCAGTGTGCCATTAACAGGCCCACCGACTCGGCATTGGCCCCAAGGTCTTTGTCCCAGTTTCCGCTCTTGGCCACCGCCAGATTGAGCACGTAGTCAAAATCAGAGGGCAATCGGTCAAACTCGCCGGCAGCCAGGTCCACGGTCTCGCAGCGCACCCCGGACTTCTCCAAAGTTTCGCGGACCGCCGCGTTGGTGAACCGGGCGATGCCCCACACCTCGTTGTCGGCCGCGAGAGCCTGGGCGATGGGACTGGCAACTTGTCCGGTCGGGCCGGTGATCAGGATCTTGGTGCCGCGCATCTGCTGATCGTATGCCCGGCGTCACACTCCGTTCGGTTTACGCCTGCAGAAATCTGCGTTAGCTTGGAACAACGAAGTACACCGATCGGTGTACATGAGGCATTCGACAGACCGAGCAACCCAAGGAGCCAACGCAATGTCCACTGTCCTCGTCACCGGAGCCGGTCGCGGAATCGGCCGCGCCATCACCGAAGAATTCATCCGACCACCCCTACTCCGCGCTCCTCGCCGGCGGCGGGCCGCGCAACGGGATGATCACCCCCGAGCAGGTGGCAATCGAGATCGCTGACGCCGCTGAGAAGCCACAGCTGCCGCTGCGGCTTCCAATCGGTGACCTTGCCCGCGGCCTGCTGGCAGCGCGGCGCGCCGCACCCGATGATGTCCCGTTCGGACCGTCCGTGCCGTCTGCCGGTTAGGGCCGCATCTCGTAGGCGCCGTCGTAGGCCACCACCTGCCCCCACACCCGGTCGAAGCGGTGCGCATCGGTTACCGGTTTGCGCACCGCCGAGATCGCCCAGTCCTGTTGCGCCGACGTGGAACTCGGCTTCCCGTGTAACGCGACGGCGTATTGGGAGAAATCACGTATCTGGACTTCGAAGATCTGGTCCACCAAGTCGGCGTCCAGCCCGGTCAGGTCCGCTTGTTCGAGAATCAACTGGCCGTAGACGATCAGCGTGAACAGGTGGCCGACGACGAGCAGGAAGTCGAGGTCGCGCATCTGGTCCGGGTCCGGCGCGGCGGTGCTCAGGAATTCTTTGAGCGCGCGAGCCTGCTGGTAGAACAGTGCGACGTTCGGTATCTTCGCGTGCTGTTGGTAAACCGCTGCCCAGTCGGCGAATTGCACCTTCGACGCACCGCGGGCCGGGCCCTGCGCCCAGAAGAACGCGTCGTCGGCCGGGTCGTTACGGGTGCCGATCTCGGGGTAGGCGGCCGGGTTGAACATGTAGTTGGGCATGAACTTCAGAATCTGGGCGACGTTGACGTGCACCGTGCCTTCCAGCCGCGGCAGGGCCCCGATCAGCCGGGCCACTTCGTTGAAGTAGGTGTTCTTCTCGAAGCCTTTGGCGGCCAGCACATCCCACAGCAGTGTGACGACGGCTTCGCCCTCGGAGGTGACTTTGGCCTTGGTCACCGGATTGAACAGCAGATACCGGCGGTCGTCGAGGCTGGCGCTGCGGAAGTAGTCGATCGCCCGGTCGCTGAACAGTTTCATCGCGACCAACCTGGCGTAGGCCTCGACGAAGCTGGCCCGCACATGCGGGAAGTCGGTGACCGGATTGCCATACAGGATGCGGTTGTTGGCGTGCGTGATCGCCTCGTAGAAGGCGTGCTCGCACATCCCGATCGAGCCGGAGCACAAGTTGAATTTGCCGACGTTGACGGTGTTGAGCGCGGCGGAGAACGCTTCCGGTCCGGTGCACAGGATGTCCTCCTCGTGCACCGGGTAGTCGTTGAGCCGGAAGTTGCTGACGAACATCTGGCCGTGCACGACGTTGTCAATCAGTTCGTAGTTCTGATGGCCGCTGTCGGCGACGAACCACACGTACCCGTCGGCGCCGTCGACGTCGGTGCGGCGGGAGAACACCGACACCATGCCCGCCACGTTGCCGTTGCCGATGTAGTACTTCTCCCCCGATGCGCGAAAAACCGGCCTTTCCCCGTCGTCGGCATCTTTGTTGTCCTGTGCCGGCGTGAGCAGCAGGTCGGTGTTGTAGATGTCGGCGCCGTGCTCACGCTCGGACAGCGCGAACGCCATCACTCCGCCTGCCTCGAGTTGGGCGGCGGCGCGTTCCTTGGCTTTGATGTTGTCGCTCTGCCAGATCGGCCCGAGACCCAGGATCGTCACCTGCTCGGCGTACCAGTACGACAGCCCGTAGAAACCGAAGATCTCGCTCAGCGCGGCATTGCGCGAGGTGTCCCACCGCTTGCTCGGGTCGCCGCCGCCGTACTCCGCCGGGGTGAGGAAGGTCGCGAAGACCCGCTCTCGCTTGATGAAGTCGAGGAATTCCGACACCCACGCCGCCTCGAGATCGTCGCGAAGAAGCTTCGTCTTGCCGCGTCCTTCGAACCACTCGATCACCGCGCGCAGTTGGCGCCGCGTCTCGGGGTCGAAGTACGACGGGTCGTAGGTGTTTGGATCAAATAGCAGTCCCATGACATGCGAATCTAGCCCTTGCGCTCAGGCGGATCTCGAGAAGCTAACGATTCGGCAATAGAGCGGCGTGGGTGCGGGATGACGACCGCCGGCCGTGTTGTGGTGTATCCCTGATGTCTATTTATCAGCGTTACACCCGCCGCGTCACCGTCGCCGCGGCGGCGTGTTCGGCACTACTGGCCATCGGCACGCCCTCGGCCGGCGCGGATCCGGCCACCGACGCCCTGGGCTTCGTCGACTCCACAGCGCGCTGCGCGACACCCGATACGGCGGTCGCATTCGGCAGTACGGCGAACTCACGGATCGCGATCTGCAAGACGGCCAGCGGCCAGTTCAGTTACCGCGGGGTGCGGATCAGCGACGGCGCGAAGCTGGTCGCGTCCGCCTCGGCGTCAACTGACGGCAGCTACGTCGCAAAGCAGGACGGCGTCACCTACACGGTGACGTCGAGCGCGCTGGTGGTCAGCGACGCCAACGGGGTGATCCGCCGCGAACCGATGGTGACGTACCACGGACCCAAGACCGCGCAGAGTCCCAGCGCCGCAGCGCAGACGCCGACCGTCGCTCCAGCTGCGCCCCAAACCTCGACGGCGCCGGCCAAACCGCTACCGCCGCCGTTGCCCGCCGAAGTCGGCGGCAAGCACTAGTTAGCTTGCGCCGCAACCGAAATCGACTGGCTCACGGTGTAACTGTCGATTCCTTCGGTCCCGAGTTCGCGACCATAGCCGCTGTTCTTGACGCCGCCGAACGGGGCGGCGGGATCCATGATGTAGCCCTCGTTGACACCGAACGTGCCCGACCGCACGTGAGCCGCCACGCCGAATCCGCGATCGACATCCGCGGTGAACACCGACCCGGCCAACCCGTACTCGGTGTCGTTGGCAATCCGGATCGCTTCGTCCTCGTCACGGTAGGAGATGACAGTCAGCACCGGACCGAAGATCTCTTCGCGGGCAATCCGCATGTCGTTGTGGGCAGCACTGAACAGCGTCGGCCGCACGTACCAACCGGTGTCCAGTCCGTCGGGCATGGCGGCGCCGCCGACCACCAGGCGCGCGCCCTCACTCGTGCCCGACTCGATGTAGCCGCGGACCCGCTCTTGCTGACGCTTGGCCACCAGCGGACCCATTTGGGTGTTGGGGTCGGCCGGGTCGCCGACCGACATCGACTGCATTGCCGCCGCCAGCGCGTCGACGAATTCGCCCTCGCGCGACGCGGGTACCAGAATCCGGCTCAACGCGTTGCACACCTGGCCACTGTTGGCCAGGCTGGCCATCTGAATCCCGGTGGCGACGGCCGCCGGTTCCGCGTCGTCGAGCACGATGGCCGCCGATTTGCCGCCCAGTTCGAGGCTGACCTGCTTGAGCCCCGCCGCCGCGGCGAGGGCGACTTGGCGACCGGCCGCGGTGGACCCGGTGAACGAGACCTTGTCCACATCAGGGTGGCCCACCAACGACTCGCCGACATCACGACCGCCGGGCAGCACGTTGAACACACCGGACGGTAGGTCGGCTGCTGCGACCAGATCGGCAAGCAGCTGCGCGTCGAGCACCGACTCGGGCGCGGGTTTGAGCACCACCGAGCACCCGGCCAACAGTGCCGGGATGATCTTGGCGACGGTGAGGAACTGCGGCATGTTCCACGGCACCACCGCGGCGACAACCCCGACCGGTTGCTTCCTGATGCGAATGTCCTTGCCGTACAACCCCGGACGGTCCTGCTGCCATTCGTAGCTTCCGGCCAGACCGCAGAACGCCGACATCATCGTCAGCGGAATTCGGACCTGCGCCATCTTCGCGAAGGTGATGGGGGCGCCGATCTCGGCTGAGATGAGCGCCGCCATGTCGGCTCGCCGCTCCTTGTAGACGGCGGCCAGGCGCTCGATCGCCTCGATGCGCTCGCTCGGCTGCATCCGCGGCCACGGTCCGCTGTCGAACGCGGCACGGGCCGCCGCCACAGCGCGGTCGACGTCGGCCGGTCCCGCGCACGCCGCGTGACCGATCACAGCCTCGCTGTGCGGCGAGGTCACGGTGATGACGGCATCGGAGACGGGAGCATCCCACTTGCCGTCGATGAAAAGCTGGTCCCTGTCGTACATATTCCCTCTCAGGTCTCTTCCCTCTCAGGTGGCGGGAATCTAGGTGTTGCGACCGCCGTTGACGCCCAATATCTGCCCGGTGATGTAGCCGGCTTCCTCGGAGGCGAAGAAAGCGCACGCTGCAGCGATGTCCTCGGGCCTACCCACCCGGCGCACCGGTGTGCGATTGATGTGATCTTCCACGGTTCCGCCGAGCAGGTGCCGACTCTCGGCGCTACGCAGCATCGGTGTGTCGACGAAGCCGGGCGGGACGGCGTTGACGGTGATTCCGCGCGGACCGTATTCCAGCGCCAGCGATTTGGTCAGGCCGTTCACCGCCGATTTCGCGGCCACGTAGTGAGCCATGAACGGCTGACCGGAGTGCGTGCTCGATGACGAGATGTTGACGATGCGTCCCCAGCCGGCCTCGACCATGTCGGGCAACACGGCCTGAATGGTGTGAAACACGCCGTTCAGGTTGACGTCGATCACCTTCGACCACACCTCGAACGTCATCGTCGAAAACTTCTGGAAGCCTTCCACTCCGGCCGCGTTGACCAGCACCAGGATCGGCCCGAACTGCTCACGAATCGCCGCAACGGCGGCGTCCACCTGCGCACGATCGGTGACGTCGGCGACCTGGCCGAATACGTCATCGGTCGGTGACAGGTCGATGACGGCCACCCGAAGCCCGTCTTTGCGCAACCGTTCTGCGACGGCGCGGCCAATCCCGGAAGCACCACCGGTTACTACCGCCGTCTTCAAGCCCGCTACCGCCCTCTCTTGCCAACTTTCCTGAGCGACCGCCCAAACACTGCATGCCTATCACTCCGCGTCGATTATGGTCAAGCCCATGGACAGGCCCCCGTTCCGCTTCGCCGTGCAAGCGACCAACGCCGCCGGCGGCCGACAGTGGCGCGACACCGTTCGCAAAGTCGAAGACCTCGGCTACTCAACGCTTTTCCTCGCGGACCACTACCTGGGCCCCGGCCCCGCGCAAAGGGCCGCGCGCACCCCTCGCCAGGACCTTGCCCCGATCGCGGCGATGGCTGCGGCGGCCGCGGTCAGCGAGACGCTGCGCATCGGCTGCCGGGTGTTCTGCATCGACTACCACGTGCCGGCCGTCTTGGCCAAGGAAGCGGCGACCCTGGATCTGCTGTCCGACGGTCGGCTGGAAATGGGCATCGGGGCCGGCTGGAGCGAAACCGAGTACAACGCAATGGGATTGACGTTCGACCGGCCGGGCCGGCGCATCGCCAAGCTCGCCGAGGTTGTGTCGCTGATCAAAGCGCATTGGGCGGGCGAGGAGCTCGACTACTCCGGCGACTTCGTGCACGTCCGCGGCTACGCGGGCCGGCCCCGGCCGGTGCAGCGCCCGCATCCGCCGATCATGATCGGCGGGGGCGGCCCACGGGTGCTCTCGTTGGCCGGCCGTGAAGCCGACATCGTCAGCATGTCCAGCGTGCCGTTTGTGGCGCGCGACGCCGACGGCCTTGATCCACCCGCCGTCGCGCAGCGCCGGATCGACGTCGTCCGGGCCGCCGCCGGCGAGCGCTTCGGTCGCCTCGACGTCGAGAGTTCACCGTATTTCTCGGCGATCACCGACGATGTCGAAGCGGCATTGGCCGATGCGGCAAATTCGACGGGCATCTCAGCCGATGTGCTGCGCGAACATCCCAACGTCCTGATCGGTTCGCTGGAAACCGTTGTGGAGACGCTCTATTCACGCCGGGAATCGCTCGGCGTCAACTATGTCACGGTGCAACAGTCACAGATCGAATCCTTCGCGCCGGTGGTGGACCGGTTGCGCGGGCACTGAGTCTTGACCGCTGCGTGCAGAAATGTAACCATGGCAAACGACTATTGGGCGATCGCTCAAATAGTGCCGACACCACAATCACCACCCCGGGAGTGACACGACCCCATGGCAAAGCGAACCAGATACAGCGAGTACCACGACCGGTATGCGAACTACCGGCTTGAACTCTCCGATGACGGCATCCTGTTCATGCAGTGCCACACCAACGGCGGCAGCCTGGTCTGGGACTGGCGGGCGCACGACCAGATGTCCGACGCGTTCGCCGACATCGCCGGGGACCGCGAGATCAAGGTGCTCATCCACACCGGCACGGGTGAGAACTACAACGCCAACTGGGGTCGTTTGCCCAACGGCGACCTCGTCGAGAAACCCGATTATCTCCTGATGCCCGGCACCCGGGGCCTGCACAAGTTGGACGAAAAGGCCTGGTATGCGCGGCACCTCATCACCAACGTGCTCGATATCGATGTGCCGATGATCAGCGCGGTCAACGGCCCGTGCAACATGCACTCGGAGGTGCCGTTGCTCGGCGACATCGTGCTGGCCTCCGAGGATGCCTACTTCCAGGACGCCTCGCATTTCCCGCGTGGCCAGGTGCCCGGCGATGGCCAGCACGTGATCTGGAGTTTTCTGGCCGGCCACACCCGAGCCCGCTATTTCCTCTTGACCGGCCTGAAGCTCGGCGCAGCCGAAGCCAAAGAATGGGGCGTGGTCAACGAGGTGCTACCAAAAGACAAACTGCTGGACAGGGCTTGGGAGCTGGCACGCGAACTGGTCAAGCGCCCTCCGCTGACGCTGCGTTACTCGCGCCAGCTTTTCACCAACCCGCTCAAGCGGGCCTTCCTGGACGAACTCGGTCACGGTCTGGCACGCGAAACCTACGCTCAGCGAGCCTTTTTCCCGTTCGGCGGTGAGATGGCACCGCTGGATCGGGCCTGGGACGACGAGCCTTGGACGTCGCAGCAAACACCGCCGAATGGCGCGCCCGCACAACAAGGAGCTCACCCGTGACCAGCATTCAACAACGCCTGTCGACCGGACGGGGCAAGTTCACCACCGACTATCCCGAACTGGGGACGGCGCCGGTCAACTACGAAGACTCGATCTCCGAGGAGTTCTTCATCGCCGAACGCGAAGCCGTGTTCAAGCGAAACTGGCTGTGCGTCGGTCGGATTGAACGGCTGCCACGCAAGGGTTCGTACTTCACCCGCGACCTACCCGGGCGCCTCGCCTCGATTGTGATCGCCCGCGCCCTCGACGACGCCGTGTACGCGTTCCATAACGTGTGCGCTCACCGCGGCAATAAGGTGGTCTGGCAGGAACATCCAGGCGAGGAGAGCTCGGGCAGCTGCCGGGCGTTCTCCTGCAAGTACCACGGCTGGCGGTACGGTCTGGACGGCAAGGTCAACCACATCACCAACGAAGAAGAATTCTTCGACTTGGACAAGAGCAAGCTACGGATGCCACCGGTGCACTGCGAGGTCTGGGCGGGTTTTATTTTCATCAACCTCGCCGACGACCCGGCTCCGCTACGCGAATTTCTCGGCGACGTACTTCTGCCCATCGAGGCTTATCCGTTCGAGAAGATGACGCAACGCTACGGGTTCTCCACCCGGATCAAGGGGAACTGGAAGCTGGCGGTCGACTCGGTATGCGAGTGGTACCACCCGCCATACGTGCACGGTCGGTTCATCGATCCCGACGTCGCCAAGGCCGAGAAGATGGTGCCGCCCGTCGACTCCTACCATTACGAACTGTTCCGGCCGCACATGCTCACGTCGGTCCCCGGGCCGCCACCGTTGCCGCCTCGCGAACCCGGCACCGCCGGACCGGCCCGCCAGGACCAGCGTTGGGTCTACAAGCTCTTTCGCGCAGGCCTTTTCGGCCCCGACGACGTTCCTGACATCGGCGTCGACGAGGCGGGCGCTGATTTCCTCAACCGCGGCGACATCGCATCATGGGGCAACGACCAATTCTGGCTGTTCCCGAACATTTCGATCCAGCTCTGGGCGCGCAACTACTACATCACCTACACGTACTGGCCGG
>Ga0302326_10010924_pt1 | contig 19607 bp, 18 predicted proteins | sample Palsa_T0_3_FD_202264 | JGI IMG/M metagenome (GOLD analysis project Ga0302326, IMG submission 202264) | Peat permafrost microbial communities from Stordalen Mire near Abisko, Sweden - Palsa_T0_3 | ecosystem: Environmental > Terrestrial > Soil > Palsa > Peat permafrost | place: Sweden: Abisko...
CTACGTTGTGGAGATCAAGCCGATCGCCGCCTAGTGCCGTGTTTGCGGCACTGCCAGCAAGAGGAGTTTGTGGCACGGTCCGAGAAACTTTCTTTTTAGAAGAAGCCGTCAATCCTGAAAGTGCGAAAGATTCTGTACGTTATCGAAACGCGTGGAAGACGCGCGCGCGAGACAAGTGCCGCCGAGGTGCCGTCGGCTAGGGCACCAATACTTTTCCAGGGTTGAGAATATTTTTCGGATCGAGCATGCGCTTGAGACTCTTCATCAGCTCAAGCGCGACCGGGTCCTTCACCGACGGCAACAGATCGCGCTTGAGCGCGCCGACGCCGTGCTCGGCGGAAATCGATCCGCCGTACTTTTTTACCACCGCAAAGATCGCGGTATTCATCTCGTCCCAGCGCTTGAGAAACTCCGCCTTGTCGGCGCCTTCCGGCTGGATGACGTTGTAGTGGATGTTGCCGTCGCCGAGATGGCCGAACGGCAACGGGCGCGCGCCGGGAATAAGCGCGGCGGCCGCGGCGTCGGCTTCCATGAGGAATTCCGGCACCTTCGCCACCGGCACCGAGACGTCGTGCTTGATCGAGCCGCCGGCGTGGCGCTGCGCCTCGCCGAGCATTTCGCGGATGCGCCAGAACGTCTTCGCCTGTTCGAGACTGTCGGCGATGGTGGCGTCGGTGACCAGGCCGCGTTTGAGCCCTTGCGCCAGCACGTCCTCCATGACGTCGCGCAGCCTGCTTTTCGCCTGCGACGACAGCTCGATCAGCACATACCAGGGATGCGCCGCCGCCAGCGGGTCGCGGCAGCCGGTGGCATAGCGGAGCGCAAGCTCCATCCCGGTCCGCGTCATCAATTCGTAGCTGGTCATGCCGCCGCCGGCGCTGTTCGCGGCGATCGTGAGCAGCGCCAGCGCCGCCTGCGGCGAGGGCAGGCCGACAAAGGCGGTCTCGACCGCGCGCGGGCGCGGTACCAGCCGCAGTACCGCCGCGGTGATCACGCCCAGCGTGCCTTCGGCGCCGATGAACAAGTTTTTCAGGTCGTAGCCGGTATTGTCCTTCTTCAGCTTGTTGAGGTCCTTGAGGACACGCCCGTCGGCAAGCACTACCTCGATGCCGAGCACGTGCGCGCGGGAGACGCCGTAGGCGAGCGCCGCGGTGCCGCCGGCATTGGTGGAAAGATTGCCGCCGATGGTGCAGGTGCCTTCCGAAGGCAGCAATTGCGGATAGAGACGATCGACCGCGGCGGCGGCCTCGCGCGCACGCTGCAAGGTGACGCCGGCCTCGCAGGTCATGGTGTTGGAAATCGGGTCGACCTCGCGGATGCGATCGAGGCGGTTCAGCGACAATACAATCTCGTTGTGGAGCGGCGTCTGCCCGCCGACCAGGCCGGTATTGCCGCCCTGCGGCACGACAGGCGTCGCGGTCGCGTTGGCGAGCTTGAGGATCTCCGCGACCTCGGCGACGGTGGCGGGCCGCAGCACCATCGGCGTGCGCCCGCGGAACATGTCGCGCAGCTCGACGAGATACGGCGCCTGCATGTCCGGATCGGTGATGGCGTATTTCTCGCCGACGATCGCGGCAAAGCGCGAGAGCAGCGCTGGTTCGATGGCGGCTGGCGACTTCTCGAGCATCATGGCATGTTCATCAGGGTCTCATAAATAAGCCAGATTGCCCGCCGGCGCATCACCTATCGCCCGGCCGCGGCGCGGGTCAGGCGATCGTTGATGGCCTCGCCGAGACCGTCGCCGGGGATCGGCATGACCGCGATCGCGGCGGCGCCGGCGGCGTCAAGCGCGCGCAGGTGCGAAAACAGATTGGCCGCCGCCTCGATCAGGTCGCCGCGCGTGGAAAGATTGAGCGCCGCCTTGGCGCTCTTAGCATTCACGGCCGGCGCCGGTCCGAAGGCGAGCAGCGCCTCGCCGGGTTCGACGCGGCGGACGTCGAGGCGGAGCCGCGTGCGCGGCGCATAATGCGCGGCGAGCATGCCCGGCGCGGCCGGCGTGCTGTCGGCGCCAAGACCGGCCGGCGTCTCGGCCAGTCTTCGCTCCAGTGCTTGCTCGATCGCCGCGCGCGGCAGGCCGCCCGGCCGCAGCAGCACCGGCTCGCCGACACAGGCGACGATCGTGGACTCGACGCCGACCGGGGTAGCGCCGCCATCGACGATGAGATCGATGCGGCCGCCCAAATCGGCGAGGACATGCGCCGCCGTCGTCGGCGACACGTGGCCGGAACAATTGGCCGATGGCGCCACCACGGGTTTGCCGAATGCACTGAGGATTTCGCGCGCCACCTTGTGGTTGGGGACGCGCAAGGCAATGGTATCGAGGCCGGCGGTCGCGAGCTCGGCCACCGGGCATGCGGCGGCCCGGGGAAGAACGAGCGTCAGCGGCCCCGGCCAGAACGCTGCGGCAAGCCGTTCCGCGTCGGCAGTAAAGCGCGCCAGCGCTCGCGCCGCTTGCAGATCGAGGACATGGGCAATGAGCGGATTGAACGCCGGCCGGCCTTTGGCTTGGTAGAGGCGCGCCACGGCCCGCCCGTTGCTGGCGTCGGCGCCGAGCCCATAGACGGTCTCGGTCGGGAACGCGACCAGGCCGCCCGCGGAAAGAATTTGCACCGCTGCCGCGACCGAAGCGGCATCGGCCCGCGCCACGGGTGTTGCCAGCAGGGCTGTCATTGATCACCTTGGATCACCTTGCATACTAGATAACGAAAACCGCCGGCGCTTGCACCGCGCAATGCGTGTCGGCGCACATGCATCCACTATTGGTCCGATAGCTTGGCGGCTCCAATTGGGGCATAACCTTTCGGGCCGATACAAACACTGGAAATGTTCGGATGTCTGAAGTCGAGCGCGTATCCGTTGCCGGCCTGAAGGTTGCCAAAATCCTCCATGATTTCGTCGTCAGCGAGGTCATTCCCGGCAGCGGAATCGAGGCCGCAGTGTTTTGGCAGGGGCTTGATCGCATCGTTCACCGCTTTGCCCCGGTCAATCGCGCGCTTTTGCAGCGAAGGGATGCTCTTCAGGCGCAGATCGACGATTGGTATCGCGGGCGACGGGGACGCGTCTTCGACGAGGCTGCCGACAAAGTGTTCCTTGAGGAGATCGGCTATCTCGTGCCCGACGGGCCGGCCTTCGACGTCGATACCGCCAATGTTGACGACGAAATCGCCGCGGTCGCAGGGCCGCAGCTCGTGGTGCCGATCAGCAATGCGCGCTATGCGCTCAACGCCGCCAATGCGCGATGGGGCTCGCTCTACGACGCGCTCTACGGCTCCGACGCTATTCCGCGCGACGCGAGCGAAAGCAAGCGCGGCTACGATCCCGAACGCGGCAAGAAGGTCATCGCCTGGGCGCGGCGTTTCCTCGACGAGAGCGTGCCGCTCGCCTCGGGCTCGCATTCCGGCGTCCAAGCCTATTCGATCAAGGACGGCGCGCTCGCGGCCTCGCTCGACGGCGGCGCCACGGTCGGACTGGCGGACGCCAAGCAGTTGCGCGGCTATCGCGGCCGCGCGGATGTGCCCGAGGCCGTCCTGCTGGTGAATAACGGCCTCCATATCGAGGTTGTGATCGATCGCGCGCATCCGGTCGGCCGCAGCGATGCGGCCGGAATCGCCGATGTCGTCATCGAGGCGGCGCTCACGACCATCGTGGATCTGGAGGACTCGATCGCCGCCGTCGATCCCGGGGATAAGGTGGCGGCCTATCGCAACTGGCTCGGTCTTTGCCAGACAACGCTCGTCGAGGTCTTCCAAAAGGACGGCAAGCCGCTCACGCGCCGCCTCGCCGCCGACCATAGCTATAAGACCCCCGATGGCGGCGCGCTGGTCCTGCCGGGCCGCAGCCTCATGCTGATCCGCAACGTCGGACACTTGATGATGGATGCGGGCGTTCTCGACCGCGACGGGCAGCCCGCTCCCGAAGGCGTTCTCGATGCCGCGATCACGAGCCTGATCGCGCTGCACGATCTCAAAAGTCGCGGTCCGTTGCGCAACAGCCGAACCGGCTCGATCTACATCGTCAAGCCGAAGATGCACGGACCGGACGAGGTTGCGCTCGCCAACGATTTGTTCGCCGCCGTCGAAGACCTGCTCGGTCTGCCGCGCAACACCATCAAGCTCGGTCTCATGGACGAGGAGCGCCGCACCACCGTCAATCTCAAGGAATGCATTCGTACCGTGAAATCGCGCGTGTTTTTCATCAATACCGGCTTCCTCGATCGCACCGGCGACGAGTTCCACACCGCCATGGAGGCAGGACCGATGATCCGCAAGGGCGAGATGCGCCGGCAACCCTGGCTCCGGGCCTACGAAGACTGGAACGTCGATATCGGTCTCGCCTGCGGTCTTCCCGGTCACGCCCAGATCGGCAAGGGCATGTGGGCGATGCCGGATCTGATGGCGGCGATGCTCGAGCAGAAAATCGCCCAGCCGGAGGCGGGCGCCAACACCGCGTGGGTGCCTTCGCCCACGGCCGCGACTTTGCATGCGACGCATTATCACAAGGTCAATGTCTTTCGGCGGCAAAAGGAGCTTGCATCGCGCCCGCGCGCAAGCCTCGACGATATTCTCACGATCCCGATCGCCCGCGGCGTCAACTGGTCGCCCGATGAAGTCCAGCAGGAACTCGACAACAACGCCCAGGGCATCCTCGGCTATGTGGTGCGCTGGATCGACCAGGGCATCGGCTGCTCGAAAGTTCCCGACATCAACAACATTGCACTGATGGAGGACCGCGCGACTTTGCGGATTTCCAGCCAGCATATCGCCAACTGGCTCCGTCACGGCATTACGTCAGAGCGTCAGGTCATGGATACGATGAAGCGCATGGCGGGCGTCGTCGACAAGCAGAATGCCGGCGATCCGCACTACGAGCCGATGGCGCCGAATTTCGAAAAATCCATCGCCTTTGCCGCGGCCTGCGACCTTGTGTTCAAAGGCACCGCGCAGCCGAACGGCTACACCGAGCCGATCCTGCACGCGCGCCGGGCCGAGTATAAGCGCAGCAAAGGGCTGCAATAGGCGGGCAGGGGCCGCCGCCTTGCAGGCCGAGAGCAGAATCCGACCAGATTGACCCGTCCTTGCGAGCGTAGCGAAGCAATCCAGGGGACGGCGAGGAGCTGGATTGCTTCGTCGCTTCGCTCCTCGCAATGACGGCGCAGATAGCCGCAAAGGACCGGCGCTTGCGGGCGCCGCATGCGGCTTGTATAAGCGCCGCCTTATGTCGGAGTGTAGCGCAGTCTGGTAGCGCACCACGTTCGGGACGTGGGGGTCGCAGGTTCAAATCCTGCCACTCCGACCAATATCCTCAAATCACGCCGATTCCACACGCGCCTTGCCGGCGAGCGCGGATAGCCCGCGCAAGGCGCGCACCCGATGGCTCGCTATCACGGCGTCAAGTCTTTGCTGATTGGCGGGAAGCTGCGAGCGGTCGTTGCGCGGGTGCCACAGATGCAGCACGCCGGTGGCAAAGCGCCCGTCCCTGCGCCGCACGCCGGCATGCAGAAGACGCACGATCAGGTCGGAATCCTCCAGGCCCCAGCCGACGTAGCTCGCGTCGAAACCATCGACGCAATCGAGGTCGCTGCGCGCAACCGCGAGATTGCACGTTTGCGCGCCCTCCCAGGCGTTGCGATGAAGCTTGCGCAGCGGCCCGAGCGGCAGCCGCAATGCTGGCGAGAGGCGATTGACCCCGCCCCGCAGCCACTCGCGCCACAGCGCGGCGAAGCTCCACGCTTCCACCTCCGTTCCCTCGGCGAGCACGCGCTCGGTGAACTTACCCCAGAGCAGGATGCGGTTGCCGGTCACGAACCATCCCGGCTCGGCCAGTGCGCGATGGGTGGCGACGAAATCGGCACACACCAGGCAATCGCCGTCGAGGAAGATGCAATATCGTCCAGCGCTGGCGCGGATGCCGCGATTGCGGATCTCGCCGCCACGGAAGCCGTCATGCTCGTGACGGACGTGCTTGATTGGAAGCGAGAACTGCGATGCCCAGCGTTCGATGACGCGCGCGGTCTCCGGCCCCGATCCGTCGTCGGCAATGACGATCTCGAAATTCCGGTCCGATTGGCGGGCAAGGGCGCGCAAGGCTGCATCGAGCGCATCCTCGCGGTTATAGGTGGTCACAATGACCGAAATCATATCTGCGCCGGTCAGCTCTGCGCCGGTCAGCGCCGCGCGCTCGCGCGAAGATCCAGCACCGAGGCGCAGCCGGAGCCGGTCCTGCAATCGCCGCTTGCGCTCGCGCAAAATGCGGATCGGCAACGCGAGGTAATATTTACGGGCAAACTGCCAGGAGCCGAAGAGCCCGATGCGCGGCGCTTCCGCCTGCGGCACGTACCAGCCGTTCAATCCGGTGCGGCGGATCAGGCGATAGCCGGCGCGCGTGAGGTATCGGTGCGTGGCAAGACTAGTCACGTGGTCTTCGATCAGGATCAGCCGCGGACACCAGCGCGCAATATCGAAGCCGCGCAGCACGTCAAGCTCGTGGGTTTCGACGTCGATCGACACGAAATCGAGCGGCGCGGGCGCGTGGGCTTCGGCGAGGATGTCGTCGAGCGTCCGCGTCGGCACCTCGATCGTCGCCTCCGGGACGACGCCGGCCACGGCAAGCTCGGGCTTGAGCGATGAATGCGGCCCGGAAAGATAAAGCGTCATCATCGCTCCGACATTGCCCGGAGACGAACAGGCGGCCGCGACGACGCGCGCGCGCCGGGTCTGGCGCAACCGCTCTGCGAGTTCGGGCTGCGGTTCCACCAGAATGCCGGTCCAGCCGGCCTGCTCAAACTGCCAGCTCTGCGAGCCATGCTGCGGCTCATTGGCGCCGACTTCGACAAAGAAGCCGTGCGGCAAAGCGCCGAAGAACTCGGCTTTGAGCCGCTCCTCCGCCAAATCGGGAAAAACCGTCCGCATCGCGCGCTTACTCCACTATCGATTTTAGCATGGCAAGCGGGTCGGCCCTGTCAATGATTGGAATCCACGCGTTGGCCGCCGCTCTTGCGACCTCGCGTTTCTTGATGCAAAAAGTGCCGCGCACGCAAACCGCCGCGGGGACTAGGATATGCCGCAGCTCAGCGCCATCGTGATCACCCGGAACGAGGCGGGGAATGTCGGCGCCTGCCTGGACAGTGTCGCATTCTGCGACGAGCGCATTGTGGTCGATTGCGGAAGTACCGATTTGACTGTCGAGATCGCGCGGCAAAAGGGCGCCCGGGTCGAATTCCGCGCGTGGCGCGGTTTCGGCCCGCAAAAGAACCATGCCCTTTCGCTTGCCACCGGCACTTGGGTGCTCTCGCTCGATGCCGACGAACGCGTCACCGGCGAGCTTGCCGCCGCGATCCAGGCGGCCATCGCCGAAGGCGGCGCGGACGCTTGGGAGTTCCCGCGGCTTTCCAGCTTTTGCGGCCGCCAGATGCGTCATTCAGGCTGGTACCCCGATTATGTGTTGCGGCTGTTTCGGCGCGGCAAGGCCGCCTTCGACGACGTCATCGTCCATGAGCGGGTGATCTGCGGCGGAAAGGTGAAGCGGCTCCGCCCGCCGCTCCTTCATTATCCCGTGGTCAAGCTTGAAGACGCGCTGTCGCGCATGGATCGTTATTCCACGGCGAGCGCGATGGCGATCGTTGCCTCGGGGCGAAGAGTGTTATTCCTCACCGGCATCGGCCATGGACTTTTTGCGTTCTTGCGGACTTATGTGCTGCGCGCGGGCTTCCTCGACGGCGCCGAGGGCTTCCTGCTCGCGGTCGCCAATGCCGAAGGCAGCTTTTATCGCTACATGAAGGTCTGGCTGGCGACGCGGCAGCTTCGAAAATAAAAAAACGGCCATCGGCTTTTTGCCTCGCCCTTTTGGGGGTATCGTCGAGCAAAATCGAATGGGGAGCGGCCAATGATCGGCACCTTTTTGCGGCATGGCTCCAATATCTGGCTCGCGCTCCCGCTTATTGCGCTTGCCGTGGGGTTCCTCGCGCGGCTCTTGCCGTTTTCACTGTTCTGGGTCGTTATCGGCGCATTGACGTTCTATGTCAGCGAATACGGCTTTCATCGCTTCGGTTTCCACGCCGAACCGTCCCGCTTTCCCTTCGTGCGCAAATTGCAGCATCGGCTGCATTACGATCATCATTCGCAGCCCGATCGGCTCGATCTTCTGTTCCTGCCGGTCTGGTTTCTCTTTCCCAACCTGGCGATAACCGCGCTCGGCTTTGCGCTCATCTTCGGCTGGGCGCCGGTCGCCCCGGCGATGTTCGGCGTGACGCTCGCGATCTTCCACTACGAATGGGCGCATTACATCGCCCACATCCCCTACCAGCCGCGCACGCGCATCGGACGCTGGATCAAGCAGTATCACCTGCGTCATCATTTCATCAGCGAGAAATTCTGGTTCGGCGTCTCCAACCCGTCGATGGACTTCGTCGGCCGTACCTACAAGTCGGCGCGCGAAGTGGAGCGCAGCGGCACGACGCGGAAGCTCTACGGCTAGTTTGGGGCTTCGCGACGCTCTACATTCGGTTGCCGGAGCGGAGACGGACAAGTGACCGAAACCACGGGCGTAGTCGTCGTCGGCGCGGGTCCGGCGGGACTGGCGGTCGCAGCGTGCCTGCGCAAAGCCGGTCTCGATTTCACCATCCTTGAAAAGGAAAACCAGGTTGGCTCCTCCTGGCGCCGGCATTACGAGCGGCTGCATCTGCATACGATCAAAAAATACTCTTCGTTGCCGCATCTACCTTTGCCAAAAGACTATCCGCGCTACGCGCCGCGTAATCTCGTGATCGAATATCTGGATTCCTATGCGAAGACATTTGCCTTGCAGCCGCGCTTTGGCGAGACGGTGCGTTCGATACGGCGCAATGGCGGAGATTGGCTGGTGGAAAGTACCACATCGTCCCTTCGCGCCCCCTTTGTCGTGGTCGCGTCCGGGTACAACGCCGAGTCGGTGAAGCCTTCCTTTCCCGGCATGGAGAAATTCAAGGGCAAGATCATCCACGCCAGGGACTATGCCAACGCCAAACCGTTCGCCGGCCAATCCGTGCTGGTGATCGGCATGGGCAACACCGGCGCCGAGATCGCGCTGGACCTCGCCGAAGGCGGCGCGCGTCCGACCATCTCGCTCCGCGATGGCGTGCACATCGTTCCGCGCGAGCTTTTCGGCATCCCGATTCAGATGGTTTCGCTTCTCTCCGGATATCTTCCGGGCGGAGGCAACTCGCCACTGATGCTGCGCATTGTCGATTACGCCCTTGGCGATCTATCGAAGCACGGCATCAGGCGGCCACCGGGGCGAATTGCGCAAACGACGGGCGGGCGCGCCAGGATTCCGGTTATCGATGTCGGCACGGTCAAGAAAATCCAGGAAAACGCCATCAAGATTGCGCCCGATATATCCGAGGTTGCGGCGGACGGCGCCGTCTTCACCGATGGAAGCAAAGTAGTGTTCGACGCCATCATCTTCGCCACCGGATATCGGGCCAATTATTCGGCCTTTCTGCAAGGCAACGATGGCGCCGAAACGCTCGGCGACGGGCCGGTGAACGAAGCCAGCCAGAGTTCGGGCATCTATTTCGCCGGGTTGCGGAATTCCGCGGCAGGACTGCTGCGCGATATAGCGAAAGAGGCGGTGCTGATCGCCGATGATATTGTTCGGCGGCGGCGGGAACCCGCCAGCCGCGCGAGCTGAAAGTGACGACTTAAGTTATCCTGACGAACTCGACAGTTTGGTCGAGGATTCACCCGGCGCCTCCGGGCCGGATGAGGCAAGCGCCGGGCGGCCACCCACGACGACGGCTCGGACTGATAACGATTGTGCATCGCGCACGGCGCAGCATTGCCCGCCGGCGCATTCGGTGATTATTGGGCGGCGCGATGACCACGCGCATCACCATCCGCCGGCCCGACGACTGGCATCTGCATGTCCGCGATGGCGAGATGCTCAAGGCCGTGCTGCCCGGCACGGCAAAGGAGTTCGGCCGCGCCATCCTCATGCCGAATCTCGTTCCGCCGGTCCGCACCCGGGAGGACGCGATCGCCTATCGCGGGCGCGTCATGGCGGCGCTACCCAAGGAGTCGCGCTTTACCCCGCTCTTGACCTGCTACCTTACCGACGAAACCGACCCCGACGACGTCGAGCGCGGTTTCCGCGATGGCGTATTGACCGCCGTCAAGCTTTATCCGGCGAATGCCACGACCAACTCGGCGGCCGGCGTCAGCGATTATCGGAAGATCACGCGCGTACTGAAGCGCATGGAGAAGATCGGCATGCCGTTCCTCATGCACGGAGAGGAGGTCGGCGCCGACATCGACATCTTCGATCGCGAAGCAGCCTTCATCGATCGCCGGCTGTCGAAATGGGTGAAGGAATTTCCCGGCCTGCGCATGGTGCTGGAGCACCTCTCGTCGAAGGACGGCGCCGACTTCGTCGAGAGCGCGGCGCCGCAGGTCGGCGGCACCATCACGCCCTATCATCTCAACCTTACGCGCACCGACTGGCTCGGCGCCGGCTTAAAGCCGATGATGTATGCCATGCCGGTGATCAAAACCGCACGCGACCGCGAAGCGTTGCGCAAGGCCGCGACTTCGGGCGCCGCCTGCTATTTCCTCGGCACCGATTCCGCGCCGCATCCGTTCGCGCGCAAGGTTGCGATCAATGGCGTCCCCGGTATCTTCAATGCGCCGGTGGCGCTTGCCACCTATGCCAAGGTGTTCGAGGAGGAAGGCGCGCTCGACAAGCTTGAAGCTTTTGCATCGCTCAACGGGCCGAAGCATTATCGCCTGCCGCCGAACGAGGATAAAATCGTCCTGGAAAAGTCGCCCTGGACGGCGCCGGTCGAGATAAAAGTATCAGGTCCGGACGAGCGCACGCTGCTTTATCGCGGTGGCGAGACCATCGAGTGGAAGGTGGTGGAGTGAATCTGTACTATGACTTGGAAAGTGGATCGATAAATGACCGGCTTCCCCGACAAAGAAGTGATCGCCACGCTGACGGCGATGATGCTCATCGAAGTGGAGGCGGTCCGCTTCATGGCCGACAAGCCGTTCATCTTCACGTCCGGCTGGGCGAGCCCGGTCTATACCGATTGCCGCCGGCTTATCTCGTTTCCGCGCGTGCGGCGTACGCTGATCGATTTTGCCGTGACGACGGTCGAGCGCGAGATCGGCTTCGAGCAATTCGACGGCGTCGCCGGCGGCGAAACCGCCGGTATTCCGTTCGCCGCATGGATGGCGGATCGCCTGATGCTGCCGATGCAATATGTGCGCAAGAAGCCCAAAGGTTTCGGCCGCAATGCGCAGATCGAAGGACATATCGAACCCGGCGACCGCGTGCTCCTGGTCGAGGACATGACCACCGACGGACGCAGCAAGGTGAATTTCTGCAAGGCGCTGCGCGGCGCCGGCGCCACCGTCGAGCATTGCTTCGTGTTCTTCTACTACGACATCTTTCCCGAGGGCAAAAAAATCCTCAAGGAGCTCGACATCACCTTGCACGCGCTCGCTACGTGGTGGGACGTGCTTGAGGTGGCGAAGAAGAGCGGTAAATTCGATAAGGGCAGGCTCAGGGAAGCCGAAAAATTCATGAAGGATCCGGCCGGCTGGTCGAAAGCGCACGGCGGAGCCGCCCGGGCGGCGGAGTAGATTGTGTCCCACCACGATGCCGACGTGATCGTGGTCGGCGCCGGCAATGCCGCGTTCTGCGCGGCGCTCTCGGCGCAGGAAGCCGGCGCCAAAGTGCTGATGCTCGAAGCAGCGCCGGAGGAGGAGTCCGGCGGCAATAGCCGCTTCACCGCCGGTTCGATTCGCGTGGTCTATAATGGGATCGAGGACATCAAGAAGCTCGTTCCCGATCTGACGCCTGCGGAAATCGACAATACGGATTTCGGCACCTACACCGCCGCGCAGTTCTTCGACGATATGGCGCGCGTTACCCAAGCTCGCGCCGATCCCGACCTGGTGGAGCTTCTGGTCACGCGGAGCTTCGCCACGCTCAATTGGCTGCGCGACAAGGGTGTGCGCTTTATTCCGATCTACGGCCGCCAGGCGTTCAAGATCGACGGCAAGTTCAAATTCTGGGGCGGCCTGACCGTGGAATCGGTTGGCGGTGGGCCCGGCCTGGTCGCCATGCTGACGCAATCCGCGCAGAAACGCGGTGTCGCCATCCGCTACCGCACGCGGGCGCTCGACCTTCTTTATGACGGCGGCCGCATCGAAGGCGTGCGGGTGCGCGAAGATGGCACGCCGCGGGAATTGCGCGCCAACGCGGTGGTGCTGGCCTGCGGCGGCTTCGAGGCCAATCCGGAATGGCGCACGCGCTATCTTGGGCCGGGATGGGATCTCGCCAAGGTGCGCGGCTCGCGTTACAACACCGGCGACGGTATCCGCATGGCGCTTGCAATCGGCGCGGCCCCGTCTGGCAACTGGTCGGGCTGTCATGCCGTGCAGTGGGAAATGAACGCGCCCGAGTTCGGCGACCTTGCCGTCGGCGATCAATTCCAGAAGCACTCCTATCCGTTCGGTATCCTGATCAACGCGGCGGGCAAGCGCTTCGTCGACGAGGGCGCGGATTTCCGCAACTACACCTACGCCAAATATGGCCGCGTGGTGCTGGAGCAGCCGGGCCAGTTCGCCTGGCAGATCTTCGACCGGAAGGTGAAACACCTGCTGCGCGACGAATACAATATCCGGCAGGTCACCAAGGCGGCGGCAAACTCCATCGAGGATTTTGCGCAAAAGCTCGAGGGCGTTAATGCCGCGGAGTTTCTCAAGACCGTCAAAGAGTGGAATGCGGCGGTGCGCACCGACGTCCCGTTCAACCCGAACGTCAAGGACGGGCGCCGCACGCAAGGTCTTGCCCTCGACAAGAGCAACTGGGCGCACACGCTCGACGCGCCGCCATTCGAAGGCTATGCGGTGACCTGCGGCGTCACCTTCACGTTCGGCGGCCTGCGCATCAACTCGGCTGCCGCCGTGCTCAACACCGACTACGTTGCGATCCGCGGCCTCTATGCCGCCGGCGAGCTTGTCGGCGGCCTGTTCTACTTCAATTATCCGGGCGGTACGGGGCTCATGTCCGGCGCCGTGTTCGGCAGGATCGCCGGCGCGTCGGCCGCCCGCGACGCGAGAGCGGACGCGAATTGCACATCGGTGACTGCAAATGAGTGATCCGTGGCCGACGGAATTGCGCCTGCACAAGGACCGCAAAGCTCTCACAGTTGCCTTTGACGACGGCGCGAGCTTCGAGCTGCCGGCGGAATATTTGCGCGTACGCAGTCCGAGCGCGGAGGTTCAGGGTCATTCGCCGGCCGAACGCCGCGTCGTCGGCGGTAAGCGCGAGGTGCAGATTTTGGAGCTGCACCCGGTCGGCAATTATGCGGTGCGGCTCGTCTTCGACGATATGCATTCGACCGGGATTTTCACCTGGGATTATCTGTTCGAGCTCGGGCGCAATCGCGACAATTATTGGCGCGACTATCTCGGTGAGGTGAAGCAAAAAAACCTTTCGCGCGACCCGGTTGCGCGCTGATGCCCGACCGGCAAATCCGGCGCGGTCAGTGCCCGTTGGGCGGCAGTCCGGCCATGCCTGAGCGGGTCGCCGGCCCATTGGTCGAGCTGACTGCGGGTGGCAGCATATGCGCCAACTGATTGTTGCGGCCCCAGCCTCGGCCCTGGCCGCTCCAGCCCCAGCTGACGATGATCATCAGGATCACAGCCGCCAGGATGCCGAAACCCCATCCGATGCCGCTTCCGTATTGCCTTGGCGGCAAGTCGTTTGGCGTCGCTTCGTTGGGCATTCCTTCGTTAGGCATCGCTTCTTTCCGTGACTGAGAGATGCGACTGTCTAAAGCAACGCACCAGGCCGCGGTAACGTTCCTGAGCCACCTTTTCGTCCCGTAACGATCGGTCAACCTCGGACCGCTATCATCCCCGGCGGTGTCGGGGAGGGGCGTGCGATGGGGCGCCTGCCGACATGAGGACGGCCTTGATCCCTACTGCCTCGGGACCGAGGCCGTGTTTTTATGCCCAATCGCACCCGCGCTTTACAGCCCGTGCGCCACGATCAACAAATAGCCGCAACGGCGCGGTTTGCTCCGTCCCGACTCGGAGCCGGCGGTCGCCGGCGCTTGATCCTTGAAGGGAGCGGGACATGAAACGCCGCGAATTTATTATGCTTTTCGGCGGTGCCGCGGCTTGGCCGCTGCCTTTTCTTTGGCCGTTCGCGGCCCGCGCGCAAACTCCGTCAGGCGCCAATCAACTCCCCGCCGCTTTGGCCGGCCAGGCGAGAGCGGTGGGTCAGGTCGCCACCGTGCAAGGCAGCGCCACCGTGACCCGCGCCGCGGGGAACGCCATTCCTTTGCAGGTCAACGATCCCATTTTCAAAAACGATGCACTGGCTACGGCGGCGGATTCTACGCTTGGCGTCACCTTCGACGACGAGACCACCTTCAGCCTGTCCGCGAATGCGCGCATTGTTGTCAACGAATTCGTTTATCAGGACGGCGGTAACGCCAATGCCGCCGTGTTCAATGTCGTGATCGGCACGGCCGCCTTCGTCGCCAGTCAGGTGGCCAAGACCGGCGACATGAAGATCACGACCCCGATCGCCACGCTTGGCATCCGCGGCACGACCGGCGTCGTCGACGTGCCGCAAGGCGGCGCGGCCGGCGGCGAGGAGCCGCGGATCAAGCTCTATGCCGACACCGACGGCCATGTCGGGCGGATCGAGGTGTTCAATCCGCAAGGCGGCCAGCTCGGTGTCCTGACGCAGGGTGCGAGCGCATTTACGCTGCGGCCGGGCGCCGGTGGGCGATTGCAGGCGGTGCCGTTCCGGATTCCGCCGTTCGAAGCGGCGCGCGATCGTGGCGTGCTGCAACGGCTGTTCGTCTCTCACAATATCGGCCGGCGCATGACCATCGAGCGGCAGCGGTCGCGCGGGCAGCCGAATCGGCCGGGCCGCACGCAACCGTTCAACCGCAATCCGCGCGGCGGCGCGCCGCCACGACCGCAACCGCGCCGCGGCAATCCGGGTCGGGGACAAAGGCCTTAGCCGGTCAATGCGGGGGAGGGGCGCTTGCGCTTCGGTCTGTTAGCTCGTCGCCTCGGGTGTTTGCTCGCGGCATCGATGGCTTTGGCGCCGCCGACGCTTCGCGCCCAATCGGCCGAGGGCGGCAACCCGCCATCCGCATCGGCAATGCCGTCGCCGGCGCTTGCGGCCGCGATGGTCCAATATCGCCGCGCTTTGACCGAATATCTGCAAGTCCAGGCGAGCTACGCGGCCGCGGCCGAGGCGTATTGGAGCTCGATTGCCGCAAAGCGGCATTTGCGGGCGGCGAAACGCGCGCGCGGTGAACAGGTCTCGCTCGACGATTATGTGCTGGCGCAGCCGCCGGTCTATGGCGGCCCGCCGAAACCGCGCGATCCGTCGAAGCCGCAAGAAGAGGCGCCGCCGCCCACGCCTTACGTGCCGGTGGTGGCCGACTTTCTCGCAGCCGCCCAGCGCGAGTTCAAGTTTGCTCCACTTCAGCCGCAGAGCGAGAGCGAATTCAAAGGCGCGTACGCCAGCGTCGCCTTGGCGGCCGGACTGACCAAAGAACAGATCGTGCGTATCTACGGCTTCGAGGTCGGCGGCAACGGCGATTACGACGTGCAGGCGGGGCTTGAATACAATAAGCGGGCGCGCGCGATCACGACGGCGCTGGGCTACAATCAGTTGCTGGCGACCAACACCGTCGAGATCATCGCCGAAAGCGGCAATCAATTCATCAAAAGCCTGGCGGCGCGCGCCGTGCAATTGCCGGACGGCGAACGGAGCGCGCTGGACGGCAAGATCGCCATCCTTCGCAAGATGATCGGCTTCTCGCGCAGCGTTCCCGACGACTGGAACCAGCATCAGGCGCTGGCGAATGCGCCGAAGGGGCTCGGTATCCACGCGGTCAATCTGGATCTCGACATCGGGCCGTTACTGCAAACGCAAAAGCTTATGGATTCCGTCGTGTTTGCACGGCGCAAAGGCATCGGCCAGACGCTCAGCGCCGCCGAGCTGGAAATGATGAATCTCACCGGCGACGGCAACGGCCTCGATATGATCACCCTGCCGCCAGCCTGGCGCGACAAGGTGCCGACCGCCAACTTCTTTCAGCGCAGCGGCTATCGGGACAATCCGGTGGCGCAGCGCAACAACGTCGCCGGCAAACTGATCGCGGCCACCGATGCGCGCATGGACCAGGAGGTGAAGAAGCCGGGGGCGAAGGAATTGGCGGCGGCGCTGCGGTGAAAGCCTTGGCGCCACGCGCCTCAGACGAGCGTCTCGGAGATCGAACCGGACTCGGCCGGAGCCGTCGGTGCCGTTTTCTCGCCGCCGGCCTGGACGCAGGTCGGCGATTCGATCGGCTTGTCGAGCCGCCGCGAGAGGCCTTCGAACTGCACGTTTTCCTCGACCGTTAGCGATTTGCTGAAAACCTCGCCGTCGATTGTGGGGGCACCCTTGAGGCGGACGTTATTGCCGCGAATGGTGCCCTTGAAAGCGCCGTTGATGCCGACGTCATGCGCGGTGATATTGCCCTCGACGTGGGCGCCGTCGCCGACGATGACCTCTACGGCCTGGATGTCGCCGATCACGCGGCCGAAGATCTGTGCCGAGCCTTCACAAACGATATTGCCGGTGATGAGCATGCCGGGACCGAGCGTGGAGACCGTGTCGGTGGGATTTTTCGCAACCGTCGTTCCCTCGCTGCGCTTGCCGTTGGCTGCCGTTCCGTTGAGGCCGTTCTTGTCGTCCGCAGCCTTCGCTTGAGAAAAGTATCCCAATGTTCCCTCCTGTCTTCACGCATTGACTTGACGCATGGACTTGGCCGACGCCCGCGAGCGTCGATCGCCGCTCGCTTAATTTCTTGCTTTCGGCTGGCACAGCGTCTGCCGCGGCCTGTATCGACTGGCAAGCAGAGGTGCACCATGAGCGACGAAACGATAGCGGCGGCGGTCGAGCGGTTCGTCAAAAAGGTCAGCTTCTCCGCGCAACAGGAATTGGAAAGGGTCACTCGCGCGGCAGTCGCCAGCGGCCAACTTCAGGGCCACGAATACCGCGGCGGTGACCGTTTCGAATGAAAAAGTAGGCCTGATGGCCACGATCTACTCAAAGATCGAGCTTTGATCCTTCAGGCGCGCCTTCGATAAGGCGCCGCGCTTGACACCCTGCCGAGCCGTTCCTTAAATCCAGCGCCGATTGGACCGGGCGCTTAGCTCAGCGGGAGAGCGTTCCCTTCACACGGGAGAGGTCGTAGGTTCAATCCCTACAGCGCCCACCATTTAGACAAAACATTGATTTTTAAGCGTTTTTTACTTTGAAATTCAGCTTGATGGTACAGCCTGATGGTACAGCATGACAACACAGCAGCGCAGCTCCGCCAGAGCTTGTACTCGTTGATTCACCGGCAACAGCCTGGGAAGGAGGCGCGCGGCATTCGTTCGGGGATCAGGTTGAGCCTTCGGCGCTACGCAGAGTCTTGCCTCCGCGCCGATACTAGAAAAGTTCAGGGCTGCGGTTCTCCGTGAGGCACCACAAGGCGACCTAGGAGCCTTCTCTCGGGACCAGCGTGTACCAAACTACGAATCTTGGGGGTCAGGAGTTCGAATCTCTGTGCGCCGGGAGACCGGCAAGGAGTAGTCGGTGGAAGTCCGACACGATGAAGGAGTAGCGAACCGCATCGGCCCCGAGCCGTGCATCGCTGGCCGCGAGGCCAGCGGTGAAGCGTCGGCAGGGGAGGGCACAGGCCGGCCACTGAGCCGCGATAGGAATATCCTGGGTGCCGACGCTGTAGAGATAGCGGAAGGCAATATGGTCGAGCACGCCAACGCGAGTGCTCGGGCAACCCGGCGTGGTCAGAGAACCTGGCATGTGTCGACGCTTCTTGCACGGGAACCGGGAGATCTCGCGTCCGGCCGGCGGCAAAGCCGTTTCGGTCTGCATCGGGAAGGCGAGGAGCCGTAGCCGATGACGCACGGGCGCGAGAAGTCAGACTCCGCCATAGTAGCTGGGAAGCCGACGAACAAAGTGGAGCAATCCGCTGCGGAGCCGGTGGAGCCAAGGGCGGAGGCCGAGGGGAATGCGAGTCAGCAAAGCACGTGCCGGGCGCAGGACCGGGAAAGCGTGTCACAGGCGCTGGAGCGCATACGGGCAATCGAGCTTAGCGGCGAGCTGATCGAGTTCGATGCGCCGTGCCCTGAGGGATTTAAGCGCCGCTGCCGTCGCGCTCGGCACTTCATCAGGTTCGCGGGCGTCGTTCTCATCCAAACCGACCAGATACTCGGCGATCCGGCGATCGAGATGGGCAGCCTCTTCCGCGATCTCTCGCCGACCCATAACGCATTTGGCGCTTGCCGCTGCCCGAAACTTGGAGCCGTCGAGCGCTACCAAGCGCGCCGTGAAAAGGCCCTGATCTCGACAGAACAGCACAAAGGCTCGGCAGGTCCCCACGATCGCGGCACCGTTGTCGCGTCGAAAATCCGCAATCGTCTTGAAGTCGGGCGCCAGCCTGCGCAGAAGCCACATGACCTCGACATTGCGAGAACACTCGCGCTCCAGCCGGCGCGACGAGCGCACTTCGTTGAGGTAGCCATAAAGATAAAGCTTCAGCAGGTCCCGCGGATCGTAGGGAGGCCGTCCGGTCACCGCCGGCACCGACCGCCCGAAGCCGAGGCCTCTCACGTCAAGACCATCTACAAACGCGTCGATCACCCGAACCGAGGCATCCGCCGCTACATAGTCCTCAATCGCCGCCGGCAGCAGTGCCGCCTGACCACGATCCTCGCCCTGAACGTAGCTCATGAAAAAGGCCGCATCGTTGTCGATGCGGCCTTTCTTATCTGACTCGCTTAGTTCTCACACAGCCTGCGCGAGGCGGTCTCTCCGAAATCCGATATGTGTTTAGATTACGCGGCCGCAAAAGCAGCAGCGTTCTTCCGCTTCCTGCGCGTGGCAATCAGACCCAACGCGCCGAGGCCGGCGGCGAATAACGGTGCCGCTGCAGGGAGAGGCGTTGTTGTAACTTCTCCCGCGTCCGCTATGAACTCGGCACACAAGGCGAAATAAAGAGAGCACCCACTGTATGTCTCAAATGCCCCGAACGATTCCACGTAATTGCCTGTGACCCCGACAGTGCCGCCACCACTCGCTGGCAGTGCTGCAGCAAACGTTAAATCCAAAACATCACCGTTCGATGAGGTGGCCTTAAGTTCGGTCGCGGTTGACCCATCATCCACGTTAAAAACATCGCCATTAACAAAACCATATGTTGCCGTAATAGAAATGTTGGAAAAAGCACCATTATAATCAAACGTCCCGGACAACGTGCCGGATTCATAGAAGAATGACGAATATGACACTCCCTCCAAGGTAAAAGTTTCCACAGGGCTCGCCCAGGCCCTGATCGGGGCGAACAACATTACGCACGTCATCATGACTATCGCAAAAGCTTTGGTTTTCACAGCTCGCCCCCTTTTACATGCCTCGTATACAATGTGAATTCCATTCGTCCGCAGCGCAAGCGCGAAGAAGATGTACTCCGGCCGCTTGTCGGCCCTATCGAGGGGGCCTGCATGGGGCCTGACTGCGACGCACGCTCCGCGTCCGTT
>Ga0302326_10010925_pt1 | contig 19605 bp, 22 predicted proteins | sample Palsa_T0_3_FD_202264 | JGI IMG/M metagenome (GOLD analysis project Ga0302326, IMG submission 202264) | Peat permafrost microbial communities from Stordalen Mire near Abisko, Sweden - Palsa_T0_3 | ecosystem: Environmental > Terrestrial > Soil > Palsa > Peat permafrost | place: Sweden: Abisko...
ATTCGCCATTCCATCGTCCGCTCCCGGCGAGAGCCAGAAGCCAACGATAAGGGACGAATCTCCGCTTTCTCAAAATGGCCGGTTTTGGCGCGCCCATCAGTGGCCGGTTTTGCGCGCCCGATGACACCCTGGCTTGGGCGGATTCAAACGGCCTCATTTTTCTTTCGCGATTTGAAAGGATTCGGTACCGGTGGAGACGCGTTTCGCCTTACCGGAAACCATGTACTGGATGTAATAGGTGGAAGAATCGGGACGCTGAACGAGACTGGCACCCCTTTCGGGATGAGAGAGCTTTGGGACTTGGCGAGTCCGGAATCATTTTAGCCGATAGCCGCCGTTTGTGTACAGGTTTGTGTACATTTCGGCGTCTGTTAGGAAAAAAAGAAGGGACTCACGATTCCGTAAGTCCCTTCTCTTCAAGCAGTAGCGGGGGGAGGATTCGAACCTCCGACCTCCGGGTTATGAGCCCGACGAGCTACCAGGCTGCTCTACCCCGCGATCTATAATCAGTCTAGAAGGCTTGGCCGCATTGTCAAGGTGAGAAGAGAAGAGAGATTACGCGTCGGTAATAGGGTTTTATGATCGGCGACTTGCATCGTGGAAGACGCCGGCGATAAAGCGGCGATCGAAATCGTGATGGAGGCTTAATGGGCCGCGTATGTCTGATCGATCTGCCGGGACTGAGTCGGGAGTTGCTTGGCTTTGTGCCGGGCGATTCGATGCTTGGGAAATGGATGAAACAGCAGCGGGTCGTTGCGCTGACTCCAAGCTGGCCGGCGGTGACTTGCTCGGTACAGGCGACGCTCACCACTGGGCAACCGCCAGCCAAGCATGGGATCGTGAGCAACGGCGTGGCAACGTATCGGTCGGTGGAGGACCAGAGGCTGGTGGATGCGAGCAATTTTGCGGAGTACAGGCGAAATGTCAGCTTCTGGGAGCAGTCGAATCAGTTCCTGAATGTGTCGCGCTTCTGGCAGGATGAGGCTGGTGAGAGCCGGTACAAAACCGCCCTTCTCTTTTTTCAACATTCGATGCCCGGGTTTGGCGGAGTGGCTCGGCCGGCGGCGGATGTGGTGTTGACACCCAAGCCGGATCATGGACCCGATGGAAAGCTCGTGAGCCTTTGCTGGTCTAGTCCTGCGGAACTCGTGCCGAGGCTGTTTAAGGAACTCGGGCCGTTTCCGTTGATGCAGTATTGGGGACCAATGGCGGGGATTGCGTCGAGCCAATGGATCGCCAAGGCGGCCGCTTCGGTTTGGCAGATCGAGAAGCCGAGGTTGCAACTCGTTTACGTTCCGCATCTGGATTACGACCTTCAGCGGTTTGGGCCACAGTCGATGCAAGCGCGCAAGGCAGTGGCGGACGTTGCCATGGCGATCGAACCGCTGCTTGCCGCGGTGTGGGGCGATGGGGGGAAGGTGCTGATCGCCAGCGAATATGCGATCGAGTCGGTCGATCGATCGATCCAGCCCAATGCGCTCCTGAGGGAAGCGGGATTGCTGAGAACCGTGCCAACAGCGGAGGGGGAGCTGATCGATTACAAGCGGTCGACGGCATTCGCGATGATGGATCATCAGATAGCCCATTTGTATTCCAAGGAGGCAGCAGCGGTAGAGTTGCTGAGGAAGGCGGGTTTGAAGATGCTGGATCGATCGCTTCTGGATCATCCCCGCGCGGGTGATACGCTATTGGAGGCGCCAGCAGGGGCGTGGCTGGATTATCGATGGTGGAAAGATGCGGGGGACGCGCCGTCATTCGCAGGGACAGTCGACATTCATCGAAAGCCGGGCTACGACCCGTTCGAGTTATTTTTCGATCCAGCCAGTCGGACCATCACGCAGAATGCGAAGTTGATCCGTGGGAGCCATGGACGCGTTAAGCCGGGAGAGGCAGTTCTGATCGGGGAGGGGGCGACGGTTCAATCGGGATTAGGGATTTCGCAGGTGAGTTCGGTGGTTGAGGCGATGTTGTAGTTTTTTTCCGTCCCAATCTGAAACGTCCCCAAACGCTGGCCGCTGAAGCGGTCAGCCCGGTACGCGAAATTGGGCTGAGCGCCGGATGTCAGTAGCGTTTGGCATTCTCGAGGATGCTGCCGGGCTTGGCGAAACGTTCCCATGATTCGCCGTGGCATTTGGGACAGATCCGCGGGGCGACGACGACATCCGCCGGCTCGTAACCACAGGAGTGGCACTGCAGTTGGAAAACTGCTGGGCGCGTCAAGACCGCATGATTCCGCTCGTAGGTCAAAAATTGTCCCTGCGCCGAAAATCGCTCCATGCTGATTGACATATATAGCACTCCTTGGCTTCCAAAAGGTCTATTCCATTCTCAACGTCAACGCGAGTTGGGGAACAAAGAGTGTGCCACTGGCCCGATAGTCGGTCCCAAGGCGATTCTCGACCGCTGTAATGGAGTCGGGGCAGCAAGAGCCGGCGAACACATTAGGCCGACTACGACGACTTGTCATGCCTGCGTAAGAACGTCGCCGGCGAGCGGGGAACCCCGTTTCTCAAGCTCATATTGTCGCAGCTTACGTTGGAGCGTCCGAACGGAGATGCCTAGTCGGTTGGCCGCATGGGTCCGGTTTCCACCGTATTGGTCCAGCGCCTTGGTGATGGCGAGTTTCTCAAGTTCTTCCATGGTGAGACCTGTGGGGATCTCCTGCGAAGCGCTGCGGGGCAAAGAGCCCTCGGCGATGCGCTCGGGCAAATCGCGCTCGGTGAGCATTTCGCCCTCGGCCAGGACCATCATGCTCTCAAGCGTATTGCGCAGCTCGCGCACGTTGCCGGGCCAACGATAGATTTGAAACCGCCGCATGACTTCAGGGGAAATCTTTCGTGGGGACGTGTGCTTGTTGGCGGTGATTTCCTTGAGAAAATGCTCGACCAGGACGGGGATGTCATCGGGCCGTTCGCGCAAGGGAGGCAGAGTGATGGTCACGACGTTCAGGCGGTAAAAGAGATCCTCGCGGAACGTGCCTGCCTCAACCATTTTGCGGATGTCCCGGCTCGTGGCGGCCAGGACACGGACGTCCACCTTGCGGTCTTCGTGTCCGCCAACCGGCGTGACGGTCAGTGTTTCAAGGACGCGCAGCAGCTTTGCCTGAAGCGCCAGCTCGAAATCGCCTACTTCGTCAATGAAGAGGGTGCCGCCATCTGCCTGTTCAAACCGCCCTACCCGCCGATCGGTCGCGCCGGTGAACGCGCCACGAACGTGGCCAAACAATTCGCTCTCCACCAGCGTCGGCGGCACGGCGGCGATGTTCACGGCAACGAATGCGTTCTTCTTCCGTAAACTATTGTGATGTAGTGCCTGCGCGACCAATTCCTTGCCCGTGCCGCTTTCACCGAGAATGAAAACGGTGCTATCAACCGGAGCGGCCCGCTGGATCTTGGCGAAAACATCCTTCATCTGCTTGCTGGAGCCGATGATCTGATCCAGGCCAAAACGCTGATCGAGCCGGCGGCGGAGATGATCGATCTCCTTATCCTTCTGCATGTGCTCGATGGCGCGTCGAATCAGCAGCACCAACTCGTCGGTGTTAATGGGCTTGGTGACGTAGTCATATGCGCCTTTGCGCATGGCATCGACGATGTTATTGGGTGCGCGTTCGCCGGTGACGAGAATGAATTGGGTGTCCGCCTTGCGCTTTTTCCACAACTGCAGGAGATCGATGCCGCTGACATCTCCCATGTGCAGATCCGAGAGGACCACATCGACGTTTTCATCAATGTAACCCAGGGCTTTGTCGGCGTTTTCGGCTCCGAAAACCGTGAATCCATCGGCCTTTAGGAGCGTACTGAGCGCCCGGCGCTCGGCTTCATGGTCTTCAACGACCAAAACACGTCCTTGGTTTCCCATGCGACCTCGCTCGAAAGGATGACACCGTTGAAAGTCAGGTTGACGACTAAAAGTCATACCATACCTGTTTCGTCGCCGACAACGCCTAAAATGTCGTGACGGAGGCTTTTGACAGTATTTTGCCAGTCGAAATCACAATCTTGGCTTGGTATTGATGGGGGTGAAACAAAACGAAAAAAAATGGAACATTTTCTTCCCGTCCCATGAGCTTGCAAAGCAAGTCATCCATGACGCGCCGCATTTCCATCGCTTTCACGTTGCTTCTTTCGCTTGCGGGTTTGGCAATTGCCGCAGGTCCCAAGGTGGTCATCACATCACCGGACAATGGCGAGATGGATGTTTCTCCTGATGTAACGGAGATCCGCATCCAGTTCGATCAGCCGATGAGCCCGCGCGGTCGATCGGTTGTGGGAGGCGGCGAGAATTTCCCTGATATCTCGGGCGACCTGAAATGGGCGGACAACGAGACGTTTATCATTCCGGTTACGCTCAAGCCGGATCATCAGTATCAATTCAGCATTAACAGCGACGCGTTCAAAGGTTTCGCCAACACCAGTGGTCAACCGGCGGAGTGGTACACGGTCAGCTTCCATACCCGTGCCGCAAGCGCGGCACCTGCAGCTCCGGATGTAACGCCGGATCAGAATAAGCTGGCGCTTGCGGCGCTGAAGCAAGCCATCGATCAGGATTATGCCCATCGCGATCGGTTGAAGATCGATTGGGACAAGGAGATCACCAAGCGGCAGAAGAGCTTTGAGAATGCCAAAAGTGCCAACGAATTCGCCCGGCTGACGGCTCACCTGTTGCGCGTGTCGGAGGATGGACACGTCTGGGTGGAAGCCGGTGCAGTACACATCGGAACGCACACCAATTCCGCGCCGCCCAATTTCAATATCCAACTGCTCGCGCAGACGGTTCCGCAATGGACGGAGCATTCCAACGGCATTGTCACGGGCCGGTTCGACGATGGAATAGGCTACATTCTCTTCTCCGAATGTAGCAAGGAACAGGCTGACGGCTTCGATGCCGCGCTCGACGACATGAAGGATACCAAGGCGCTGATTATCGACGCACGACTTAACGGCGGTGGCGACGAGATTGCAGCGCAGCAGGTGGCCGGGAGATTTATTGAGAAGCCGGCGGTTTACGCAAAAGACCGCATCTACGAAGCTGGAAATTGGACTGGGCCATTCGATAGAACAGTCCAGCCCCGGAATGATGCGCAGCGCTACGACAAACCCGTCGCGGTTTTGATCGGCGCGAAGGTTGTCAGCAGTGCCGAGTCGTTCGTGCTCATGATGCGGCAAGCTACCAACGCGAAACTGATCGGCGATGTGACCGGCGGTTCATCCGGCCGCCCGATGCCGCACCAATTGGGCAATAGCGTGACCGTCTACCTGCCGAGTTGGGAAGATCAATTGCCGGATGGCACGCCGCTGGAGGGCCGGGGAGTGCGGCCCGACATCCTGATCAAAACGAATCTGCGCGATTTGGCGAAATCGGATGCGGTGGTGGAAGGGGCATTGAAACGGTTGAGAGCGATTGGTAACGGAGCACCGTAGCCGACGAGTCACCCGATTCATCTGTCGCCCATCTCAACGATTCTCATAACTCGTTGAAATCGCGGCAGCGGCTTCCCATTGCCGTAACCATACTTCAGTTGACGCAATCGCTCGCACTCGCGCAATCGAGCGGCAGGCGTTTTGGCGCGCCAAAACTCGATCTCCGCCCATTCGGCGTCGGTAAAGCCACAGAAGGCAGGCGTTGCTTTAGCCGCGGGCCGCATCGGTGCAGTCTTCTTTGGCTTCTTCGGCTTCTTCGGCATCTCGTCGCCTCGGTGTTGGCAACTCGTTTTCGACGATACGTCCAGCTACCGCCGTCCAAGCTTCTCAAGCCTCTCGACATCGGCACGGTCGCCTGCCCGGCCCGTGGCCGACTTGTTCCTTTTCAAATCATCCAAATCGATTACGGGGACTCTAATTCCATCGATCTCCATCAAGCGGCGACGCGCAAAGCATTCAGGAAACTTAACGCCAGCGATTTCTGAGAGCACCTCAAGGCGGTTTGGGGGCATGCCCATGCGGAGGACAGTGCGCGGGGGCTGGAACAACGGATCAGGCAGATTGCTTCGCGAAAAGCCAAACGTGTGAAGAACTTCCCGGAGCCGGCCGACGTTCGTGGAGTCGGTCGCGACCCAGACATCCATATCCTTTGTCGGCCGAACGTGCCCGTACATGCAGACGGCGTATCCGCCGATCAGCAGATACTCAATCCCGCTCGAGTTCAACAAGTTCAAGAACTCTTTGAAGTCTTGCGTCAACCGCAGCGTCGCCATAGACCCACCTGCGCAGGTATTCGAGTGCCTCGATTCGCTCTGTCGGAGTTCGAGACATCCAATAGTCGATGTCGGCGGCGTCGGCCTCGTCAAACGAGGTCAACTGAACAACCGAACGATCGATCCGCTCGTCAATCATCTTACTGCTCGTAAGATTCGTCCTTCTGACCGCAACGCTAGTCGCTGAAGCGGCTAGCCCAGTCGGTCGGGTGCTGAAGCTATGCTTTCATTCGCACCCTCACGCCGCCTTGGTCTTGTTGTAATACGTCGGCATCGGCTTGCCGAGTTTTTCCCAATGCTTGTTGATCGTGTCCGCTTTGCCGGCGCTGTTGAGAACGTGCAGCTTGCGCTGAACCATGCTGGTGATGGCTTCGCGCGCGGGGCCGAGGTAATTGCGGGGATCGAACTCGGCGGCCTTGGTGGCGAAGACTTCGCGGATCTTGGCGGTCATTGCCAGGCGAAGATCGGTGTCGATGTTGACCTTGCAGACGCCGTATTTCTGGACGGCCATGGCGATCTGGTCTTCGGGAACGCCCTTGGCGTTGGGCATGGCGCCGCCGTACTTGTTGACCAGGTCGATAAATTCCTGGGGAACCGATGAACTGCCGTGCATGACCAGCGGCAGGCCGGGGCAGGTTTTCATTATCTGTTCGATACGATTGAAGGCGAGCTTGGCCTCGTGCTTGAATTTGAACGCGCCGTGTGATGTGCCGATGGCGACGGCGAGGCTGTCGATGCCGGTTCGCTTCCAGAAATCGACGGCTTGCAGCGGATCGGTCAGAAACTTCTCGATGTTCTTCTCGTACTCCTCGGCATTGAGGCCGACGACATCCTCTTCGATGCCGCCGAGCATGCCCAGTTCGGCTTCCACCACAACGCCGGCGGCGTGGGCGAGATCGGTGGCGTCCTTGGTGAGTTTCACATTTTTTTCGTATTCGTGGTGGCTGCCGTCGATCATGACGGAGGTGTAGCCGTCCTTGACGCAGGTATTGATGAGATCAATGGTATCGCCATGATCGCAGTGAACGGCGATGGGAATTTCAGGGTATTCGGCAACGCCGGCGTCGATGATGGCCTTGAGATAGCGGATGTTGGCGTATTTCCGGGCGCCCTTGCTGATTTGCAGAATGCAGGGGGACTTTTCCTTCTGGCAGGCGTCGAGGATTGACTGGGCCAGTTCCATGTTATTGACGTTGAAGGCGCCGACGGCAAATCCGCCATCGTAGGCGAGGTCGAACATCGGCTTTGTGGTCATCAGCGGCATAAAAAGGCCGTCCTTTCGAGATGCGTAATCGGGGTGATTCGGGGATTATTGTAGCAGAATGGGCGGTTCATTTCACAATTGGGCGCGTTCTGAAGATGCCCCAGTAAAGGCTTCGATCGCCTCAGCCCAGGCTGGGCGCGCCGGTGTGGGTGTCGAAGTGATCGGTCAGTCGCGAAGCAGGGTTTCGAGAGACCCGACGAACTGGCTACGTGGCATCACGCGGTCGATGCCGGCCGCACGCGCCTTGGCGATGGTTTCACCGTCCACGTGAGAGACAAACCCGATCACCTGGCGACCCTGCGCAGCTGATTTCCATATCGTGGCGGCGTCGAGCGTGCCTGGCTGGTTCAGATCGACAATCAAGCGATCGCCGGTTCGGTCGGTAAGAGTCGCCGGATCACGCAACATCTCGATTCCTATTCCCCCCGCTTTGGCCGTTGCGGAGATTTTGGACGAGAACATCAGGTCGCGGACCAGCACAAGCGTCACGGGCATCATTTCATTGAATACCAGTTGCCGGCGGATCGCAAGCGCAGGTGGGTCACGACGATAGCCCGATAATCTCTCATCCCACCCGCCGGAATCTGCCGAAATTAGGAAATATGGACCTGGCCACGCTATTCGGCATGCTGCTCGCGTGGGGAGCGGTGCTCTTCTCAATGTATCATTGCACCGAAGGGCAGATGGGGGCGTATTTCAAACCACCGGAGATTTTTCTGGTGCTGGGCGGATCAATAGGGGCGGCTTTGCTGTCGATGCCCCTCCACGCCGTCACGGGTGTGGTCGGCTACCTGAAAAAAGTGATCTTCGACAAACACGTTCACATCGAGCACCTGATCTCTGAAATGGTCAGCTATGCCGAGACCGCCCGTCGCGACGGCGTATTGGCGCTGGAAACCGTGGCGCGGGAGGCGCCCGATCCGTTCCTTCGCCGAGGATTGCAGTTGACGATCGACGGGACCGACCCGGAGATCATCGAGCGCATCATGCGGATCGAAATCGACTCGATGGTGGAGCGGCACAAACATGGGAAACACTTTTTCGGCACGCTCGCGAAATTCGGGCCTGGTTTTGGATTGATGGCCACGCTGATCGCCCAGGTCGCCATGTTTCGTGCGCTGGGAGGCGAAGCAAGTGCGATCGGCCAGGCACTGGCAGTCGCCCTTACAGGCACGCTCTATGGCTGCATGCTGCAAAATCTCCTTGCCGGGCCTCTCTCCGAAAAGCTGGCGCTAAAGAGCCACGAAGAAGCTTTCAGCATGGAAATTGTCCTGCAAGGGGTGCTGGCGATCCAGGCGGGGAACAATCCGCGGGTTGTGGAGATGCAGTTACTCAGCTTCCTGAGCAACAAGCAACAGGCGGCGATTCCCAAAGCAGCATAAGAGAAGGTTCACCGCAGAGACGCTGAGAGCGCGGAGAAAAATGGAAATTAACGAGATTACCGACGCGATCATCGGAGCGGCGATCGAGGTCCATCGCGCGTTGGGTCCGGGATTGCTCGAATCAACCTATCAGCGATGTCTAGGCCATGAGCTGACGCTACGAAAGATTTCGTTTGCAAAAGAGATAGATTTGCCCGTTCTTTACAAGGGATTGGCATTGGACTGCGGATACCGGCTGGATTTAATTGTCTTGAATGCTGTCGTAGTAGAGGTGAAATCGGTGCAAGGCCTTGATCGAATCCACGATGCACAGATGCTAACCTACCTTAAGCTTGGTGGCTTCCGAGCCGGTCTGCTGATCAACTTTAACGTCCCACTCCTCAAGTATGGAATCCGTCGGGAGGTTCTGGGGCTTCCTGAATAGCCTCCGCGTCCTCTGCGGTGAACCCGCATTTCTTATGGCAAAAGGCAACTGCAAATGCAAACACGTCGAATGTGAAGAATGCCCCGAATGGATCTTCACGTTTGCCGATCTGGTCATGTTGATGATGGGGTTCTTCGTTATCCTTTGGGTGCTCAAGCCCAATCCCGACAAGAACCCGCCCGGCTCGCCCGCTCCCAACGATGATCTGGTCAAGGTCGAAGCCTCCATTCGCGAGGCTTTCGGTTACGTGCCGGATCCGACGAGCAAGGATCCGGTCGACATCGAGATGCTGCTGAAAAAAATTCAAGCGCTGAAACTTAATGGTCCCGGCGAAAAGGGCAAGACCAACCTCGAACGTAAAGGGGCTCAGGGCGTTGAGGATGAAGTGACCGCAATTCGACGGAGCAAGCAGGCCTCCGTCGGCGGAAGGTTGCTGTTTGGCGTTGGCGATGCGGAGCTAAGCCCGGACATCATCAAGCCGCTGGACGAAATCGCCGAGCAGATCCGCGGGCATCGGAGCATTGTCATGATCAAGGGTCATACAGGCCTGGACGACTTCGCCGAAGGCGCAACCCCTCAACAAAACATGGACCTCTCGCTCAAGCGGGCCCAGCACGTGGCGGATTATTTGATTTCCAAAGGAGTGTCGGCAGATATTCTTCGCGTGCAGGGATGCTCGACGTTTGAACCGGTTATTCAGCGGGCCTATACCCCCGAGGGCCGGGCGAGCAATCGGCGTGTTGAAGTGGAAGCCACCGCCACGCTGGTTGAATCCTTCCAGGATGCGCCGGCATCGCAGCCGACGCTGATCGATACGCCGCCTGCCGACAACTCGGGGAAATGATGATTGAGCAACGATGAATGAAGAGGTCGCTTATTGCCCCATCTCATTCTTTATTCTTCAGGCGTCATTCCGCCTTCTGCATTTGAAAAAGGGCGGCCGCGTCTTCCAGACGGGGCCGCCCTTTGGATTTCTGTCCAGGCCGTTCTGGCGAGCGGCCCGGACGTGACTGTCTGATAATTTATTCGTTGCCGGTCGTCTCCTCGAGCATCTTGCGCAGGTACCCATTCTCGCGGCGCGTCGCTTCGAGATCGAACACCAGATATTTGATGCTGAGCCGGAGATAATCCAGGCTTTCCTGCAAGCTGCTGACCGTCTGGCGCAGGCGCTCGTGGCGTTGACGTGTCTCATCAGCCAGCTTCTCGAGCTTTTGACGCTCCGTGACGGGGAGCGTGCTGATCTCGCCCATTAACTCGGCGAGTTTCGACTGAAACTCATGTTCATTCATCACAAACTCCTGCTCTGATGGCACATGCTGAACAAAGGGTGTTCCACGCCGAACTTCCCGGTGGAGCAACTCGCTCTGTGCGTTTTCTCTGCCCGTCTATGCCGGATGTTGACGCCCACCAACAGCGAATGGTGATTTACGACCGCGCAATGCCGCCCGCGCTGGCCGCTTGCATCCCGAGCGGCAATATAGTGGCGCGGCTTTGCGATTCGTAGAGAAATTCGCCGTGACGACAGGCCAATTCTGCGAAAGTCCGATAAATCGGCTAAACTAATCCGGTTCTACTTATTTTCGCGATTCTTACGATTGGCGCGCGAAGATCGGAAGTGAACGATGGCAGATCAGAAGAAAAACGAGGTAGCCGAAGCCCTGGCGGCAATGGCGCGCGGAGCCGTTCCATCCGAGGGAGAAACCCCTTCGGGCGGGATTCCATCCGAGACCACCGTCTTTGGCTCGCCACAAGGCCGACCCGCCTCAGATGAGCGCTCCACGGACGGGCCGCCCGCGTTGCCGCGATCGCAGATTCAGCCATCATCGCAATCCCAATCGCCCGCGACATTCCCCCAGCCCGTCACTGCCGAAGACCCCGGCCAGCCCCGCCGTCCGGCACGCCCCAGCGGCCCGCGGACTTCGATTCCGAAGAATGCGCCGCTTCCCTCGGCTATCGCTCCGCAAAAACGAATCGCGCCATCCGATCTAGATGAGGGCCCCGCGAGAGTACGGCCCGCCCGGCCCGAGCGGCGTACCGAGGCTCCTGCCCCGCCGATGGGCGTCGAAGAAGAACAACCTGCGGGGACGCTTGCCGAAATCATCGAAGATGATGAGACAATTGCGGCCGCGCCGGATGCATCCGCGTTCGCCCCTCGTATTTCCCGCAAGCCGGCCCAGGCTCGGCTCTTTGCCAACCTTTCCTTTCGCCGGACGATCATCCCCATCCTGCTCACCTGCGGCTTGATGCTTCCGACGATCGGCCTATGGTCGATGTTCGATCCCGACGCACCGCTTGCCGCCGTCGGCAGGGGCGTCGAGGTCCTCTTGATTGTCGTCGGCGCGATCCTCTTTATTTTGGGAATCCTTAACGCATTCCATGTAAGACACATTCTCGCCATGGCAGCCAAACGCCAAAGCGATTGAGTGGACGACGGAAACTTCCGGCAACTGCTCTGGCCGCTTCACCCCAACTTCGCCAGGATGCCCAAAACGGCAAAATACACGGCGATTCGCACGATCAGGATAACCCACACGCAGTACCACGTGTCGCTTTCATCGAGATCGAATAGTGCTCCGAGCAATGCAAAGTACAAGATAAACTCACCCGCCAAAGCGAACAGTCCGCCAAAAAAAGGAATAATGCGTAACAGCGGGTAAGCCAGACCCACGGCGGCGGCTGGCGCCACAGTGATCGCTGCCAGCTTGAACGTCGCGATCCAGAATTGCCCCAGATCGATCCGCCGAAGCCGCGCGGCGAGCAAGATCCCAGCCAGCATGACTGCCGTGCCGAAAATCAGTTCAACGCCGACATATATGAGTGCGCCATCCGCCCCGCCACCTCTGAGGAAAGCCGAAACGACCTCGATCACCACGCCGCCGCCAAGCAGCCACATCGGCATCTGCAGGTTCTTGATCGCCTCGGGATCGGCGCTCTTCGGGGCGTGTACTTTCTTCGATCGATATCCCAGCGCTGGTCGAAGCACGGGTTTTGGATCGGAGGAAGGTGTAACGGCAATCACGGGGCGCGGGTCTTCGGCCGCCAAGTCATAGATGTTTTCCTTCGATTGGTGCCCTTCCATGAAGGGCCATGGTAAATGACCACGGAATGCATTTCGCTTATAAATTGCTTGGTTTTTCTTATGCCTAAACCCCCCGCACAGCTGGGGTGATTCTTCAATATGAGTGATGTACCAAGCCTTCCTCCGCCGCCTCGTGCTGATATTCCGGGGTTCGCGAGCATTCTGCGCGGCATTCGCTCGCGCGCTGATACTGCCGATCAGAGCGGACATTGGCCCGAGGAAGACCTGCACGCCCTGGTGGAGATTGGGGCAATGCGCTGGCAATTGCCGCGCGAGATGGGCGGGGATGATCTGTCGTCACTGGAGATTCACCTGCGATATGAGGCGATCGCCAGTGCGTCGCTCGCCACCGCCCTTGTGCTCTCGCAGCGCGATTCGGCCGCGGGACAGATTGATGGAGCCGAATCGGATTCGCTCCGGCGAGAATTGCTGCCGGCGTTGGCCGCAAATGAAGTATTCAGCACGGTCGGCATCGCGCAGTTGACGACCAGTCATCAGCGAGGCCGGCCGGCATTGATGGCAGTGCCGACCGAGAGTGGATATCGGCTCGATGGAGTCATCCCGTGGGCGACGGGGGCGGATCATTGCGATTTTGTAGTGTCCGGAGCAGTGTGCGAAGGGGCTGCGCCGACCCAGATTCTTTTCGTCCTTCCCACCGATTTGCCTGGGGTGATCGTCGAGCCGCCGATACCGATGGTGGCGCTTTCGGCCAGCCGAACGACGGCGATTACCTGCGCGGGCGTGCCGCTGGCGAGGCGGTGGATTCTTTCTGGCCCCAAAGAGCGCGTGATGGGCAATCGACGCAAAGCGCTGGCGATCGGTCAGAGCTTTTGGGCGATGGGGCTTTGCAGATCAGCCCTGGATCTGATCGCGGGCCACGACTCGGAACGGGCGCGACAAACGCATCAGAAACTGAGCGATCAATTGGATATGCTCCGAGCGCGCGTCCTGCAGTTCTGCGAATCGACCGCTCCGCCGCCTGAAGACGCTCCACGACTACGCGGTGGGTGCAACAATCTGGCGGTGCGGATCACCCACGCCGCCGTCGCGCTGTACAAAGGGACTGCGCTGATGTCGGGTCATCCAGGGCAGAGGCTGGCGCGCGAGGCGATGTTTCTGCTCGTCTGGTCGTGTCCCGATCCGGTGATTGATTGCACCGTGGAGTTGTTGAGCGAGTGAAACGAGCCGAGTTAGCCCGGCGTGATTCACGCCGGGCCTGGCTTGGAGGCTCTGTCAGAATCGTTTGTCCCCGTCGATTGTCAGATTGTACTTCGCGGAACACCGCGAAATCGGGCCGAGACGGCCCGGCTCTGTTGGTTTTGAAAAATGGCCTTTGTTTCCCGCGCGGGAGCCAAACTCGAGCACGCGTTGAACACGTTCGCAATTAACGTGGCGGACCTTACCTGCGCTGACCTGGGTTGCAGCACCGGCGGATTCACGGATTGCCTGCTGCAGCGCGGCGCGCGGCGTGTTTATGCGGTAGATACCGGGTATGGCGTGTTGGATTGGAAACTGCGGAAAGACCAGCGGGTCGTCGTCATGGAACGGACCAATGCGATGCACGTGGAATTGCCCGAGCCGATTTCGCTGGTCACGATCGATGTGGCGTGGACGAAACAGCGATATATTCTGCCAGCGGCTCAAAAGTTGCTAAGCCTGCGCGGGCAGATCGTGACGTTAATCAAACCGCATTATGAAGCGCAGCGATCGGTGCTTCGAAACGGTCTGCTGCCGGCCGATCAACTTTCGGCAGTGGTCGCCAGTGTCAGTACGGAAATTCGTTCGCTGGGATTTGAGATTGCGGGGATGGTGGATAGCCCGATCAAAGGCAGCGGTGGGAATGCGGAGGTGTTGGCGTGGCTGATTAGCGCCTCGTAAACTCGCGTTGATGCCAAGCGACCAGGAAACGCCGCTTCTACTGCCGCGCCCCAGGCGACTGGATCGTGTCGCCGGCCACGAGACGTCATCAAATAGGCACATCAAGACCAAAATCGATACCGCCATCGCGCGACCCCAGGGCTATGTGCTGAAGATATTGCACGATCGGATCGACGTGATCGGCGGCGATTCGGCTGGCGTCTTCTACGCTCATGCGACGCTCGCGCAACTGGCCACTCTCTATGGCAAAGAAATTCCCACGCTCTACATCGAGGACTGGCCTGACTTCCGTGCTCGCGGCGTCATGCTGGACGTGAGCCGGGACAAGGTGCCGACGATGGCGACGCTCAAATCGCTGGTCGACAAATTGGCGAGTTGGAAGATCAATCAGCTTCAACTCTACATCGAACATACGTTCGCCTATCGCAATCACTCGGAAGTTTGGAAAGACGCGAGCCCGTTCACGGCGGCGGAGATTCGCGATTTGGATTCATTTTGCCGGGAGCGGTTCATCGATCTGGTTCCGAACCAGAATTCATTCGGGCATATGGAGCGCTGGTTGAAGCATCCACGTTATCTGCCGCTTGCCGAAGCACCTAATGGAGCACAGACGCCTTGGGGATTTTTTTGGGAAGGGCCGTTCAGTTTGTGTCCGACAGACCCGCGGAGCATTGAATTACTCGCCGAGTTGTACGAGGAATTGCTGCCCAATTTCACGAGCGGGCTGTTCAATGTGGGTTGTGATGAGACGTTCGATATCGGTCAGGGACGAAGCGCCGAGCAATGCAGGGAGCGGGGAAAGACGCGGGTTTATGTCGATTTCCTCAAGCAGGTGCATGGGCTGGTGAAGACACATGGCCGGAAGATGATGTTTTGGGGTGACATCATCAAAGAACATCCGGAGATGATTGGTGAGCTAAGCGGCGCGATTGGACTGGTTTGGGGATACGAAGCGGACTCGCCGTTTGATAACGAGTGCGCAGCCTTCGGGAAGGCCGGCATTCCGTTTTACGTTTGCCCCGGCACGAGCAGTTGGTGCTCGATCGCGGGACGGACGGACAACCTGATCGCCAACGCCAAATCGGCGGCGAAGAGCGGTCTTGCCCACGGAGCCGCGGGCTATCTGATGACCGACTGGGGCGATCACGGACATTTGCAATATCTGCCGATCAGCTGCGCGGGATTTGCGGCGGGCGCGGCGTATTCGTGGTGCCTCGATTCCAACGCCGACCTGTCGCTGGCAGGTGTGCTCGATCTTCACGCCTTCGCAGACCATGCCCGCGTGATGGGAAAGCTCGCATGCGATTTGGGGAATGTGTATCAGGCAACCGGAAAGCTGATTAAGAATGCGTCAAGCCTGTTTCGGATTCTCGTACCCCCGCCGACGGCCAGGGTGCCCGCGGCAGGAATGACCGCCGAGGGACTGCTCGCCGCGGCGTCGGCGATCGATGCGGCGATGGCGCCGCTCTCCAAAGCACGAATGATGGGTCCTGAAGCCCAATTAATTCAGGCGGAATTCCGCAACGCCGCAGCGATGTTGAAATATGCCTGTTGTCTTGGTCTGGGCGAGCTGAACGGCCAGAGCGCAGCGGCAGCGAATTTATCCGAAGGCCTTGAATCCATCGTCGAAGAACATTGGCGACTTTGGCTCGCGCGTAACCGTCCCGGAGGATTAACTGACAGCGCGCGGCGGTTGGAGGTGTTGCAGGCTCATGTCGAAGCTCGATGACATTTCGATCCGCCAGACCAGCGCCCAAGCGATTCGGCCGTTGCGTCACTCGGTGCTTCGTGCGGGCCTTCCGTTGGAAGCCGCCGTGTTTGACGGCGATGAGGAAGCCACAAGCCGGCATCTCGCCGCATTGGATCAATCCGGCAAACTCGTTGGCTGCGCCTCGATCGTTTGGCGAAGCTTTAATGATGAGCCTGCCTGGCAACTGCGGGGGATGGCGATCGATGACGGGCTGCGCGGCCGGGGTATAGGCAGACTTCTGTTATCCCGCATCGAGCTGTTGGTGTTGGATGAAGGTCATTCCAGCACGCTATGGTGCAACGCCCGAACCCCGGCCGTTGGGTTCTATTTGGCCATGGGGTGGAAAGAGTTCGGAGAAGAGTTCCAAGTCGAAACCGCAGGCCCGCACTACCGCATGGTTAAGAAGCTGGGAGAGGGATCGCCTTAGACCGTTTATCAACAATAACTTGCATTAACCCCTATTAAATCTATAGAATAATGTGTTGCACCATTGCTGATCCTGCGGTATCTTTCTGGTCGGGGTACTTTGAGCGAGCGCAGGCGACATGGGAAAAGCGTGGTTCAACGTTTCTTTGTTCTCCGCTGTTGCGGCATCTCTATATTGGGTTTCGCTTGCGGGGGTCAGCGTCTACGCACAGGACGTGAAACTGCTCAATGTTTCGTACGACCCCACGCGCGAACTCTATGAAGACCTCAACCCGGTCTTCCTTGATGCGTACAAAAAGCAGACCGGTCAGACTGTTTCGATCGAGCAATCCCATGGCGGATCGGGAAAGCAAGCGCGTGCCGTGCTCGATGGTCTGCGCGCTGACGTCGTCACGCTTGGCTTGGGATACGACATCATCGCATTACAGAAGGCCGGCCTGATCAACGCCGGCTGGCAGGATCGATTGCCTGACAATTCCAGCCCGTACACCAGCACGATCGTCTTTCTAGTTCGCAAGGGAAATCCGAAGAACATCAAAGACTGGAACGATCTCATTGGGCCGGGCGTGCAGGTGATCGTTGCGAATCCAAAATCCAGCGGCGGCGCGCGATGGGCATTTCTCGCCGCCTGGGGACAGGCCGCCGGAGCAAAACAGGGTGATCCAAAGGTGCAGGAACAACTCGATGATGCCAGGGGAGATGCTTATGTTTCGGCCCTGTACCACCACGTGCCAGTGTTGGACAGCGGAGCGCGCGGTTCGACGGTGACGTTCGCCGAGAAATCTGTCGGCGATGTGCTGGTCAGTTGGGAGAATGATGCCTGGTTTGCACGGGAAGAATTCGGGAAGGATAAGTTCGATATCGTCTATCCGAGGATCTCGATTCTCGCCGAGCCGCCGGTGGCGGTGGTGGATAAGGTCGTCGATGAGAGGGGCACACGCGCGGCAGCCGAGGCGTATCTGAAATTCCTCTATACGCCCGAGGCGCAGGAGATCATCGCCTCGGATCACTATCGCCCGCGGCGGAGCGAGTCGATGGCTGCTCATGCCAGCGAGTTTCCCTCCATCCCGCTCTTCTCGATCAACAATGTCGCCGGCGATTGGGAAAAGGCGCAGGCAAAGTTCTTCGCCGATGGGGGCGTCTTCGACCAGATCTACAGGCCAGCCAAATGAACAGTGGCCAAGCGGCCATCAATGCGACCACGGACGACAAAATTCCGGCTCGCCGTTAATGTTCCGTGCCTATGACCGTTACCGTCATTCAGCCGATTCCGATCGAAAAGAACCGACGCCGGCGCGTGCTTCCGGGATTCGGTCTATCGCTGGGATACACGCTCTTTTTTATCAGCGTGATCGTATTAATTCCACTGGCCGCCCTGGCTCGAAAAACCGCATCCCTCACGTGGGCTGATTTTTGGGCAACGGTTACCGATCCGCTGGTCGTTTCTGCCTATAAACTCTCATTCGGCGCTGCAACGTTCGCGGCGATCATCAATGGCCTATTCGGCCTGCTCGTCGCCTGGGTGCTGGTGCGATACACCTTCCCCGGCAGACGCATCGTGGATGCGATGATCGATTTTCCCTTCGCCCTCCCCACCGCCGTTGCCGGGCTCACGTTTGGCGATCTGTACTCCGACCGCGGCTGGCTGGGAAAACTCGGATTCAATCGAGTTCTGATTCAACCCATCGGCTGGCTGATGAATCTGCTGGGCATCGGAGGGCACGATCAGACCGTGGGGGCCGTCACCATGGTTCTTGTCTTCGTCGGCTTGCCCTTTATCGTGCGGACGGTACAGCCGGTGCTTCAGGATTTGGATCACGATCTGGAACAAGCGGCGTCTAGCCTGGGCGCGTCCCCCTTCTATACGTTTCGGCGGGTGGTGTTTCCGCAGCTCTTCCCGGCATGGTTGGCGGGGATAGCATTGGCCTTTGCGCGCGGGGTTGGTGAATACGGATCAGTTATCTTCGTCGCCAGCGGCCAGCCCGGAATATCGGAAATCGCTCCGCTGCGCATCGTCAATGAATTGGCCATATTCAACACCGCGCGTGCGACGGCCATCGGCGTCGTGCTGCTGCTCACATCGCTTCTGATTCTGGTTGCGATCAATGGAATGCAATGGTGGGCGCGGCGAAGCGAGCGCGCCTGATCGCCCACGAGGGCGACTGCTACGCGGAGAACGATGTCGGATGCGATTGAATATTATGGAGTCACGACTACGCGGCCCAGAGCCGGGGGAGGACCCTTGTGGGTGCGATGGACGCTCACGGGGATTGCGATGGGCTTTCTCACGCTCTTTGTGATTTTGCCGGCGGTGAATGTTTTTTCGCAAGCGCTGAGTAACGGCGTGAACGCATATATCGGTGATTTTTTCCCGCGGCATGGCGTGACCGGCGCGCCGCTGCCGCGCGCGCAGCGGCGGCAGATCGCCCAGGCAGCGCAGACATGGGCATCGATCCGCATGACCGTCGGGGTGGCGGCGATCGCGGTTCCCATCAATCTCCTCTTCGGCGTGGCCGCGGCGTGGCTGATCGCCAAGTTCCGGTTCAAGGGGAGGTCGTTGCTGATCGCGCTGATCGATCTGCCATTCTCGGTCTCGCCGGTGATTGCCGGTTTGATTTTCGTGTTGATGTTCGGCCGCGATGGATGGTTGGGCAATTGGGCGACGCATCTGAACTGGGCGTTTCCAGCACCGACGTGGCGCGGCTTGGACGGACACGTATGGCCGGTGGGCTACGAGATGGAGCATTTTACCGGGATCATCTTCACGCCGATGGCAACGGTAATCGCGACGTTGTTCATCACGTTTCCATTTGTCGCGCGCAATCTCATTCCCCTGATGGAAGCGCAGGGCAATGATGAGGAATTGGCGGCGGCGACGTTGGGCGCGGGTGGTTGGGCGATCTTCCGGCGCGTCACACTGCCGAACATCAAATGGGGCTTGCTCTACGGCGTAATTCTCTGCAATGCGCGAGCGATGGGAGAATTTGGTGCGGTCTCGGTAGTGGGGGGGGACCAGGATTCGACGAGGACGGTCCCGCTTCGCGTGGAGCAGCTGTATCTGGGGGGGAGTTTGCAGGCGGCTTTCGCCGTCGCATCCATCCTGACGCTGCTGGCACTGGTCACGTTGGTGTTCAAGTCCATCCTGGAGTGGAAGCAGCGGCGCGATTTGGCGGCCGCCGGGGAGTGATCCAAAGCAACGGTTATCG
>Ga0302326_10010927_pt1 | contig 19601 bp, 19 predicted proteins | sample Palsa_T0_3_FD_202264 | JGI IMG/M metagenome (GOLD analysis project Ga0302326, IMG submission 202264) | Peat permafrost microbial communities from Stordalen Mire near Abisko, Sweden - Palsa_T0_3 | ecosystem: Environmental > Terrestrial > Soil > Palsa > Peat permafrost | place: Sweden: Abisko...
CGCGCTACGAAACGCGAAGTGTCGATTGCCGATGAAGTTCGCGACCCCACCCGCAACGAGCGCCGGCACGTTCGCGACATGCGCGCTCAAGTGCAAGCCAGACACGAGCACCGCGAGCGTCCCCACATCGACCGCAGTCGCGACAATCCCCGCGGCTCCCGCACGCACGGTCTGAAGCACCAACGGAACGAGCCTCATGCTCGCCTACCACTGCAACCTACAGACCAGAATTTGAACGCCGCCAAGACGCCAAGACGCCAAGAGAAAAGAATTGGCGTCTTGGCGGCGAATCGTCTTCGGGCGCGTAGGGTGTTTCGCTGCGCCACGGACGCCGCAAGCGATTACTCAGGCGGAGGCGGGCTTCTTTTTGAACATGGCGAGGAAGCGTCCGATGAGGCCGGGGTTGAAGTTCACCTCGCCCATCTTGTCGAGCTCCTCTTTGGCCTTGGCCTTCTCGGCCTCGAGCACCGGCGCCATCTTCACGCTGATGGCCATGATCTGATCAACCTCGCCCTTGTCGAGCCAGATGCCACCGCAGTGGCCGCAGCGATCGATCTCGACCTTGTCGGCCTCGTGCTTGATGTCTTGCGTGACCATGGTCTTGTTGCAGCGCGGGCACTTGAAGGTCCCCTCACGCACGGGGCCTGCGGTCTCTTGGCGGTCCCAGAGCGATGGGTCGGCTTTCATCCCGAACGCGCCGAACATCTCGCCGGTGTCGAAGAACTGCCCGCCGCACTTGGCGCAGATGTCGAGCACCGATTCGCCGTGGACGTTCTCCGCCATGATCGAGCCGTCCCGCGGACACTCGAGCACCTTGTTCGTCATATGCTTTTCGCCCACCTTCGAGTGCGCCATGGATTCCTCCTTGAAGAAAGCCGAGCATCGCGCATATGCCGTCGTCCATGCAACCAGATGCGCGCACCGAGTCCGTCTTCGTTCCCAACCTGCTCGCGGGAAAGGTGGCGTTCGTCACCGGGGGCGGCACCGGCATCGGCGCCGGCATCGCAAAGCGGCTGGCAGCGCAAGGGGCACGCGTCGGGCTCCTCGGGCGGCGCCTCGAGAAGCTCGACGAGACCGCCAAGGCCATCCGCGAAAGCGGCGGCGAAGCGAGCTGCCATGCGGCCGACGTTCGAAAGTCCGACGCCGTCGAAGCCGCCATCCACGCGTGCGCCGAGCGCTTCGGTCGCCTCGATGTGCTCGTTTGCTCCGCGGCCGGGAACTTCCTCGCGCCTGCTGCAGGCCTCAGCGGCAACGGCTTTCGTGCAGTCGTCGACATCGATCTTTGCGGCACATTCAATGCGTCGCGCGCCGCGTTCGCCGCCCTGTGCAAGACGCGCGGCTGCATCGTGAACGTCACCGCCACCCAAGCTACGGTGCCCACGCCGCTCCAGTGTCACGCGGGCGCAGCGAAGGCAGGCATCGAGAAGCTCACGCGGGATCTCGCGCTCGAGTGGGCGCGCTTCGGGGTGCGCGTCAACGCGGTCGCTCCAGGCCCCATCGAGGACACGGAGGGCATGGCGCGCCTGTCGCCTTCGGAGCCAGGGAAGAGCCTCCAGGATCGCGTGCCTCTTGGACGCTTTGGAACCATCTCCGAAGTGTGCGAGGCCGTCACGTTCCTCGTGTCACCCGCGGCGTCCTGGGTGACGGGCGCGACGCTCCTCGTCGACGGCGGCACCACGCTCGTCGGTGCAGGCCCGTTCCTCTCGATGATGTCGGGTTAGCCCGTTCGCGCGGCGAGCGCGTCGAGGATCTTCTGGTGGAGCCCACCAAATGCGCCGTTCGACAAGATGGCGACGACGTCTCCCCGTCGCGCGACATCGGCGACCGCCTTCACGATGGCGTCGACGCTGGCTTCCGCCGTCGCCTTCTCACCGAGCTCGCGGGCGAGACGTTCGACGTCGAGCCGCTCGCCCTCCGGAACGTTTTTGCGTCCGAGCGGCGCGAGGATGACGCGATCGGCTGCGGCGAACGCGCTGACGTACGCAGCTTGATGAATGCTGCGACACGCGGTGGCGCTGCGAGGCTCGAAGACCGCGATGAGCTTTTGATTCGGGTGCTTCTTGCGTAGCGCCCGCAGCGTCTCGTCCACTGCCGTCGGGTGATGCGCGAAGTCGTCGTACACGTCGATGCCGCCTGGCACACCGAGCAACTCTTGTCGCCGTTTCACGCCTGCGAACGTCGCGAGCCCCGCGCGCGACGTGGTCGGTGCAACGCCAAAGCCCTCGGCGCACGCCGCGATCGCCGCAAGCGCGTTGCGCACGTTGTGCTCGCCGGGCAGCGCCATCGAGAAGTGCCCGCACGCGCTACCGCCCGCGAAGAGATCGAACCCACCCTTGGTCACGGCGCCGCTCCACTCGGCGGCCGGGTCGAGGCCGTACGCGACGACCCGCGCGCGCGCATGCTTGCGGGCGAGCTCGAGCGCCCGCGTTTGCGACACGTCGACGAGGAAGAGCCCCTTCGCCGAGACGCGCTCGAAGAGCCGCACGAATGCATCCTCGTAGGCTTGCGCGGTCGGATAGATGTCGATGTGGTCGTGCTCGATGCTCGTCACGATGACGGTTTCGTCCACGTCGCTCGCGCCGACGTAGTCGAGAAACTTCGGCTCCTTGTTCCAATAGACCGCATCGTACTCGTCCCCTTCCACGACGAACGGTGCGGCATTCGACGTGAGCGAGCGCCCCGCACGCCCGATCGCCGCGCCCGCGCCGAAGTTCTGCGGGATCCCGCCGATGAAGTACCCCGGCGAAAGGCCCGCGTGAGCGAGGAGCCACGCCACGATGCTGCTCGTCGTGGTCTTGCCGTGCGTCCCGCACACGACGACCGTGCGTCGCCCGCGGAGGAAGTGGTCACGGAGGGCAGCCGACATCGAGCTGCGGGCGAGATCGTGCTCCTCCGCCCATGCCGCTTCGACGTTGGCTTTGCGAATCGCGTTGCCCACGACGACGAGGTCCGGCGCGGGGTCGAGGTGGCGCGCGTCGAACCCCTGCAGACACTCGACGCCCGCCGATCGCAGCGCGGGCCCGACGGGCGCATCGAACGCGACGTCCGACCCCGTGACGCGTGCGCCGCGCTCGCGGAAGAGCGTCGCGAGCGCTCCCATCCCCGTCCCGCTCACCCCGACGAGATGGACGTGATTCGGATTCATGACCTCAGGCGAGCGCCGACTTGTTGCCCAAACACCTCGGCGTCGCGCTCCGACGACGGCCACGCCACCTGCTCGCGCGCGCGACGAAGACGGCTCCCGTCCGGCTCGGCCACGAACGCCCGGAGATCGAGCACGGCTTGTCCCTCTCGCTCCACACGAACCGCGTACGCACCGAGCGGCGTTTTGCAATCGCCCTCCAGCGCGGCCATCACACCGCGCTCGGCGGCGACGCACGTAGCCGTATGGGCATCGTGCAATGCGGCGAGCATCGCGCGCACGCTCCCGTCCGCGTCTCGGCGCGCCTCGATTCCAAGCGCGCCCTGGCCCACGGCGGGAAGCGACACATCCGCCTCGAGGATGGTCGTAGCCCGATCCAAAAGCCCGAGCCTCACGAGCCCGGCGCGTGCGAGGACGATGGCATCCACCTCGCCCGCGTCGACCTTGCGGAGGCGCGTATCGACGTTGCCGCGCAGCGGAACAATCACGATGTCGGGACGCGCGATGCGCAGTGACACCGCACGCCGCAAGCTGCTCGTACCCACCGTCGCTTGCGGGGGCAGCCCGGCGAGCGTCTTGTGGCGCGGCGCCACCAGCACGTCGCGGGCATCTTCGCGCGCGGGAATACACGCGATCTCGAGCCCGTCGGGGAGAGCAGCCGGTACGTCCTTGATCGAGTGCACGGCGAAATGCGCGCGCCCCGCGAGAAGCTCCTCTTCGATCTCCTTGACGAAGAGCCCCTTGCCGCCCACCTCGGAGAGCGGCCGATCCTGAATCCGGTCACCGCTCGTGACCACCGTCTGCTCGACGAGCTCGAGCCCGGGGTGGGCCCGTTGCAACGCGGCGGCGAACGCCCGACTCTGTGCGAGCGCAAGCGCAGACCGTCGCGTCGCATACGTCAGCTGCAAGTCACTTCCCGTTGGCGACGCAGCTCGTGGCGCCCATTTTGAACAGGTCGCTGACGCAGAACTGCGCCCCGCCATCGCCGTAGTCGAACAGGCAGCAGTTGGGGTAGGCGGTCTCGGTGCACTCGGCGGCGTGCTCGCACCCGCGAATCGTGTCCGTCCCGCACGAAAGCGCGACATTGGATGCGCACGATCCCGGTGCGGAGCACTGCGTCGTCAGGCTGGTCAGCGAACAGTTCGGAAGCATGCCAGTCAACACGAGCGTGCCGCAGCAGACCTCTCCGGACGTCGGCGGATATGCCGCGTCGGGCTCGCCACCATCGATGCATTGGTACGGGTAGAGGCACGAGATGTTGAGCACCACGTCTTGGGTCGCGTCCTTGGTGCCGCCGTCGGAGGTGTTGCCGTCCGAGCCGGTATCGCTGCCATTGCCGGTATCCGTTCCCGAGTCATTGTTCGTCGTGTTGTCCGAGGCAGCGTCGCTACCGCCGTCGATGTCGTCGGTGCTGCCGCCGCAGGCGTAGATGACCGCCGACGGAACGAGAAGAACGAGAAGATAGGCTTTATGCATGGCGCGCAGTCTATCCCTGGAGGCGTCCTCCGTGGCGATGTTCTTGCCCGCGCTGGGAAACTGGCTATTGTCGGGCTCCCTTCGATGATTGGCCGGTTTCTCTTCGTCTTTGCCCTGCTGAGCGCCATGTGTGGCAGCGAGGCCGTCGCTTGGGCAAAGAGCACGCACAAGGTCGCCGACCCGAAGCGGCTCGAGGTGCCCGGCAACGCCGACGCATTCTACTATCACCCACGCGGCCGCGGGATGAAGCCCGTCCTCGTGTACCTCCACGGTCGCGGCGGCAACCCCGCCGAAGAGTGCCGCAAGTGGGCGCGTGTCGCGACGCAGTTCGGCTGGGTGCTCTGCCCGTCGGGCCCGGAGGATCGCGGTGACGGCGCGCGCGGCTGGTCCAACAACGCTCCCCTCGGCGGTCAGGTCGCGAAGGCCGCGCTCGACGCGTTGCGCGCCGAGTTCAAGCGGAAGGTCCAGCTTCACGGCAACGTGCTCATCGGCTTCAGCGAGGGCGCGTTCGTGGCCATGCAGGTCGGGTTGCGCGATCCGGAGACCTGGAGCCGCTGGCTCATCCTCGCCGCGAACGACCAGTACTGGTTCGGCGACGCGAAAGCCGTGCTCACCGAGAACCGCCGCCACATTCGTCGGGTCTATCTCCTGACTGGCGAGACGGATGAGGTCGCACCCAACACCCTCCGCGTCGCCGACATGCTCAAGGACGCAAAAGTCCCGCACCGTGTCCACATCGCTCCCGGCATGGGTCACGAAGTACCCGCCGATCGCATGCGGAGCACGTATCGCCGCCCCCTGGCGTGGCTTCTTTCTCACGGCTGACCGGCCGTAATAAAGACCGAATGCGAGTCGTGCTCACGGGCACCACTAACGAGGGAGCCACGCCCGACCTCCCCGATGCGAGCCTTTTCGAGCGCGCTCGTTCGCTCAGCGCGCGGTTTCCCGATGCGCGCCTTCGCCCGTGCTCGCTCGTGCGGCTGGCAGAAGCCGACGCCCGTGCAGGCGCGCGCGTGTGGCTGGCGCTGGAGTCCCTCCAGGTGACGGGCAGCTTCAAGGTGCGGGGCGCGCTCCTCGCCCTCTCGCTGCTCGCCGAGCGTGGGAGGCGGGAGGTCATCGTCGCGAGCGCCGGCAATCACGGCGCGGGGGTGGCGTACGCCGCCAACATCCTCGGAATGGGAGCCACCGTCGTGGTGCCGAAGACGGCGCCCGAAGCCAAACGTGCACGCATCACGAGCTACGGCGCAAAGCTCGTCGTGAGCCATAAAGCCGGCTATGACGCGGCAGAGCGAGAAGCCCGCACGATGGCCACCACGAGAGCTCTCCCCTTCGTTTCACCCTACGACGACGTCGCCATCCTCGCTGGCAACGGCGGCTCGCTCGGCATGGAGATCGAGGCCGCGCTCGGTCGCGTACCCGATGTCGTCATCGCACCGTTCGGTGGCGGTGGGCTCGCCACGGGCCTCGCATGTGCGCTGCCAGAGGCGAAGGTGTTTGGCGCGCAGAGCGAGGCTAGCCCGGCGTTTGCGCTGTCCCTCGAACGGGGCGCCGCCGTCGAGTCGCTCGACGTCCAACGGACTCTGGCGGATGGTTTGGAAGGGGGCATCTCTCGTGCTGCATTCGAGCGGGCGAGAGCGGTCGTCGCAGGCGTCGTCGTCGTCAGCGAGCAAGCCATCGAAGCTGCAATGGCCGCCGCGTACCGCTCCCTCGGGGTCACGATCGAAGGCAGCGCAGCAGCAGCAGTCGCCCCGCTCCTCGATGACGGTCTGCCTTCCGCGCTCCGCCCGGTTCGCCGTGACGCGGACGTCGTCGTCGTGGTCACGGGGCGCAACGTCGATCGCAGCCGTCTCGATGCCGCGCTCGAACGCGTCGCCAAAGCAGCCCTCTTTTGAACCGACTCGTTCTCGGCATCGCGGGTGGGACGGGCTCGGGCAAGAGCACCATCGCTCGTGCCATCTTCTCCGCCATTCCGCGGGGTGAGGGCGTGCTGATCGAGCAGGACCACTATTACCGGGCGCAAAGTCACCTCCCTCCGTCCGAGCGCGAGCGCGTCAACTACGACCACCCCGACGCGCTCGAGATCGAGCTCTTGTGCGAGCACCTGGATGCTCTTCGCGAAGGCAAGAGCATCGAACGGCCGACGTACGACTTCTCGATTCACGACCGCGCCGCAGCCGAGCACATCCCGGCCGCACCCGTCGTCGTGGTCGAGGGCATCCTCGTCCTTGCGGACGAACGCCTTCGCGAGCGTCTCGACGTGAAAATCTACGTCGACACGGACCCGGACATTCGCCTCATGCGTCGAATCCGTCGCGACCTCGAGCATCGCGGGCGGACGTTCCCCCAGGTACGAAAGCAGTATTACGAGACCGTTCGGCCCATGCACCTGGCCTTTGTCGAGCCATCGAAGCGGTTCGCCGACATCATCGTCCCCGAAGGCGGCGAGAACCGCGTTGCGCTAGAGCTGATCTCCAGTTTGGTCGCCGCGCGAACCTCGCGGTGACTCGAATGGGTGTATGATGTTCGTTCCGCTGAGCAGGTGACCTTGGCCAGGAGCTTCACTGTCGCGAACAAGAAGGTCGGCAACCTCCTCCTCAAGATCGGTGTGATCGACCCCCAGCAGTTCGAGAAGGCCATGGCGACGGCCGAGACCGATCACCAGCGCATCGAGGACGCGGTCGTCGAGCTCGGTATCAAGAGCGAGCCCGATCTCCTGAAGGCCCTCGCGACGCACCATAAGACGCGGTTCGTCTCCACCGAGAAGCTGTCGAAGGCCGACATCGTGCGCGCAACGCTCGAGATGGTGCCGCGGCAGGTCGCCGAGACGTTCCAGGTCTTCCCCGTCATGTTCGACGCCGAGGCGCGCGCCCTCAGCGTGGTCACGGCCGACCCCGATGACGCCGAAGTGCTCAAGCAGATCCAGATCACCTCGGGCGCCAAAGAGGTTCGGGCCTTCGTGGGTCGTCCCGCGGGCGTGCGCGCCGCGATCGCCAAGTGCTACGGCGGAGACATCCACGCTTTCGCGATGCTCGACCGCGCGGCCCATGCGCAGTTCTCGGCGATGCTCGACGTCTACGAGCGCAACGTCGTCTCCGACGCATCGATGACGACGTCGCTCGCGCGCGAGGCGACGGGTGAGCGCGTCGTGTCCGAGCGCGACATGTCGCAAGCGCAGCGCCGGGCGGCCACCACGCAAAAGCAGGGCGCCTTGGTCGGCCAGGAAGAGACGCTCGAGCTCCTCAACGTCCTCGTGAGCCTGCTCGAGAGCTCGCGTCCGGATCTCCGTGGCCACTCCGCCCACGTCGGTCGCCTGATGCGACGCATGCTCGAGCGCATCAACGTCGCCCCTTCCACGCTCGGTGCCGTCATGGCCGCCGCGTATCTCCACGACATCGGCAAGATGAGCTCGTTTCACCTGACGGCGCTGAACTCGAGCGAATACGACGGCCACAAGACCGCGGCCCAGCGCGCCGTGACGACACCGACACGCGTCGTCGAGTCCGTGCGCTTCCCGAGGGAGACGCTCGACGCCATCGAGCAGATGTACGAGCGCTATGACGGCAAAGGCTTTCCGAACGGCACATCGGGGAAGGACATCTCCCTCGGAGCCCGCGTGCTCGCCATCGTCGACACGTACGCCGACCTCACGCAGAACCCCCGAAACCCGTACCGCAAGTCGCTCATGCCCGCGGAGGCGTGCGGCGTCCTCGCCAAGTACAAGGAGACCATCTTCGACCCGCACCTCGTCGACCTGTTCAAGAACATGGTCATGGGCGAGGACATCCGGGCCAAGCTCCTATCGAATCGCTACTGCGCGCTGCTCGTCGACCCCGACCCCGAAGAGACGACGGTGCTCGAGCTGCGCCTCATCGAGCAAGGCTTCGAGACGCACACGGCGCGCGGCGCGGAGCAGGCCACCAAGCTGCTGCAGGAGACGGAGATCGACGTCGTCATCAGCGAGGTCGACCTTCCGCAAGGTGACGGCCTCGCGCTGCTCGCCGAGGCGCGCAAGCACCCGTGGGGTAAGGACATCGCGTGGATCTTCCACACGCGTAGGCAGGGCCGCGCGGAAGCGCAGCGCGCCTTCGAGCTCGGCGTCGCCGATTACGTCGCCAAGCCAGCGCCGACGGACGTGTTCGTTGCCAAGATCAAAGCCTTGCTCGATCAACGTGCTTCGCGGACGGGTGCGCGCGGAGTCTCTGGCTCGCTGAAGGAGATGGGGTTGCCCGAGCTCGTGCAGGTGCTCTTCCACGGACGCAAGACGGGCAACCTGCGCATCCGCTCCAACTCGACCGCGGGCGAGATCCACTTCCTCGATGGCCAAGTGGTGAACGCGCTGTTCGAAAAGACACGCGGCACCGACGCCTTCTACCAAATGCTCAAGATCAACGACGGCGAGTTCGGCCTCGACCCCTCGTTCGTACCGCAAGCGCGCATCATCCAGGAGTCGCCAGAGGCGCTCCTCCTCGAGGGCATGCGCCGGCTCGACGAAGGGCTTTAGTCTACCTACATGTTGCCGAGGGCGTCGTAGGCGGCGTACTTGAACATCTCGGCGAGCGTCGGATAGTTGAAGACCATGTCGATCAGCGTGTCGACCGTGCCACCGAGCGCGATCGCCACCTGCCCGATGTGGACGAGCTCCGACGCGCGGTCTCCGATGCAATGGCACCCGAGGAGCTTGCGGGTCGTCTTGTCGAACACGAGCTTGATGACGCCCTCTTTGTCGCCGACGATCTTTCCGCGAGCGTTGTCGACGTAGAGCGCACGGCCCACGACGTAATCGATCTTCTGCTCTTTCGCCTGCTCCTCGGAGAACCCGACGCAGCTCACTTCGGGGATCGTGTAGACGCCGTACGGCAAGAGGTGTGAGACCTGCTTCTTGTAGGTGAACCCGAAGGCGTGACACACCGCGACGCGCGCCTGATCCATCGACGTCGATGCGAGCGCAGGAAAGCCGATGACGTCCCCCGCGGCGTAGATCGACTCGACCTTCGTCCGAAAGTTCTCGTCGACTTGCACGTAACCACGCTTGTCGACGCCGACCCCCACGGCCTCGAGACCGAGACCGCTCGTGTTGCCTTGCCGCCCCGACGCGACGAGGAGCTTGTCGCACTCAATGGCATCACCGGATTTGAGCGCCACGTGCACGCGATCGCTCTCGAGCGTGACCTTCTCGACGCTCACGCCCAGTCGGATGTCGACGCCAAGCGCGACCATGGCACCCTGCAAGCGGCTGCCCATCTCCGCGTCGAGGAACGGGAGAAGGCGATCACGCCCTTCGAGCAGCGTGACCTTCACGTGCATCGCGGCGAACATCGAGGCGTACTCGCAACCGATGACACCTCCTCCAAGGACGACCATGCGCTTCGGCAATCGATCGAGGAGCAGGATCGTGTCCGAGTCGGCGACGTGCGGGCCAAAGGGGATGTGCGGCGGTTGAAAGGGTACCGAGCCCGTCGCCACGAGAATCACGTCGCTCGTGAGCGTGCGGGTGACGCGGCCGCCGCCATCGCCGAGCACCTCGATGGTGTGCGCGTCTTTCACCCGCGCTGCACCCGAGACGAGATCGACGTGGTGGCGGTCGAGATTCGTCCTGATGCGTCCCACCTCGAGCTCGCGCACGGTGTCCATCCGCGATAGGAGCTTCGGCACGGCGACGTCTTCATCCATCGTCACGTTCAGCCCGTAGAGCTCGCGTTGCCGGTAGCCGGACAAGAACAGCGCGGTCTCGCGAAGAGTCTTCGAAGGAAGCGTGCCCGTGTGTACGGCAGCTCCGCCGGGCTCCGGTGCCCGCTCGACCACCGCGACGCGCTTCTTGAAGTACGCCGCCTGCGCAGCACCCTTCTCGCCGGCTGGTCCGCCGCCGATCACGACGAGGTCGTAATCGCTCACGCTACGGGCCGGGTCTGACGATCTCGATGTCCCACTGGACGACCACGTCAGCGGATGCAGCGTACGGCGGAAAGATGAGATTCTGGAAGGCGTGCACGACACAATCGCCAACCGGCTTGCCGCTGTAGCGCTCGGGGACCTCGACGCCGCGCACGTGACCATTGCGCCCGAGCCTGACCGACGCTTTCGTCGTGCCCCACGGTCCGTTGGCCTTGCCGTTCTCGTCGGTCGCCGCACCGCAGTTGCCTTTGATCTGATTGGCCGCGCGCCGAAGAACGCTCTCGACGGCGTCCTTGTCGTAGGCCGTCCCGCCCGTCGGGGTCGGGTCAGTGCCCGTGGAGCCCGTGCCTGTGCCCGTGGAACCCGTACCTGTAGTTCCCGTGCCCGTGGTGCTGGTGCCCGTCCCGCCGGTGCCCGTGTCGGTGCTCTTGCCCGGGCCTGATTCCCCGGCTGGCGCAACGCAGTCCCCGCCCTGTTTCACCATCCCCGCCGGACAGTCGCCCGCCGACGCGTTCTTCGCCGGCGTGTCCGAGCCACCACAAGCGATGCAGACCATCAAGAAGCAATATCGACTTTGGATCATGACTCTAACCCCTTCGATCTATCACTCTTCGATCTTGTAGTCCTTGATCTTGTAGAGCAGCGCGCGATGGCTGATCTCGAGCAGCTCGGCCGCCCGCGTGCGGTTGCCCTTCGTCTTCTGGAGCGCGCGGCGAATCAAGATCTGCTCGACGACGGACACTGTCTTCTTCACCGACAGCTCGCCCGTCCGCAGTTGCACCTGCACGGGGTCGAGCGCGGCGCGAACCCGCTCGGGCAAATCGCTCGCGCCGATGGTGTCGGACTCGCACAAGACCATGGCGCGCTCGATGGTGTTCTCGAGCTCGCGCACGTTGCCGGGCCACGAGTACTCGAGCAGCGTCTTCTTGGCCTCGGGTGACAGCCCTCGGATGCGCGTCCCGAGCCGGACGTTGTTGCGTGCGACGAAGTGGTCGATGAGCAGCGGCACGTCCTCGCGGCGCTCGCGCAGCGGTGGGATCGCGATGTGAAGAACGTTGATGCGATAGAAGAGATCCTCACGAAAGCGACCCGCCTTGACCTCGGCGGTGAGATCGCGGTGCGTCGCCGCGATGATGCGTACATCGACGGTGATGTCGCGCGAATCGCCGAGGCGACGGATGACGTCCTCTTGGAGCACGCGCAAGAGCTTCACCTGCAAGTTGAGCGGGAGCTCGCCGATCTCGTCGAGAAACAGCGTGCCCATCGTGGCCTCTTCGAAGAGACCGCGCTTGTCATGGTTGGCGTCGGTGAAGGCGCCCTTCTTGTGGCCAAAGAGCTCACTCTCGAGGAGGTTCTCGGGAATCGCGCCGCAGTTGATCGCGACGAACGCCGCCCCCTTGCGTGCCGATCGCGTATGCAGTGCCCGAGCGACGAGCTCCTTTCCGACGCCGCTCTCGCCCGTGACGAGCACCGTGGTCTTGAAGTCGGCGATCTTGGCGACCGTGCGAAAGACCTCGACCATCGGCGGGCTCTTCGCGAGCATCGACTCGAACTGCGCTTGCTGCTGAATCTGTTCTTTCAGCGCGCGGTTCTCGCGGCGCAGCGTTTCGCGCTCCTCGGCCTTGCGAAGCGCGAGCACCACCTCGTCAGGCTTGAAGGGCTTCGAGATGTAGTCGTAGGCGCCCGCCTTGATGGCCTCGAGCGCGAGATCCATCGACCCGTAGGCGCTCATCACGATCACGGTCGCGATGGCGTTCTTGGCCTTGAGCGTCGCCAAGAGGTCGAGCCCGCTCATCTTCGGCATGCGCACGTCGGTCAAGATGACGTCGGGCCCGAACGAATCGACGAGGGCGAGCGCGGACTCCCCCGAGTCCGCCACCTCGACGTCGTAGCCGTTCTTCTTGAGCAGGGTGCGAAGGACGAGTCGAATGTTCTCTTCGTCGTCCACCACGAGCACGCGCCGCATCGCATCCATCGTAGCTTGAAATGTTTGCATAGGCACGGACTGCTGAAATAAGCTGCGAACGCCGCTCGCCGTCGCCTAGCCCGCAATCGTTGCCGATTCGTCATTCAGGGCAAGATGCGGCGCACGAGCATCTCCACGATGTCGTCGCGGGTGGCATCGAGGTGTTTCTTGCTGCCCTTGTCGATGGGCCAAACGGCCGAAAGGAAGCTCGCCTCGAGAAGGGGAAACGCCACCATCGATATCGCGGCCGTACAGAGCTTCTGCGGGTCCACGTCACGACGGATCTCGCCAGCATCGCGAAGGGCTTCGAGGTAAGTCTTCGTGGCCTCCGCGACGGGCTTCACGCGCACGCGGACGAGATCGAGCGCTACGCTGTTCTTGTAGGTGCGCGCCTCGCTTTGCACGATGGCGAGCATCGCGCTGTGGGCGATGAAGAACCGCTGCAGCAGCTCGACGAACGCGCTGACAAGTGGACGAAGGTCGCCCTCGGTGAATTTGCTCCCTCCGTGGGTGGATACGCTTCGCACCGTGCGCGCGAGGATGTCCCAACCTTCGGTCGTCATCGCCGAAAGAGCGCGGTCGATGACGTCGTGATAGAGGCCGGCTTTGTCCTCGAAGTGGTGGTGGATGAGCGCTTGCTGAACTCCCGCGGCCCGCGCGATCGACCCAAGCCGAGCACCGTCGAATCCCTTCGCCGCGAACTCTGCTTCAGCGGCGTCGAGGATGCGCTTCTGCGTGAGCGGCGCGTTGCGCTGCTGGGTTTTCTTCTTGGCCTTCACGCGTCCGCGAGCGACTCGAAGTGCAGCACGCCGAGATCCGCGAACCCCTCGCGGACACGTGGCGTGAGGAGACCGAGGCGCTTCACGTTGGGTACGATCTTCGAAAAGAGCAGCGAGCGGAAGAGCTTCATCATCTCGCTGCGCTCCGCCGCTTCTTCGCATTCTTGCTTGGGCAGGTCGAAGCGCTCCCACACCTCTTGCCCGAGGAATCGGTCCCGTAGCAAGTGCGAGGATTCGATGATGAACTCCTCGCGATCGCGCATCTCCGCCGCCGGCATCTCCTTGTAGACGTCTTTCAACGACAAGACGCCGAAGGCCACGTGACGCGCCTCGTCCTGCATGATGCGCTCCGTGATCTCGCGGATGAGCGGTTCGCTCGACGCCTGTTGAATGAGGCCGAAGGCCGCGAGCGCGACGCCCTCGACCATGATCTGCATGCCGAGATATTTCATGTCCCAGCGCGAGTCGCACAGGATCGTGTCGAGGAGCTGCTTGAGCGGCTTGCTGATGGGGTAGACGAGCTCGACCTTCTCGCGGAGGTAGCGGTCGTACGCTTCGACATGCCGAGCCTCGTCCATCACCTGGGCCGCGGCGTAGAGCTTGGCGTCGATGCCCGGCACGCAGTTGACGATCTGCGCGGTCGCCAGCAACGCGCCTTGCTCGCCGTGGAGGAAGTTCGAGAGCATGTAGGAGCCGAGGTTCCGCCGCAGCCTCGGCACTTGCCCGGCGCGGTCGAGCTTCCGCCACAACGCGCTTCCGTACAGCGGGTTCATCACGTCAGGCACCGTCTCCGCTTCGGGATCGACGTTCGTCGACCACGGGAGCATGCGGGCGTTCCACATCAAGTCCTTCGACTTCTCGTAGAGCGCGCGCAAATCGACGCGGGCGACGTTGTACTCCCACGAGTACGACATCGAATATTCGACAGCGAGCGACTCCGTCCCCACCGGCCCCTCTTTGGCGGGGGTGCTGAGCGATCGCGCCAGCTCCGTGTAGTTCGGCGGCGAGGCCACCGCGGCTGGTTCTTGCCGGAGGTGCGTCTCGCTGTCCGGAGGGGTTGGCACCCGAAGGGTTTGGCGGACGCGAGCATCGAGCGCAGACGCGAAGCGAGCACGTAGCGACATGTTGACTTTTTTGTAAGTTGAGCCGCCCTCGCGGTCAAGGTAATTTATTATTTAGTCAGTCACCGTCGAGCGTCATTCGGTCGGGGTGGTCCCCGGCTTGGATGGCGGCAAGCTCGCTTTCGGCAGCAAGCTCGCTCCAAAGCCCCCACGCGCGGATCTTCTTGTCGAGATAGATGACGCGCTCGGCGCACCGGGCAATGGCTTGCAGGTTGTGTGTGACGAGCACGGCAGCGAGGGTGTCTGACGCGCTGATCTCGGCCATCAGGTCGACGATGGCGGCACGCCCACCGACGTCGACACCGGCGGTGGGTTCGTCGAGGATGATGAGGGCGGGCTTCGTGACGAGCGCGCGCGCCAAGAAGACCCGCTGGGTCTCGCCACCCGAGAGATCCTTCATTTGGGCTCCAGCGATCCGGGCTGCGCCGGTGCGTTGGAGCGCTTCCATCGCGAGGGCGCGCTCGTCCTTCGAGATCGTCACGGGCCACGTGCCCCGCAGGTTGGCGACGACGAGGTCGAGCGGCGTCGCGGGGAAATCGCGATCGAAGCTCTTGCGCTGCGGGACGTATCCGACCTTGCGCCGGCCCTTCGCTGCCGGCTCGCCGTCGATGAGCACGATGCCCGAGTTTGGCTGGATGAGACCGAGGATCACCTTGAGGAGCGTGGATTTGCCGGCGCCGTTGGGCCCACACACGCACAGGAACTCGCCGACGGGAACGTAGAAGCTGACGGCCTCGAGCACATGGCGCGTGCCGAAGCTCACGTTCACGTCCGTGACCTCGAGGACGCGGGGTGACTCTTCGGGCGGGAGCGTCCCGAGGTAAAGGCCGCTGTAACGCCGACTGGACTTCGACAGCGAGGACGGCGGCGCCTGCTCGCTCATCTCAGAGGTTCCCCGAGCCCAAAAACTTCTCGAGCGAGGTCACGTCGAAGCGCAGGAGCTTCTCGTACGAGTCGGTCTCCGACGTGCCTCCGACGGGGTCGAGCGTGCCGAGCGGAATGTGGGCAGCTTCGGCGATCGTCTTGGCTGGACGCGGGTCGAGCTGGGGCTCGGAGAAGAGCGCGGGGACCTTGCGCTCTTGTACGACCTTGAGGACCTCCTGGATGTACTCGCCCGTGGGTGACGAACCGGGGAACGGCTCGATGACGGCCAGGATCTTCAGCTTGTAATGCTCGGCGAAGTAATTGAACGACCCGTGGAACGTGACGAACCCGCGCATCTTGAACGCCGCTGTACGGGTCATCAGCTCCTGATCGAGCTTGTCGAGCTCGCCATCGACCTGTTTCGCCCGTGACGTGTACCCCGCCGCATGCGTGGGGTCGGCTTTCGCCAGCTCGTCACCAATCGCCATCACCATCGTGCGGGCGCGGGACGGATCCATCCACACGTGGGGATCGGTCGCGCCGAGCTCGTGGTCGTGATCCTCTTCGGGCGTCGTACGCGCCTTATCGGCTGCTTCGTCGCCGATGGCGCCCTCCTTCACGGTCAGCGTCTTGACGTGTTCACCGACCTTGACCAGCACGGCCTTGGGCGCCGCGTCTTTCATGAGCTTCTCCATCCACGGGTCGAGGCCGAGGCCCACGAGCACGCCAACCTTGGCCGAGGCGACCTGCTCGACGTCTTTCGGTGAAGGGTCGAAGCTGTGCTCGGTGTGGCCCGGCGGCAATACGAGGATGGTGTCGGCATCCGGGCCCGCGACGCGCCTCACGAGATCGTAGAGCGGGAAGATCGAGACGGCGATTTTGGTCTTTCCGCTCGAGGCCGAGCGACATCCGTCACACGCGCCGAGGCTCAAAGAGAGCGCCAAGACGAGAACCCAGCCGACGTACCTAGCGCTCGGGGACGATTTCACGACGCGACGATACCATGCTAATCCGAGCGCCATGGAGCGCCGGCGCCTGGTGAGTTTCGGGGCTGCCATGACGGTCGCGGTCATGTGCATCGGGCGTGCGCCGCTCGCCCGAGCGGATGCTGTCGTCTATCCGAAAGGGGCCTTCGCGCGTCCGTCGGAGGAGAAGGCCATCATCGTTTGGGACGAGGCCCACAAGACCGAGCACTTGATCCGCGCGCTCACGCTCAAGGGGGATGCTGACAAGCTCGGCGTGCTCGTCGCGACGCCCACTTTGCCGACAATCGCGAAGGAGAGCGAGGAGCTCGTCGACCGCGCAGCCGAGATCTTCATACCCAAGCTCGCCGCGAGCGACGCGGGGGTGATGCCGAACATGGGCGAGGTGTTGAAGCGGACGCAGGTCGGCGCCTTCGACGCTGTCACGCTGACGGGCGGGGGCGAGCATCCGAGCGGGGACTGGCTCGGGAGAAATGCGTTCACCGACAGGCCCGCGATCGACGCGTGGGAGAAGGCGTACCGCGACAAAGGTTGGGTGGTGACGGCCGTCCATGCGGCGGCGCAAGGAACCGGGGATCGAAAGCTCGAAATCGAAGCGATGCGGCTGTCGTTCAAGACCGATGCGCCGGTGTTGCCTTATACGGAGGCCACGGTCGACCCGGCGGAAGAGACGGCCTACGCGGCCAAGTACAACAACCAACCGAGATTTCGTGGCTACACGTATGGGACGAGGCCGCTCGACGTCTACGTCATCGCCGACCGGCAGCTGCAGGCCGTGGACGGTCAAACGACAGCGGGCCCGCCCGTCGCCGATTCGATGCGCATCTCGCAAGCCACGTTGCGGAACGCGCTCGGTGACACCACGGCGTGGGGATTCGATCCAACGTCGCGGCCAACGTGGGTCGTCACACACCTTTCGGAGAACGTGTGGCAGCGCGCAACGCACGGCGATCTCGGCTTCGCGCCCTACGACTTGCCGAAGGCTCGACCCGGGCCCGGCATCACCGAGCTGGATGACAGGCCCACCGGCCCGACCTACCCGGCCTCGTCGATGGCGTGGATGAACCCCGACAGCGCATCGGGAACACCCGCTTCGCCGCACAAGAAGCTCCTTCACATCGGTGCGTTCGCGCTGCTCTTCTTGATCGCAGGGGTCGCAGGCTATGCCGTCATGTCGGAGCAGCAGCGCCCCAAGCCGAAGTCGTGACCCATCATGCTTGCATTCGAGGTTCGCGGAGCGCTCAAGTCGGACGAGGATCAGCTCCTCACGGTGGCCCAACATCTCGACACGGTGAACCTCCCGGACGATCGCGAGGAGATACGCGGCATCCTCGAGCACGCCGTCGATAGCTTCACCGCCCACGTCAAAGACCCGCGTCGCCGCCAATACGTCTTCGTCCTCGTCGACACGAAGAAGGACAAGATCGTCGGCACGTCGATGATCATCGGGCAGCTTGGTCGACGTGACGCCCCGTACATCTACCTCGACGTTATCCAGGAGGAGCGCGTCTCGGCCACCCTCGACACCCACTTCAATCACACGACGCTCAATGTCGGCTACTCGTACGGTGGGCCGACCGAGATCGGCGGGCTCGTGCTGTCACCCGACTATCGACGCGTTCCCGAGAGGCTCGGCCTCTTCATCTCGTACGTGCGCTTTCTCTACATCAAGGCGCACCGCGATCTCTTCCGCGACGAGATCCTCGCCGAGCTCTTGCCGCCTCTCGAACCGGACGGCACCTCGCACCTCTGGGACGCGCTCGGCCGCCACTTCACCGGCCTGAGCTACGCCGAGGCCGATCGCCTCTCGAAGAAGAACAAGGAGTTCATCCGCGGCCTCTTCCCGGAGGGCACCATCTACGCCTCGCTCTTGCCCAAGCAGGCGCAGGATGTCATCGGCAAGGTGGGCGTGCAGACCAAGGGCGTCGAGAAGATGCTTCGTCGCATTGGCTTTCGGTACGCGGAGCGCGTCGACCCGTTCGACGGCGGGCCGCACTTCGTCGCACCGACCGACGAGATCACGCTCGTCGAGAGAACGCACAAGGTGAAGGTCTCACGCTTGCTCGCGAAGAAAGAGCACCCGAAGCACCGCTCGCTCGTCGGCGTCGACCTCGCAGAAGCTCCGTATTTTCGTTCCGTGCTGTCGGACTACGTCGCAGATGATGATGGGTCGGGGGGGCTCGCGGCCGACGCAGCGGAGCACCTCGGGCTCGAGGTTGGAGGCGAAGCGTGGGTGCTTACCCTGGCATAGCTCCGCCCACCCTGCTGGCGGAGCCCATCGAGATACGCACCGCCGACGGCGTCATGCTCGCAGCGACGGTGATGGAACCCGAATCGCCTACCCGCGGCACGGTGGTGATGGCGCACGCGATGTTCGCTCGGCAGAGCGCGTTTCGATGGGTGGCCCCCATGTTCCGTGATCGCGGTTGGCGCGTGGTGACGTTCGACTTTCGCGGCCACGGCAAGAGCCCGTGGCCCAGCTACGGCTACGACGACTTCGTGCAGCGTGATCTGCCTGCCGTCGTCGAATGCGCGAGGACGCGAGGTGACGGCTTGCCCGTTGCGCTCCTAGGGCACTCGCTTGGCGGTCACGTAGCCCTCGCCGCTCAAGGATGTGGATTGACCGAGCTCGACGCGATCATGCTCGTCGCAGCCAACGTCTGGCTGCGCGACTTCGAGCCGAACGTGGGCGTGTGGGCGGCCAAGCGGATGATCCTCGAGGGGTTCGTGCGAACCGCACGCCGCGTCGGGCACTTCCCTGCGCGGGCGCTGCGCCTCGGCAGCGATGACGAGTCGCTCGAGTACGTCGAGGACCTCGCGCGCTTCGGCATCGAAGGGCGCTGGGGCAGTCGTGACGCGGCACGCGATTACCTGGCCGCGCTCGGCAAGGTGAACATTCCCGTCTATTCGATCGCAAGCGACGGCGACCGCATCAATGCGCGGCCCACGTGCGTCGAGCGCATGCTCTCGCGCTGCCCGTGTCCCGTCGACATCGACCGCGTGACGAAGAGCGATGACGGCTCGCGCCCACCGGACCATGGCGCCATCCTCACGACCGAACGCGCCCGCTCCGCGTTCGTGCGGGCCGAAGCTTTCCTGCGCGAAATCGGCGGCAGATCGTGACGATACGGCCATCGTTTCGGCGGTTCCCGGAGTCCGCGGCAGGCCGTGCGCTCATCGATGCGACGGTCGACTACTTTGATGCTCGGCTGATCGGTCACGAACGCATCCCTGCTCGCGACGGCGCGCTGCTCGTCGTCAACCACAGCATCTTTGGCCTCGACGCGCTCATCCTCGGCGCGCTGATCTACCGGCACACGAATCGGCTCGCGCTCTGGCTCGCCGACAAGAACCTCTGGAAGACGCCCGTGCTCGCTT
>Ga0302326_10010928_pt1 | contig 19600 bp, 18 predicted proteins | sample Palsa_T0_3_FD_202264 | JGI IMG/M metagenome (GOLD analysis project Ga0302326, IMG submission 202264) | Peat permafrost microbial communities from Stordalen Mire near Abisko, Sweden - Palsa_T0_3 | ecosystem: Environmental > Terrestrial > Soil > Palsa > Peat permafrost | place: Sweden: Abisko...
TAGCAAAGCTTGAGAAACGAATGTGGCAGGCAGCAGTTGCTGGAACAGCAACAGAACATTTGCTTGCAGGACTCCACTGGCATCGCCAGCCAAGGCACTCGCGTCGAGTCTGGTGGCCGGCGGATCCATCCACCTCACTATAACTGTCAGGGCCCAATTTGTCCAGCAGAAAATCAGCGGACCTGTTGCCCCAACCCGGCTTACTCATCCATCCTTCGAAGTCGCGTTGCAAATCTATGTGACATTGCGCACTCCTGCGTGCCGCATTGACACTCGTGTCGATGCCTGGTGGGACGCTGAAGCGCAATGTCACTCAGTTTTTGACGGTCGCAACATGCTGAAACTCTCACGTGGCATCCATCAAATGTCGCAGACGGCCAAACTTGGCGTCGGCTGAGTGCCGACGCGGCGCTCGAGGAGCGTGCGCTACAAGGGGGACCCTCAGTGTGGACCCGCCAGGCTGTAAATCAAAATCGCCAGCACAATGGCCGTGAGCGCCACATACGTCCGGTCGTGCTCCAAAGCGAAACCGGCCAGCGAAAAGGCCACGCGAGCCACCGGTGTCAGGATCAGCAGCAGCAGCCCGAACTGGATGATGTCCTGACAGTTGGATGGTCCTACGGAATCGATCACGCTTTTAATACTGCGGTAGGTTTCCGGCGTCCCGTGGAAAACGCGATACTCGGGTTGCTCGTGGCCGTGCTTCGACAGATAACAGACGCCACCGAGCAGCACTACTGCCGCCGACAGCAGTACGCCCGTTCTCAGCAGCACGCTGATGATCGCCTCCATGCGCTGATCGGTCATCAGAGCCTCCCCTTCACGCCAGTGACGATCATCTCAATCGCCATCACCCCCACAACTCCCGCGAAAATCCAGCGCAGCACCCGGACCTTCGCGCCGATGAGCTGCCGCGCGCCTAGTATCGAACCGGCCAGGACGCCCAGCATCACCGGCATCGCCAGCCCCGGCTCAATGTAACCGCGGCTCAGGTAGATTCCCGCGCTGGCCGCCGCTGTGACGCCAATCATGAAATTGCTGGTAGTGGTGGAGACCTTGAAAGGAACGTGCATGGCTTGATCCATGGCGATCACTTTCAGAGCGCCGGAGCCTATGCCCAGCAGACCGGAAAGCGTGCCCGCGCCAAACATCAGACTGAATCCGGTCTTAACGCGACTCACTTGATATTTGCACGGCCCCTCCGGCGAAGGATACGAGCCATCCAATTTGAGCCGCTGCGCGAGCGAGTCCGCTGGCCTGCTCTTTTCCTTGCTCGCGCGCCGCCGGCTGGATTGCCAGGCTGCTTGCAACAGGACCAGTCCAAAGATCACCGAAAGGATAGAGGTCGGGGTTCGCGTCGCGAGGAACGCTCCGAAGAGCGCACCCAGCGTTGTGGCGATCTCCAGGAACATTCCGATGCGAATGTTGGAATAACCCTCGCGGACGAATGCGGCGGCCGCGCCGGAGGAAGTCGCGATCACCGATACCAGGCTCGCGCCAATGGCGTAGCGAATATCCACGCCCAGCAGCAGAGTGAGCGCCGGCGTAACTACCACTCCGCCGCCCAGCCCCGTGAGCGCGCCCAAACATCCCGCAACCGCCGAAATCCCGAACACCAGCGGTGTAAATTCCAGATTGGTCATCTGTCCAATCTTAGCGGCTGGCTGGTTCAGCTCCCGTGGTGGAAAAGCTTTCGTTTAAAGTCGGGCCAAAATTCGTCGAAAGTGTTGCTGCCCATGTGTCCCAGGAATCCCAGACCGGTTCGCACCGCCGCATTCCCGGCCGAATCGTCGCCTGGGGCGCGCCAGGCGTTCGAGATGAAATTGCTGCCCGGGATAGCGATAAAGCGGGCATAAGCCGGAATCACGGTGCCGTCGCGATTTTGCGCCAGGAAGGTCATCTTGACGACGTGTCCTACCCGGTGGCCGAACGGCGCTCCCCAATCGCGGGTGTAGCGGGGATCTTCACCCCAGATTGATCCCAGTCCCGCTTCCATGGTGTTACTCACCGCGTTGCCGGCGACGCTCATTCCCAAGCGGTCGCCAAACCCCTCCCAATGCGGCCCATAGATCTTGGGGCGATCGAACAGCGTGCCCCATCCCGCGCCAAACAGTTCGCCCCCAAAGCTTTCCGGGCCAATGGTCCCTTTGATCACCCAATTGATGCGTTCCTGGGCCGTAATAGGCCGGCGCGCGTCGCTACTGCTGGAAGAACCGGCAGCAAAGGGTGTCGAAGATGTTCCGCCGTCGGTAACGGGACCAGCGGCAGACGCCACCGTCCCTGGCAGCAGCGGCTGCGCCAGAACGGCCGAAGCCATGAAGAAAACCGAGCAGCTTACTTTATAGAGCATTTTCGCGCGCCCCCAATCCCGAGAATTAGCAAATTGTGTGCCATCTTAAATTGGGCAGCGCGCCAATCTCAGAAGCGGCGTGTCTTCATCCAGATGCGGGCGCGATGCCAAGATCGCGCCGTCCCCTGAAGCCGGTAGGAACTCCCAAAGGAGTGACCTTTCGACCATCCGGCGTCGGCCGGCGGATAGGCGTGGCGCCCGGAAATCCGATATCGTTAGGACAGAATGCCGGATTGGCTGAGCGTCCACGAACCTGTCCTGGTGAACACCATCGGGCACTGCGCGGGCGCAGTCCTGTTCGGGATGCTGCTGTATTTCTTTTTGTTGAACTGGCGGCATGGCCGGGAAGAGCGCACTCAGCTACCCGCTCTGGCGGCCGCGCTGGCGCTGTTGTGGAACATCGGGTCGCTGGTGGCGTTGGGTGTGGGACGGCAGGGCGGGCCGGCGGCCGACGTCATCGTAGCAGCCAGTTTCTCGGTTCTGAGTTTGCTGCCGGCCGTGCTGCTGCACATCTGGCTGGCTTCGCGTCACCGTCCATTGTGGATCAGTGGATACGTGCTGAGTGGCGCGGCCATTGCACTCCATGTGGCCGACCTGATTACAGGCTCGTCCCGTCTCCACTTCGCGGCGCTGCTGCTGGTGACGGTGGGTTTCGCGGTTCTCACCATGCTTTCGATCCTGCTGGAGATTCAAAACAAGGTGGAGAACCGCAACCAAAACGGTGCGGCCACCTCCCGGCTGGCCGGAGCGATGGTCCTGTTCCTGTTTGCCATTTCGTTCGCGCATTTCGGTGCGGAGCAGGCGCATCAGGCGTGGTCCAGGGAAATCGCGCTGCACCACGCGGGCATCCCACTCGCGTTGTTTGTCCTTTTGCAGAATTATCGGTTTCTCCTACTGGACGCCTTCCTGCGATTTGTGGTGAATGCGACGCTCGCCGCGGTCGCGGTGCTGGCCTCCATCCGCATCGTTGCATCCACCCATTTGGGTCCGAGACTGGCCGAGCCTTTCCAAGCCGGCCTGCTGTTCGTGGGCGCGTGTCTCCTGCTCGCCCTGTTCGTGTACCTTCGCAATCGCGTTCAAAGCTGGCTGACCCAGGTGATTTTTCTGCGTTCGAACCTCGATGATGCGCTGCGGGAGCTTCTCAAGCTGGCGCGGGCGGCGTCGGACGAACGTGAATATCTTGGTCAGGCCGCGGAAACGATTGCGGCGTTCTTGCGCACCGGCCGCTACCAACTGACCTCGGACGTGCCCGCTAAAGACGGAGAACAGGCGCCCTGGGTGCAAGCCGTGGTTCCGCTGCGATTCTCGCGTGGCGACGCGATGTATCTGCTGCTCGGCCCGCGCGACGGCGCGCGGCGCTATTTGAGTGAGGATTTCGCGGTACTGCTGCGCTTGGGCGCCGCGGTGGTGGAGCACGTCGAACAATTGCGCGGCATTCAAATGCAGGGGTTGGTATCGCAGGCGGAATTGCGGGCGCTGCAAGCGCAGATCAATCCCCATTTCCTTTTTAATTCGCTCAACACGCTGTACGGAACTATCGACCGCGGCAATGTCGAAGCCCGGCGGCTGGTTCTGAATCTTGCCGATGTGTTCCGCTACCTGCTTCGGTCCGACCGCACGCTCATTGAAATCGAAGAGGAGCTGCGCATCGTCCGCGCTTATCTGGAGATCGAGCAGCTCCGGCTGGGCGCCAAACTGCGGACTGAGATCCACGTGGACGACGCCGTTCTTCGCGCCTCCATTCCTTTGCTCTCCGTGCAGCCGCTGGTGGAAAACGCGGTCAAACACGGCGTGGCTCCCAGGACGGGCACGGGATTCGTGCGGCTGGATATTACCTCCCGGCTGGACATCCTGACCGTGACTGTATCGAACTCCGGCGAGTGCGACTCCAACGCTCTGACCGCCGCCAGCGCGGACGGAGGAATCGGATTGGCCAATGTCCGCCGCAGGCTGGAGCTCTGTTATGGCGAAGAATCCAGTTTTGTCGCCGAAGTGGAGGATGGGGTCACCACCGTTGGTTTCCTGCTGCCGCTCCGGGTTGGAGTAATGGCCTGACTCTCAAAACGCTTATTGTCGACGATGAACCCATCGCCCGCAAGGTACTGCGGGAAGAGCTCGAGTCGCTTGCCGACGTTGAGGTGATCGGGGAAGCTGCCGACGGCGCGACGGCGCTGGAGAAAATCGGCGCCCAGCAGCCCGATCTCGTTCTGCTGGATCTGCAGATGCCGGCTATGGGCGGCTTGGACGTCATTCGGCAATTGCGGCACGGCGAGCATCTGCCGGTGATCGTGATTGTCACCGCTCACGATCAGCACGCGTTACAGGCGTTCGAAGGCGGGGCCATCGATTATTTGCTGAAGCCGGTTGGCCACGAGCGGTTGTCGCAAGCCGTGGAGCGCGCCAGACGCGTGACGGGCCCACAAGCGATGGAGCGGATCGCGCAGTTGCAGGAGATTGCCGACCCGCGCGCCGGTCCGCGTACGCGGCGGATCGTGGGCAAAGTGGGCGAGGAGTATTTTCTGCTCAGCGCCGACGAGATTTACGCCTTCCAAGCCGAAGGCGATCTGGTCTGGATTCTCACCGCCAAGCGAAAATTCCAGGCCACGCAGACCCTGAAGGAGCTGGAACAGCGCCTCAAGTACGGCAGCTTCCGGCGTATTCACCGCAACGCGCTGGTGAACGTAGACCACGTGCGCAAGATGAGCGCGCTCAGCAGCCAGAGATGGCTGATCACCATGAACAACGACCAGGAGTTTGTCGCCAGCAAGCGCCAGGCAGCCATCGTCCGAGAGCTTCTTACCTGGTGAGCGCAAAGGGTGCGGCGCGCGCCACCAGATGGGCTCGGAATCGGCTCGCGCCGCGCTCCGTTTTGTCCGCTCACCGTCTATGCCAGTTCACTCACCGCCAAAGCCAAGCCACTGATCGGATTGTCGTAGGTTCGGATGCTCTCGACCTCCACAATCAAGGAATATGCGACGTCCCGCCGTTTCCTTCGCCGTCTTTGCTCTCTGCCTCATCTGGCCGGTGGCGGCCTACTCGCAATCCAGCGGCGGGAACTCCGGTACCGTTCGGGGCACGGTGATCGACCCTTCCGGCGCGGTGATCGCGGGTGCGGCGGTGCAGATTCAGAACCCCGTCTCGCATTTCGATCAAAGCGCAATCACGGACAATCAGGGCAATTTCGCGTTCGTTAACATCCCTTACAACAACTATCACCTGTCGGCGACGGCCTCCGGGTTCCAAACCGCAACCCAGGACGCGGACGTGCGCTCGCCCATCCCGCTAACAGTGAAGATCAGCCTGAAGATTGGCGCCGCAACTTCTACCGTCACGGTGGAAGAGGCCGGCGACCTGCTCGAAACCGACTCCACCGCCCACACCGATGTGGATCGGGCCTTGTTCGATAAACTGCCGCTCGAAAGCCAGTCTTCGTCGCTCAGTTCGCTGGTGACGCTGGCCACGCCCGGCGTTTCGGCCGACTCCAACGGCCTTTTCCATGGCCTGGGGGATCATGCCTCCAACTCGTTCTCCTTGGATGGGCAGCCCATTTCGGATCAACAGAGCAAGGTCTTCTCCAATCAGATTCCTACCGACGCCGTGCAATCGATGGAGGTGATCGAAGGCGCGCCGCCGGCCGAATTCGGAGACAAGACCAGCCTGGTGATCGAAGTTACCACGCGCTCCGGCCTCGGAGTTACGCAACCGCACGGCGATTTCACGGCGTCTTATGGCGCTTTTGGCTCGGCCAACGGCGCCTTCGACCTTTCCTATGGAAGGTCAAGCTGGGGCAATTTCATTGCCGTGAGCGGGCTGGACACCGGCAGATTTCTGGATGGACCGGAGTTCCAGGTTTATCACGATCACGGCAACGAGGAAAATATTTTCGATCGCGTCGACTTAAAACCTTCCGAGGCAGACAGTATCAACGTCAACTTGAGTTTTACGCGCTCCTGGTTCCAGACACCCAATTCATTCGATGCACAAACGGCGGACGCATGGTCCGGATTGGTGGTAAACAACGGCGGTCTAGGTCCCAACGGGCTGCCGGCGGGCCCCACCGATCAGCGCTCCAAGATAAGGACCTTCAACATCGCGCCCACCTGGACGCGATTGCTGAATCCGAGCACCGTTCTTACGTTCGGAGGCTTCGCGCGGCAGGATCAATACAACTATTATCCGAGCGGCAATCCTTTCGCCGACCTCCAGCCCGATCTTCAGCTTCAGACCATCGGCCAGAATCGCAGGCTGACGGATGTTGGGCTTCGCACCAATGTGTCGTATATCAAGGGCATTCACAACATCAAGGCGGGAATTACCTACCAGGACACGATTATCACGGAAAAGGACAGTTTTGGGGTGGTGGATCCTACTTTGAACGCGGTATGTTTGAACGCCTACGGGAGCCCGGACACGAGCGCCAGCCTGACGGACCCTGGCCAGTGTGGCGGGTCGCTGCAGGTGAATCCCAACTTCAATCCGTTGCTGGCCTGTTACGACTTGACCCGAACATCGCTGCTCCCGGCGTCCGACGGTTGTCCCGGTTCCACCAGCGGCCTATACACGTTTAACGGGCACGCCGATATCCGCGAACTGGCTCTGTTTTTTCAGGACACCATCACCCTCAAGAACTGGACTTTCAACCTGGGCCTCCGATTCGACTATTACGATGGCATTACCAGCGCCAAGCAGGCGGAACCGCGTCTTGGTATCGCATACAATTTCAAGCCCACCAACACCGTGCTGCGTATCTCCTACGCACGGACGCTGGAAACGCCGTTTAACGAAAATCTGGTTCTTGCCAGCCAGGGATGCAACGATCCGGTGGTTAACGCGCTGATGTCGAGCACCGTAAGCCCCTGCGTTACCAATGCGCCGCTCAGTCCCGGCTGGCGCAACGAATTCCACGCCGGTCTTCAGCAGGCTTTCGGCAAGTATTTCGTGCTGGATGGCGAGTACATCTGGAAATACACGCATAAGGCCTACGACTTCAGCGTGCTGGGCGACTCGCCGATCACCTTCCCCATCGAGTGGAGCAGATCGAAGATCCCCGGCTTTGCGGTTCGCGGCAGCATGCCGAACTTCCACAGCTTCTCGGCTTTTGTGGTGCTCTCGCACGTTTCGGCGCGCTTCTTTGAGCCGCAGGTGAGCGGAATTGGCGCAACGCCAGTGGGCAGCGAAGTGTTTCGCATCGATCATGACGAAGTCTTTAACGCCACCACGCATGTGCAGTATCAACCTTGGAAGCGCGGACCGTGGCTCGGATTCAACTGGCGGTTCGATAGCGGACTGGTCGCCGGTCCAGTGCCCTGCGCGGGTGGTAATTGCGCCAATGGGCCGAACGGAACCGACTCCATCGTGGACGTTTCGGGTCTGTCGCCGGATCAGCAGTTCCAAGCCGGGCTCTACTGCGGCGGCGTGCGTGCCACCCAGACCACCCCGATCAGTCCGAACGATCTGTGCCCCGCTTCGCAGTACGGTTCGGCCCTGCTGCAGATTCCGGCCGCGGGCGCCGAGAATGACGACCACAACCCGCCGCGCATCGCGTCACGCAATCTCTTTGATATAGCCGTCGGCGAGGATAATCTCTTTCACGGCGACAAATACAAGTGGAGCGCGCGCGTGTCGGTGGTGAACCTGGCCAATGAATATGCGCTGTACAATTTTCTTTCCACCTTCAGCGGCACCCACTACGTGAGTCCGCGCTCGGTGACCGGGACCATCGGGTTCCACTTCTAAGATTTTTACCGTTCTGCCGGCTCTGTAACGCGCGCAATCCACCGAGCGCAATCTACCGCGCCGCGCGCGTGAGCAAGCGGTCTTTTCGGACTTTAGTTTAGTTAGACACAAGCGGTTAGTTAGCCGGTTCTACGGGTTCTCCGCGTACACGCGCTTGACGACGTTGGCTACCGGGCCCATGGTCTGCCAATCCTGGTATTTCGTTCTAAACTCGGCCGTCACCATGCTGGCGGCCTCCTCGGCGGACTTGCCTTGGCGCTTGAGTTCCAGTGATCGGGTTTGCAGTCCCAACAGAAACGCCCGTTCCTTTGCGATCAGCGATCCGTCGCCCAGCGCGCCGTGATCGGGCACAATCAGGCGCGGTTTGAGCGGCTCCAGTCGATCCAGGATCGCCAGCCAGTTCTTGACGCTGGCATCTGGGTTCGGCATGTTGGGGACAATCTTGTCTTGCACGATATCGCCGGGTATCAAAACGCTGTCCTGCTCCACGAAAATCATCTCGTCGCCCCTGGTGTGCGCCGGTCCCCACCAGAAGAGGCGCGCGGTAACGCCGCCCAGATCGAGGTGGATCTCTTTTTCGAACATGATGTCGGGAGGCCGAAGCTTTACGTCTTCCAACAGTTCTTTGCTTTGCGCCGAGAAGCCCCGAAACAGATTCATCATCTCGGTGGCGTGCTGGTTCATCTCGTCTTGCTGGACCGCCGGCCGGATGATGACGGTACGCGGCGGAAAAGCCTGCTCGCCCATGGCGTGCTCGGGATGGAAATGCGTGGTGGTCAGGTACAAAATGGGCGATTTGCTGAGCTTTTCCGCCTCTTTCAGCACTATGGCGCCGTTGCGCGGGCCGAGCCCGGTGTCCACAATCAAGGTCGCGCGGTCGCCAACCACGATCCCGATGTTGGGAAAGCCGACAATCGCGTAAACATGCTCAGAGACGCGGGTCACTGAGTTTTCGGGCAGCAGCATGGATTCCTGCGCGTGACCGGACACTACCGAGGACAGCAGCATCGCGGCAAAAATAGCTGTCTTGTTCGGAAGCAACATGCTCGGAAGCAACATGGAATCATGTTACTACGCGGGGAAATTTAGCAGGCTGCGGAAAAAGTCGTTTGGAACCGACTCCCTCACGGTCGCGGCTCGGTAAACACCTGCAAACATGCATTCGCGACAATGAGCCGCGCGCGTCAGCAAGCGGATTTGCGCCTTTTTCAGCATCCTGTTTAGGGGAGTGGTGTTGCGTCCGGCGCGACCAAGGCGGCGGAGGGAGCGGGCGCAGCGGAAAAGCCCAAAATGAAGCGCTGCATGTCCGCTTCCAAGGAACTCATGCCGAAAGTCTTGGCCTCGGCGAGCGCCTGCTGGTTGTTCCAATGATCGTGCATGATGCGATAGCAGGCGATGGCGGTGCCGGTACGGTCCGCCCCACGCCGGCAGTGGACGAAGACCGGCCACGCGGATTGGTCGTTCAGCAGCGACAGGACCTGTGTGATTTGAGAACCTTCCGGCGCCTTGAAGCCGTTCCATGGCAGCCGCACGTAGCGCATCCCAGCGCTCTGAACTGCAGGCCCTTCGGATTTCTCACCGCGCAGGTCAACCACCGTTTTGATGCCCAGTTGAGCGAGACCAGCAAACCCCTGCCCGTGCGGTTGCGCCCCGCGGTAGACGTGTTCGTCCACCTGATGAAAGTTGTGGATTCCGGGAAGGTCGGGCAGGGACGCGGCTTGAAGCCCGGCCAAACTCAGCGATAAGACCAGAAGGCCAGGAACGAAGCGCCGATGCAGCCTGGCACTTGGCATTGGAAACATCTACTACTAAAGATGCTTCAGCCCGCTTCCCGGTTGCGAGTTGGCCGTTCCCAACGAACAATTCTAGGCTAACCGCCGTATAGGTCAAGGCTTACCGCCGCAGGCGGCGCGCATAGAATCCAGCCGGGCCTTTGGGATGCAAATATTGTGGTTGATTCCGGTCCCCAACCCGATGGAAGGCTTGTGCGAACCGTGGAAGTCCGATCCGCCCGTGGCTTCCAAACCAAACGATCTTGCCAGGTCTTCGTAAAGCGCCTGTTGCGCGGGGGAGTGCTCGCTATGCCAGACCTCCAGGCCCCGCAGCCCGGCCCGGCACAAAGCTTCCAGCAGCGCTCGTAATCCGTCCGGCTGGTCGTCGAGCGGCAGGCGTACGGGATGCGCCAGCACAGGCATTCCTGAGCTTTGCCGCAGCACTCCGATGCTTTCCAGCAAACCCGGCTCGTCGCGCTCCACGGCGGCTTGCGCGGTATCGGCCAGGTAAAGGTCAAATGCCTCCTGCCGGTTCTTGACGTACCCTTTCCGCAACAGGAACTCGGCAAAGTGCGGACGGCCGGTCAGCTTGCCTCCCAACTTGCTCACTTCTTCCAAACTGATCTCGAATCCGAATCCCCGCAGCTTCTCCACCAGCTCGCGATTCCGTTTACGCCGGCTCTCTTGATGGCCCAAAATCCAAGATCGGAAGCTGGCTGGCGGAGCCGACGCCACAAAGTAGCCCAATAGATGAATGGAGGGTACCCGGCGGGATCCCAGCCATGGCCGGACGAGATCTACCAGCTCAGGCTCCAGCCGGGTGCTCAACTCTATTCCCGCCAGCAACTCCACGCCCAATTCTTCCGCCACCGGCGCAGCCTCGTCACACCCTTCCAGCGTGTCATGGTCGGTAATCGCCAGAGCTTCCAAGCGATGCTCGAGGGCCAGCCGGACCAGGTCCGGCGGCGAAACCGACCCGTCGGAAGCTGTCGTGTGAGTGTGCAAATCGATCATAAACTCTAGGAGATCATAAACGGCGCTCTGGAACAAACCGCTCGCCTTGGTACCAGTACTACCGTAACCTCTGCCGGGCCAAAGTTACGTTGTATACTGAGCGCGTCCGTCCTCATATGCCTCTTTACAAGACGTTTTTTGCCGCTTTATTGCTGTTTTTGGTGCCTTCAGGCGCGGTCTTCGCTCAAGTCACCTACACCATCAAGGGGACTTTGAGCTTGGCCAGCGGCCCGGATCCTCTAGGTCTGAACGGGCTCAACATTGACGCCACCGCCGGCCTAAGCCAATCGTTGACGCCGTCCAGCTCCGAGACCACAAGCACCCTTTCCACCAATACTTACGGCTCTGTGACTGTGAAACTGGCCGGTTTCCCTTGTTCCACTGCGTCCGCGCCTCCCGTGACGGTGACACTGACGGATAACGCCGGCGCGCCGGATACGATCGCGATCAACAATTGCTATGTCGAGCTGGCGACGGTGAACGCCAGCGTCACCATCCCGGACGGCAGCATGATCACGGCCGTGCCCGCGTCCATCCCGCTCACCGCCGTTACAGGGACGGTCAGTTATGGCGGAGGTTCGGAGCCCACCAGCACGTTCAATCTTAATAGCGCTACGATCATGGCTACCGGCACCGCGCCGCCCACCGTAACTCCAAGCCTGACATCCTGGACGCCGCCGACAGTTCCCGTGGGTTCCACCACCCCGGTGTCGCAACAAATTACCTTTACAACCACGCCTCCCGTGGGCGCTGTCTCGTTCACCACCAGCACTTCGGCCAGTTGGCTGACCGTGACGCCTTCCGCCACCAATACCTCTTCCGCCATAACGATCACAGCCAATCCTACGGGACTTATTCAGGCTTCCAACAGCGGAATGGTGACTTTGAGCTATGGTTCGGCCTATCCGGCCACCCAGATTCCGGTCACGCTCAACCTTTCCGGGTCCCTGGCAACGCTCAGCGCTCCGGCCTCTCTGAGTTTCACGTACGCGATCGGCGGCTCGGCGCCCGCTTCCCAAATGCTGAGCGTGGGGGCCAGCGGTTCCGCGACGGTGAACGCGGCCGTCACTTCCGGGAACTCCTGGCTTTCTGTATCGCCCGCCAGCATCACCGCGCCGGGTAGCTTCACGGTATCCGTCAACACCGCCGGCCTTCCCCTCGGAATGTTGAACGGCAACATTCAGCTCACGGCCACCGGCGCAACCAATAGCCCGTTGAATGTTCCCGTGGCGCTGGATGTGACCGCGGCCACCTTGACGGCCAGCCCACAGCAGCTCAATTTCACCTATCAGCTCGGCAACAGCGCGCAACCCGCAGCGCAATCGATTGCCGTGACCGATATGTCGAATGTCAATTTTACCGCCACGGCCGTCACCGCCTCGGGCGGTTCCTGGCTGTCGGTAACTCCAGGGACGGGTTCCGCATCCGGGACCCTCAGCGTTTCCGTGAAGACTGCCGAGCTGACTGCGAACACCTATAACGGTACCGTCACCATCGCGGTGGCGGGCGTCAACCCGAACATCACACCGCAAGTGGTGAATGTCAGCCTGGTGGTTTCGGGGTCCAGCGTCCCGACCATCGGCAGCGTAGTGAGCGGCGCCAGCTATGCCTCCAGCGGATTTTCACCAGGGACCATCGCCACTATTTTTGGCAATCTGCTGGGACCCGCGACGGGGGTCGTTTTCAGCCTGAATTCCCAAGGGAGCCTCGACAGCACGCTGGCGGGAGTTAGTGTAACGGTAGGCGACGCCGCGGCGATTCCGCTCTATGTTCTGAACGGCCAGGTGAATATCATTTTGCCGTTCACCTTGGGCATTAGCGGGCAAGCGCCGGTTCAGGTGACGTACAACAATTTGACCACTGCGGCGTTCAACATTCCGTTGACGACTGCCGACGTTCAGATCTTCACGGTGAATGCCAGCGGCAGCGGGCCTGGGTCGATTTTGAACCAGGACAACTCGGTCAATTCCGCGACGAATCCGGCCGCTCCCGGGTCGGTGGTGCAAGTATTCGGTACCGGCGGCGGGGTGCTGACGGGCAAAGCGACCGTAACTGCGGGCGACGTAGCGGGAGACACGCTTGCCTATACCGCGACCTGCACGGCCACAGTGAATGGCGAAACCGCGACGGTGCTGTACTCCGGATCGGCCCCCGACCTGGTGTACGGCGTGGATCAATTCGATATTCAGTTGCCGGCCGATGTGACGGCAGGTTCGGCGAAGATCGTGTTGACCATCGGCGGCGCCACCAGCCAATCGGACGTCACGGTGTTTGTGAAGTAGGCTATAAATTCATTACCGCCCCTGAGGAAGTTTTGCTAGAATATCGCAGGAGGAACACCTTGAAATTCATCTCAGGACTAGCTGTTGGAATCATGCTGTGCGTGGGAACCTGGACGCTTTCCGCACAGCCGGAGGCGGCGATGCACCCCCGTCTTGCCGCCGCGATCACGGCTCTCAGAGATGCTCGGGCGTACCTGTCCGAGGCTCCCCACGATTTCGGCGGTCACAAAGACAAAGCGATCCGGGCCTGCGACGACGCGATCCGTCAGTTAGAGCTGGCCATGGCGTACCGCGCGCGCAAGGATCGCTGACGCCAGATAGCAGTTCGCTCGCGAGAGCGGGCGTCACTGCAAGGGCGGGGCAACCATGAAAATTCAAATTTTGGCCGCGCTCTTCGTTATTCTGACACTGAATGCGGCCGAACCGGCCGGTCAAGAAGCCTTCGAGGAGGGTATGAAGGAACTCGCATCGAAGGACTGGGACAAGTCGCTGGATTTGCTGGAAACGGCACTGACGGCGGACCCGGATAACATACGATACGGCAGCGAATACCGCCACGCCGCGATCCTGCGAGCTGAAGCCGTGCATGCTCCGGAAGGCAAGCCCGAGGATTTCGACCGCCCCATCAAATTTTTCGAGCGGCTGGTGTCGGCCAACCCGGCCGCAGCCAACGCCTATTTGAATTACGGTCTGGCGTACGTGGATAAAGTCCCGGTGGTGGACGTGTTCACCCGGGTGGGCGTCGCGAACTCCGCGCTGGCCCAACTCAGCAAGTCCATTGAGCTGCGGCCAAGCTGGGCCGGCTATTACACGCGTGGCTTCAACTACCTGTTCTGGCCCAAATTCTTCGACCGCGCGAAGCTGGGCGTCGCCGATCTTGAAACCGCCGTGAAGTTGCAGGAATCCGGTCCCAGGAGAGCGTACCAGGTTCACACCTGGGTGGTGTTGGGAGACGGCTACTGGAAGACCGATCAGTTGGAGAAGGCACGCTCGGCGTGGAGCGAAGGACTAAAGAAATTCCCAGATACGACTGCTCTTCAGGAGCGGCTATCCAAGCAGGGCGACGATCTGAAGGCTTTGATTCAGGACTCGCTGGATTTTAAGAAACGCGTTGACACCAACCTGAAAAATCTCTGGTTGTATCCTTAAGCTACCCGCTCCGGGAAGCTGCCCGCTCCGGGGCAAGATCGGCGCGCCCGGTTCGGAGCGATTACTTCCGATGAGCTGGCGGTCACTGCGGGCTGCTCGGCGGACGACGGGTGTCATCTGCCGTCGTAGGGACGAGTAAAGACCGCAGCTTCCTTCCAGTTGCCGTCTTGCTTCTGCCACACCCTGAGCAGACCAGCTTCTAATCTGACGTGCTCCCCGCTCTTCAGATCAAACTCGGTGGTCACCTTGCCGTATTCGTAGGCGAGATCGCGACTTTCGGCAACCACGATCCGTATCGGCTCGGTCCTAATCGTTGTACTTCCCGGGACACGACTTGGGACGGTGCTTGTGCTCAGCAACACCTCCTTTTCATTGCCCACCATCGGCCGCTTTGCCGAGCCGGTCCATATGACCCGGTCTTCCAATTGCGGTACCCCTTCAAGACCACCCCCGCCCTTCAGATCGTGAACGGCAATCAGCTTGCGGATAGCGCCTTCTTCGTCGGTGTTGCTGCCAGCCCCGCTCAAATTGGAAAGCACGAGGGTAAAAAGACCGGCCGTCAGAGCGGCGAACAGATATCTCCTACTCATTGTTCCGTCATTCTCCTTCGTCGGAAATTCCTTCGTGGCGGCCCGAGCTTTAGCAGGCTGCTGAAAAAGTCGTTTGGAACCGACTCCCTCACGGTCGCGGCTCGGTAAACACCTGCAAACACGCATCCGCGACAATGAGCCGCGACCGTCAGCAAACAGATTTTGCCTTTTTCAGCATCCTGTTAGAGACGAGTCTACCTCATTCGAACCCGGTGAGAGCAGTTTCCCCTTAGAATCGCTTGAACTTCGTTCCAGAGATCCTGTTGGAATTTTTGGGCGCTCACAGCAACCTCTCCAGCACCAGCGCATCCAAGCCCTCCACGCGTTCAAACACCGGATCGTTAGTTATGAGACCGGTGGCCCTTGCATGCACCGCCGTCGCAGCTTGCAGAGCGTCGGGAGTCCGCAGCCGGTGCGCGGCGCGGATCCTGGCGGCGATATCCGCGATTTCCAGACTCGGTGGCATCCAATCCAGATTGGGGTATGTCGCGAGAAGAGCGTAAAACTCGTTCACCCTCTCATCTCCACCGCTTCGGTAAGCAGGCACCAGCAATTCCGTCATCGTGATAGTGGAGGTGACCGCTGCGTGCTCCGGACGTTCCAGCCATGCGAAGACTGGATCGGTCAGTTCGATGTAGCGAGTGTTCGCTTCCAGTAGATAAATGAAGACGCTGGTGTCTAGCGCGATCCTGCGATGCCGCCGCAGGAAAGCGCGCAGGACCGTCAATCCCAACTTTTCCGTTCCTTGGCAAGATGGCCGGCGGGGTAAACACCCGCGCCAAGCCCGCGGATCGCTGCGTGATGCGCCCTCGGTTTTTCGAGCACGATCACCTTCTCGCCTCGCACTACAACCAAGAGCCGATCGCCCGCCTTCACGCCCAAGGCTTCACGAGCCTCTCGGGGAATGACAATCTGGTTTTTCGAAGAGAGCGTCGCCTGAGCCATCGCTTTACATTATGGCATGAAGTAAAGTGCCTTAGCGAACGACGATCTGAAAGCTTTGATCCAGGACTTGCTGGATTTCAAACTGGTTGTACCCTTTAGCTACCGATTCCTCCGTCGAGCAGGAGCGGGCTGCCATGAAATCGACTAGCCTGGCGGCGACCCGCAAGCCACGCTTTTTCCTTCTTTTCGGTTTTTTGGGACATCGCTCCGACCTGTGGAATCCGCCGGAACGTGCCCCAACACCGTTTCGCTTGTTAACGAAGACTTTATGGCGACGCGACTCTTGGGCAGTGCCGTGCTTCATGGATTCGTAGTCCCTGTGACTAGCGGAGCGGTAGCGTGTCCGCTATCCGCCCTTGTTTAAAGTCCGAAAAGACCGCTTGCTCACGCGCGCGGCTCAGTAGATTCCGCGCACCCCGCCCACCCGGAATTAGAACCTTGACCGTCACCCAATATTCTGTCGCCATTGCAATCGCCGCCATCTTGCTGGTGGCGCTGCGCTGGCCGAATCTCGGTTCTTCCACGCTACGAGCAGCGGAAACAAGCCTCTATCTTTTCGCTGAACGCCGCTGGCTGGCGATCTTCAGCGTCGCTTTTCTTGCGATGGCGGCCAACGCGGCGATAGCGCTAGCAACCAGGATTCCACAACCATGGGTCAGCGACGAATTCGCCCATCTGCTGGCCGCGGATACTTTCGCTTCCGGGCGCTTGAGCAATCCTACGCATCCGATGTGGACGCACTTCGAAAGCGCTCAAATCCTTCAGAAGCCGACGTATGTTTCCAAATACCCGCCGGCGCAAGGCTTGATTCTGGCGGTAGGGCAGATTGTCAGCGGGCAGCCGATAGCTGGCGTCTGGTTGAGCGCCGGCCTGACGTGCGGGGCCATCTGCTGGATGCTGCAAGGATGGTTTCGCCCCGGGGTTGCTCTGATAGGCGCTCTCCTGGCGGTCTTCCGAATTGGGGTTACAACCTATTGGAGCCGGAGTTATTGGGGCGGAATGATGGCGGCCTTGGGCGGCGCGCTGGTGTTCGGCGCTATGCGGCGCATCCTTTCGCGTCCGCGTGCCGGCTCCAGCGTTGTGCTCGGCGCCGGTCTGGCGATTCTGGCCAATAGCCGCCCTTATGAAGGGTTGCTGGCCAGCCTTCCGGTGTTTGTGGTTTTGGTCTACCAGTTCTTTCGGAGCGGAACACCGGAACGAAGGCAGATGCTACGGCGCGTCGCGATGCCAGTTTGCGCGATGGGCCTTCTGACGTTGCTCTGGATGGGCTATTACAACTTCCGGCAGACCGGAAACCCGCTCATCAACGCTTACCAGGTCTACACGGCTACCTACCAGCTTGAACCCATTTTCGCGTGGCAACGATTTCGCGAACCGCCCCTGGCCCAGCATCCGATCGTGCATCAGAACGATGCCGGAAAGGCCGTCGATAGCGCCCAGTATGAACTCTCGCGAAGAGCCGCGGCGCCGAAAGTGTCCGAGCGTCTCCTGATCCTTTGGGCCTTCTTTTGCACCCCAGCGTTGACCATACCCCTGCTGGTAGCCCTGGTCAGCATGCGCTCTTTTGTGTGGTGCGCCCTGGCGAGCGTGGTGGCCGTGGTGGGTGGTTTGCTGCTCGGCTCCATGTGGATTTTTCCCCATTACGCGGCTCCCATAGCCGGTCCTTTCTTCGTTGTTCTGACTTACGGCTGGTCCCGGCTGCGGGCTTTTAGAGTTGGGCAGCGGCGTACCGGTCTGTTGGTGGCGCGAATCATCGCCATCTTTTGTGTCGCGCTGCTTGCGGTTCGCGTTGCAGCGCTCTGCGCAGGGATCAAACCTGAAACACGGCACGGCCCCCTGGTAGCGTCGCTCACGAATGCGTTATCGGGAGAGCCTCCAGTTGCGGAATGGCCCTATCTGCGGGCGGCCATGGAGCGCCAACTTGCACGGTTCGGCGTCGAAAATCTCATTCTGGTGCGGTACAAGGAGCAGGAACATCCGAACCTGGAGTGGGTCTACAACCGGGCCGATATCGATGGAGCGCCGGTAGTGTGGGCGCACGAACTCGATCCTGGGAGCAACCAAAAACTCATCGATTATTTCCGCAATCGGCGGGTTTGGCTGCTGGACGCGGATGAAACACCCCCGAAGCTGACGCCGTATGCCGCTTTCGCTTCCACCGGCGCAATTCAACCACCGGATTCGGACCGCCAGCCGTAGCGCGCGCTTGCTTCGGGATCCAGTGCGAAGCCGAGACAAATGAGACCTCGTATCTCAGTTATCATTCCGGTGTACAACGCAGCCGTCAGTCTGGCGCGTTGCCTGGAGGCCGTAAACCGCTCGGACTATCGAAATTTCGAGTGCCTGGTGGCGGATGATGGCTCCGCGGACGCTTCGCGCGAGTTGGCGGCGAAAAGTGGCGCCCGAGTCCTCTCCACGGGTGAACGCCGAGGCCCAGCTTATGCGCGGAACCTGGCAGGTGCGGCCGCGAGGGGCGATATTCTGTTGTTCATCGACGCCGACGTGTGCGTGGAACCGGACACGATGGCAAAGATTGCGAAAGCCTTTGCCGATGACGCCGCTCTGGATGCGCTCATCGGGTCCTACGACGACGATCCGGCCGACCGGAGCTTTATATCCCAATATAAGAACCTGATGCACTGCTTTTTCCACCAGCAAGCAAAGCCTCGGGCGAGCACATTCTGGACCGGCTGCGGCGCGATCCGGCGCCGGGTGTTCCTGTCGTCGGGAGGGTTCGACGAGCATTATATCCGGCCTTGCATCGAGGACATCGAACTCGGATCGAGAATGCTGCGGTCCAATTACAGGATCGAGCTCGATCCGACTCTCACGGTCAAACACCTGAAACACTGGACATTTCTCGAGTTGCTGAAAACGGATATTCGGGACCGGGCGATCCCTTGGACCCTGCTCATGATTCGAGAGCGGCAGATTCCGAACGACCTGAACACGCAGTGGAGCCAACGCCTGTCCATCCTGCTGGCGTACATCGCGCTGTCGCTGGCCGTTCCTTTTTGGCCGGCGTCTTTTTGGCCTGCTTCTTCTGAGCTGGCTTCAGTGGCCGTGGTTGCGATTGTGATGGCGATAAACCGGCGATTTTATCGCTTCCTGGTCCGGCGGCGCGGCCTGTTCTTCGGAGTCCTGGCAAGTCCGCTTCACCTGTTGTATTTCGTGTATAGCGGAGCCGCGTTCGCTGCCGCCTGCCTGATATGGAGCGGCCGCGAATGCCGTCGAATATTCGCAAGCGGCGCTGAGCAGACCTCGGTTTCCCGCGGCGCGGAACGCGAACCAGCGACGAGGGGCAGCGCGGCGCCGGCGGCTCTGATGGCGCCCATCATGTCCGAGGCGCCATCCGTAGATGCAGCATCCTCCACTACCAGCTCATAGTTTTGAGTTGTGCCCGCTGCCTTACGTGCGGCTCCGCGGCGAAACCTGCTGCGCCGCGCACTGAATTCTTCGGAAAGTGTTTTGAGAAACTTGATTTGAGCTTCATTATTTCAGTTATTATACCGACTTACAATCGCCGGGCCGCGCTATGCGCATGCCTGGAGGCCTTAGCGCAGCAGCAATATTCCCGAGACTCTTTCGAGGTTATTGTTGTAAACGACGGAGGCTCAGATTGCTTGACGGAGCTGGAAGCTATCTATCGGCGCCGGCTCAATTGCACAGTCCTCAACCAGCCGCGCTCCGGGCCTGCTACCGCGCGAAACAGCGGAGCGCTACGGGCCAGGGGAGATTATCTGGTATTCACCGACGACGACT
>Ga0302326_10010929_pt1 | contig 19598 bp, 20 predicted proteins | sample Palsa_T0_3_FD_202264 | JGI IMG/M metagenome (GOLD analysis project Ga0302326, IMG submission 202264) | Peat permafrost microbial communities from Stordalen Mire near Abisko, Sweden - Palsa_T0_3 | ecosystem: Environmental > Terrestrial > Soil > Palsa > Peat permafrost | place: Sweden: Abisko...
AACTCGGTGTTACCAGCAAGCAAGTACTCGCCCGGCTGAGCGAACAGGGCGAATTCGTCAAATCCGCATCGTCGACGGTAGAAGCGCCGGTCGCTCGTCGACTGCGCGAGTCATTCGGTGGCGGCAAGCCCTCGCAGGAAAAGACCTCCGGCAACGGCGCAGCGGCCGCGAAGCCCGCCGCGAAGAGTGCGGCCCCGGCGGCTAAACCGGCCGCCCCCAAACCCGCGGCGCCCCCGGCTCCTGAACCGCCGGCTCCGCCGCCACCCGCTCCGGCTCCAGTCGCAGCTCCAGCCCCCGAGCAGCCGGAGGCCGGTCCGACACCCGGCACGGCACGTCCCGGACCGACCCCCGGTCCGCGCCCGGCGGCCCCGAAGCCGGCCGCGCGCACACCGCGCGTCGGCAACAACCCGTTCTCCTCGGCGCAGCCGGTGGAGCGGGCTATTCCGCGTCCGCAGGCGCCGCGCCCCGGTGCGCCGCCTCGTCCCGGTGCCCCGCGACCTGGTGGTGCATCGCCGGGCAACATGCCCCCGCGTCCCGCCGCCGCCGGTCGTCCGCCCCGTCCAGGTGGTCCTCGACCCGGCCCCGGCGGCAGTAGCCGTCCGGGCGCACCGGCAGGTGGTCGTCCCGGTGGTGGCGGCGGTGGCGGTAATTACCGCGGCGGCGGCGGTGGCGGCGGAGTAGGTGCCCCACCCGGCGGTGGCGGCGGAGGCTTCCGCGGTCGTCCCGGTGGTGGCGGCGGCGGTGGTCGTCCCGGCCAGCGCGGTGGCGCTGCCGGTGCGTTCGGTCGTCCCGGTGGTGCGCCGCGGCGAGGCCGCAAGTCGAAGCGGGCGAAACGCGCTGAGTACGAAAACATGCAGGCGCCGGTTGTCGGTGGCGTGCGGTTGCCGCACGGCAACGGCGAGACCATCCGGCTGGCCCGCGGTGCGTCGCTGTCGGACTTCGCCGAGAAGATCGACGCCAACCCGGCTTCGCTGGTCCAGGCGCTGTTCAACCTCGGCGAGATGGTGACGGCAACGCAGTCGGTCAACGACGAGACGCTCGAACTGCTCGGCGGCGAGATGAACTACGTCGTGCAGGTCGTCAGCCCGGAAGACGAGGACCGCGAGCTGCTGGAGTCCTTCGACCTGACATATGGCGAAGACGAAGGCGGCGAGGAAGATCTGCAGACGCGTCCGCCGGTGGTGACCGTGATGGGTCACGTCGACCACGGTAAGACCCGACTGCTGGACACCATCCGTAACGCCAGCGTCCGCGAGGGCGAGGCCGGTGGCATCACCCAGCACATCGGTGCCTACCAGGTCGGAGTCGACTTCGAGGGCAGCGAGCGGCTGATCACCTTCATCGACACCCCCGGTCACGAGGCGTTCACCGCCATGCGTGCCCGTGGTGCCAAGGCCACCGACATCGCGATCCTGGTGGTGGCCGCCGACGACGGCGTCATGCCGCAGACGGTGGAGGCGATCAACCACGCGCAGGCGGCCGACGTGCCAATTGTGGTGGCGGTCAACAAGATCGACAAGGAAGGCGCCGACCCACAGAAGATCCGGGCTCAGCTCACCGAATACAACTTGGTGGCAGAGGACTTCGGTGGCGACACGATGTTCGTCGATATCTCCGCGAAGGCCGGCACCAACATCGAGGCGCTCGAGGAGGCGGTCCTGTTGACCGCCGACGCCGCCCTGGACCTGCGGGCCAACCCCGACATGGAAGCCCAGGGCGTGGCGATCGAAGCACACCTGGACCGCGGTCGCGGCCCGGTGGCCACTGTGCTCATCCAGCGCGGCACGCTGCGGGTCGGCGACTCGATCGTCGCGGGCGATGCCTACGGTCGCGTCCGCCGCATGGTGGACGAGCACGGCGAGGACGTCCACGAGGCGCTCCCGTCGCGGCCCGTCCAGGTCATCGGCTTCACGTCGGTGCCCGGGGCCGGTGACAATCTGCTGGTCGTCGACGAAGACCGGATTGCCCGCCAGATCGCCGACCGCCGCAGTGCACGCAAGCGCAACGCGCTGGCAGCACGCTCCCGCAAGCGGATCAGCCTGGACGATCTGGATGCAGCGCTCAAGGAGACCAGTCAGCTCAACCTGATCCTGAAGGGCGACAACTCCGGAACCGTGGAGGCGCTGGAGGAAGCGCTGCTCGGCATCGAGATCGACGACGAGGTGGAATTGCGCGTCATCGACCGCGGCGTCGGTGGCGTCACCGAAACCAACGTCAACCTGGCGTCGGCTTCGGATGCGATCATCATCGGCTTCAACGTGCGGGCCGAGGGCAAGGCCACCGAGCTGGCCAACCGCGAGGGCGTGGACATCCGGTACTACTCGGTGATCTACCAGGCCATCGATGAGATCCAGAGTGCGCTCAAAGGCATGCTCAAGCCGATCTACGAGGAAAGCCAACTCGGGCGTGCCGAGATCCGTGCGCTGTTCCGCTCGTCGAAGGTCGGGATCATCGCCGGCTGCCTGGTCACCTCGGGCATCATGCGCCGCAACGCCAAGGCGCGGCTGTTGCGGGACAACATCGTGGTGGCCGAGAACCTCACGGTGTCGTCGTTGCGACGGGAGAAGGACGACGCTACCGAGGTCCGCGACGGTTACGAATGCGGTCTGACGTTGACGTACTCCGACCTCAAAGAAGGCGACGTCATCGAGACCTACGAGCTGGTTGAGAAGGAACGTTCCTGAGCATGAGCTGCGACACGCGGAACCCGCGGCATGGCTGACCCGGCGCGGGCGCGCCGGATGGCCAAGCGGATCTCCGAGATCGTCGCGTCGGCGATCGATTACGAGATCAAGGACCCGGGGCTGACGGGCGTCACCATCGTCGACGCCAAAGTGACCGGGGACCTGCACGACGCGACGCTCTACTACACCGTGCTGGGCGCGACGTTGGACGACGAGCCCGATCACGAGGGGGCCGCCGCGGCATTGGAGCGTGCAAAGGGTGTGCTGCGCAGCAAAGTCGGGGCCGGCACCGGTGTGCGCTACACGCCCACACTGACCTTCATCCGCGACACGGTGACGGATTCCGTACACCGGATGGAGGAGTTGCTGGCACGTGCGCGTGCCGCCGACGCGGATGTGGCTCGAGTTCGCGAGGGAGCCGTCCCAGCCGGCGACCCCGATCCGTACCGCACGTCCGGCGATGACGATCTAGGGGCACCAACCACTAATGGGGAGGGCGCCGATGACGACGATCAACTCGAAGACTGAATCACCCGCGACACGGGTCGACGCGATCGGCGCGGCCAAGGCATTGGACGCCGCTGCGACGGTCGGGGTGGTCTGCCATGTGCATCCCGATGCCGACACGATCGGCGCAGGTTTGGCACTCGCACTTGTGCTGGACAGCTGCGGCAAGAACGTCGAGGTCAGCTTCGCGGCGCCGGCGGCGCTACCGGAATCGCTGCGGTCGCTGCCCGGGGGCCGGCTTCTCGTCGATCCGAATGAAATGCGCCGCGACCCCGATCTGGTTGTCACCGTGGATATTCCGAGCATCAACCGGCTCGGCGCCCTGCGCGACATGGCCAGCGGCGGGCAAGAAGTGCTGGTGATCGATCATCACGCCTCGAACCAGCTGTTCGGCACCGCGAATTTCGTTGAGCCGTCCGCGGACTCGACGACGATGATGGTTGCCGAACTGCTCGACGCGTGGGACAAGCCGATCGATGCCGACGTGGCGTACTGCCTGTACGCGGGCCTGACCACCGATACGGGTTCGTTCCGGTGGGCCAGCGCGCAGGCCTACCGGTTGGCGGCGCGTCTGGTCGAGATCGGCATCGACAATGCGGCGATCACCCGGTCGTTGATGGACACCCATCCGTTCGCGTGGTTGGCGATGCTGTCCCGGGTGTTGAGCTCGGCGCAGTTGCTGCCCGACGCCGCCAGTGGTCGTGGTCTGGTGTATGCCGTTGTGCGAAACGAGGAATGGGTGAACGCCCGCCCTGAAGAAGTCGAGAGCATCGTCGACATCGTTCGCACCACCCAGCAAGCCGAGGTGGCAGCGGTGTTCAAAGAGATCGAGCCGCAGCAGTGGTCGGTTTCGATGCGGGCGAAGGCCTCGGTCGACCTCGCCGCTGTCGCATCGACGTTCGGTGGCGGCGGCCATAAGTTAGCCGCCGGCTACTCGACCACCGGATCTGCCGACGAGGTCGTCGCGGCCCTGGGCGCCGCTCTGGGTTGAGCGAGCCCGGGCAGCTGCCGACGCCGGTCGCTTCCCAGTTGACATTCCTGTCGTACGGCACCACCGCGCGTGCGGCCCGCTACTTCGGTGCCGACGATCGGGCGGCCGCCGTGCAGGAAGGCGTACAGGCGACCTGGTTGGCACTCGGACTGGGCGCGTTGATCGTCGTGGTGGTGGAATCCGCAGCGGCGCCGCTGGTATCGGTCATCGCCGGTTCGCCCGACATCGCCGGCCCAGCGCTGTCGTGGCTGCGCATCCCATCGTCGGTGCGCCCGCAATTCTGGTTCGGGGCAGCGGCGGTGGCCGCCCATCAAGTGGTGTTGCAGTTGTGGAGTTTCCCTGCGCTAGTTCTTGATTCGCTAGCGATCGCGGCGCAGGCACTGGTCGGTGCCGCGCTGGGCGCCGGTGACGTTCCGCCGGCGACGGCGACGGCCCGGCGAGTGACGGTGGCTTCGGCGATTGCGGCCACGGGCCTGGCGGCCGTGTTCGCATCCGGCGCTTCCGTGCTGCCCGCGCTGTTCACCGATGACGACTCGGTATTGGCTGCCATCGGGACTCCCTGGTGGTTCCTGGTCGCCCAATTACCCTTCGCAGGAGTCGTTTTCGCCCTGGACGGTGTGCACTCGGCGCCGGGGACGCGGCGTTCATGCGGACCGCCACCGTCGTCAGCGCGCTGGCGGGCTTTCTGCCGTTGGCTGTCGCTGGTGTGCGACTGGGGGGTGGCCGGGCATCTGCTCGGGGCTGAGCGCGTTCATCGTGCTGCGACTGATCTTCGTCGGATGGCGAGCAGTATCGGGTCGCTGGGCGATAACTGGCTCCTAGCGTTGCAGTGCAATTCGGCTCCTAGCGGTCACAATAGGAAGTCAACGTTCAAGATCGCCGGAAAGGCTGACTGCGTGATGCGGAATGCAGGTCTCGACTTCGAGGTGCTGGGGCCGCTGCAGATGCTCGCCGACGGTCGCCCGGTGCCGCTGGGTGCGCCGAAACAGCGAGCAGTGCTGGCCATGCTGGTGCTCAACCGCAACCGGCCGGTGTCGGTCGATGCCTTGATCGACGCGGTGTGGGAACAGGAACCCGTGCCGGCGGCGCGGACGAGCATCCACTCCTACGTGTCGAGGCTGCGCGGACTGATCGGATCCGCGGGCGTGGACGCCAACCAGGTTCTGGTGAGCGCAGCGCCCGGGTATCAACTCAGCGTCGACGATTTCCATTGCGATCTGGGGCGTTTCATCGCCGAGAAGAATGCGGGCGTGCACGCCGCGGCCGCGGGGCGCTTCGAAGAAGCCAGCCGGCACCTGTCAGTGGCGCTGGCCGAATGGCGCGGTGCGGTGCTCGACGACCTTCACGAATTCGCCTTCGTCGGGACATTTGCCACCGCGTTGAGTGAGGTCCGGGTGGTCGCTCATACCGCCTTCGCCGAAGCCGAGATCGCGTGCGGGCGTGCCGACGCCTTGATCCCCCGCCTCGAGATGCTGTGCGCCCAGCATCCGTACCGGGAACGGCTGTGGGCGCAGCTGATCACCGCCTACTACGTCGCCGAGCGGCAATCCGACGCCCTCGACGCCTTCCGCCGACTGAAGACCAACCTGGCCGAAAACCTCGGCATCGACCCGGGGCCCACCGTCAGCGCGCTACATGAGCGGATCCTGCGCCAGCAACCGCTGGACGCCGTGCGCACCACCCAGACCACAGCCAAGCACAGCGTCGTCGAACTCAGCCCGGCCACCGGAACCCTGGTCAACCGAACGCCCATCGCCGAGTTGCGGGGCCGGGACGGTCAACGTTTTCGACTGGACGCGTCGACCAGGATCGGCCGCCTGCCCGACAACGACATCGTTATCGACGACGAGAACGTCAGCCGCTACCACGCTGTGGTCATCGACACCGGTGGTGGTTTCGTAATCAGCGATCTGCGGTCGACCAACGGTGTCCTGCTGCATGGCCGCCGCATCCGGGGGAGTGCCGCCCTCGCCGACGGCGACGATATAGGCATAGGCGGTCACGAATTCACCTTCAAAGTCGTCACTCCTGAGCCTATTTCTGCCCGCTGAGCTGCGACGCAAGAATTTCGCAAGAATCCGTCCAGAACGCGCCAAGGCACCGGTTGCACACTTGCGATGTCGGAAAAACAGAACCGACCCCAGCGAAGGATTAATCTCCAGACCTGGGACAACTGCCAGGTAAGGAATCACCACCATGAGCACTAAAGTTTCCAAGGTGCGTGTCGGAGCTGCCACCATGCTGGCAGCCGTCGGACTGTCCCTCGTCGCGCCGGCTGTCGCCGCTGCCGACCCGTGGGTTCCGGGTTCGGGCCCATTGCACCCGATCCGTCACTACGCGGCCGATCTGACGCACCCCATCTGGGCTGTGACGCACCCGCTGCGCGCGATGGTTCCCTGATCAATCGCTCAACCGGACAATCTGCCCCGTTTCCCTCGCGGAAACGGGGCAGATTGCGTCTGGTGGCTTTACCGCACCTGAGCTCGTCCGCGCTGCAGCACGGCCTCCCGGTTGGCGGCGATGTCGTCGCCGCTGGTCCGGAATGCCCGTGCCGCAGTCGCTTCCAGCCAGAGCCCTTCGTCGGTGTGCGTGGCGTCGATGCGGTGATACGAGCTCAGCAGTGCCCGCACCGCGTCCTGATTGTTGCCGACGATCGCCGATGCAACCGCGCGGGCAGCGGGCAGCAACTGGTCGTGCGGTACCACTTCGGTGACCAGGCCGGCCCGCAGCGCGTCGGCGGCAGACAGGTAGTCACCGGTCAGGCTCATCCGGCGGGCCAGGCCGATGCCGACTTTCTGCGGCAGCCGCACACTGAGCCCCCATGTCGGTAGCAGGCCCACTCGCGCATGTGTGTCGGCGAACCGCGCCTGCTCCGAGGCGACCAGGATGTCGCAGTACAGCGCAAGTTCGAGTCCGCCGGTCACTGCGGCGCCGTTGATGGCGCCGACCACCGGCTTGCTCATCGCCGGCCACCGGGGCGAGATGTCGGGCAATGCCGACTGTCCGCCCAGCTCTTTGAGGTCGAGACCTGCGCAGAACACCGGATCACTGCCGGTGAGGATCACGACGTCGACGTCGTCATCAACCTCAGCGTCGGCCAGGGCCCCGAAGAATTGATCGCGCAGCGCTGACGACAGCGCGTTGCGCGCCGCCGGTCGATTCAGGGTGAGGGTCCGTACCCGTTCGTCGGTGTCGATCAGCAAGGAGTCGTCAGTCATAAGCGCAACCGTAGTCAGCGCGGCCACACTCGACTCGACCGCCTTATCGTTGAGGGATGTGCCGAAACATCACCGAGTTGCGCGGACTCGAGCCAGCGGCGACTGCCGAGGAGATCACGGCGGCAGCGCGGCAATATGTCCGCAAGGTCAGCGGCTTCACCCGCCCGTCGTCCGCCAACGTCGAGGTCTTCGAGCAGGCGGTGGCCGAGGTCGCTGCGACGACGACACGGCTGCTGAACGACCTGCCGCCGCGCCGGCAGCCGCCGAAAACGTCACCGCCGTTGCGCCGGCTGAGCGCGGCCCGTTGACGCAGACCGTCACCACGCCGGCGCTCAAGGAGTGGAGCGCGGCGGTGCATGCGCTGCTGGACGGCCGCCAGCGGATCTTGTTGCGCAAAGGTGGGATCGGCGAGAAGCGCTTCGACGTCATGGCCCGCGAATTCATGCTGTTTCCGACGGTCGCACACAGTCACGCCGAGCGGGTGCGACCCGAATTCGCAGATCTGCTCGCGACCGCGGCCCCCGACAGCGCCGACGACCGGCTGGTCGTACGGGCAGCGGCGAAAGTCGTTGCGGCGCTGCCGGTCAACCGGCCTGACAACATCGAGGCGATCGAGGACCTGCACATCTGGACAGCCGAGTCGGTACGCCGGGACCGGCTCGACTTCCGGCCGAAGCACCGGTTGGCCGTGCTGGTGGTGCAGGCCATCCGGCTGGTCGAACCGGTGGCAGTGCCGCGCCTACCCGAATACGCGGGCTGCAAGAGCTGGGTGCAGTTGCCGCTCGCCGCAACGCTGGGCGAACCGGTTTACGACGAGGCGTCCCTGCGCGACATCGTCGACCGTGTTCGTGACGCGGTTGAATAGTGTTGAATCACAACCAGTTTCAGGACCCGACCGGAAGCACGACCCGTGACGTGTCGAAATGCACCTGGTGGACGGACGGTCGCAGCTGGCTACCGGTCGCGGTGCCCTCGCCGGTGCCGAGGTTGCGAGTGAAGCGGGGATGGCTGCCGCCGGCGATCAGCACGCGGATACGTGTTCCGGCGCGGAATCGGTGCGCGATCGCGTCGAGCTCGAGGGTGAGGGAGCCGTCGCGAGCGCTGCCGTCCAGTCGGCGGTAGGCGTCGCTGACATTGCGCGAGCGGCCCTTGGCGTCGACTTCGCTGATTCGGACGAACACATCGACGTACGGATTGTCCGAGCTGTGCGCTAACTCGGCGATCGGGTTGCCGAACACGCACAAGTCTTCGGTCAGCACATCGCTGGTGAAGCTAAGCACGTCGCGGCGAACGGCCAGCGCGCTGTCGTCGCGGTATCCGCCGTCGGGGGACAGCAGCCGGCCCCCGATCGTGGGTGTCGGCTCGGCCGGGTCGTAGCGAAAGCTCGCCGAAGATCCGACCGCCGCCGTGGACGTCTCGGCCAGGCCGCCGCCGGGTTGCAGATACAGCGCGCGCTCGGTGGTCGCGGGCGGCCAGTCGGGCAGTTCCCGCCAGCCCTCGCCCCGCACGAAGAACCGGACCCGGCTTGAGCGCGGATCGGCCATGCGATCGCCGACATGGGTGTCCAACCAGTCCCCGGTCTCCTGGGCGATGGTGGGCAGGCCGGCCAACAGCAGCTGGGTGTGTGTCCAGGGACCCATCGTCAGCGCGACCTCGACGCCGCGATCGCGAAGTCGCCGATACTGCTGCAGTGTCTGCGGCAGGAACAGGTCTTGCCAGCCGCTGAGCAGTAGCACCGGCACGTCGACGCGGTCCAGTGCGTCGGGAACTCGCAACAAACCCCAGAACGGGTCCTCGGCCTCCGGTGGTTTCAGCCAGTTCTCCCACCACGTCGCGGCTTCGCCGAGTAGCACCCGGCCCGCCGCCCCCAATGGCAGCTCGGCGGCGGTGCGGATGACGTTTTTCTGCGCCCGCAGCTGGCGAATGCCTGCCCGGATCCGGCCGGGATCTTCCTGATGGGCGACTAGGTTGCTCCAGCCCAGGAAGTCGTTGACCGTGAACGAGCCGGTGCCCCAGGCCGACGCGCTCATATCGTGCGGACCGGCTGTGATGACGGCAGCGGCCAGTTCAGGTGGCGGATCCGCCAGCATCGCCCACTGGGTGAAGCCCAGATAGGAGACCCCGATGGTGGCGAAGCGACCGGTGAACCACGGCTGGCGCCGCAACCACGCGACCGTGTCGGCACCGTCGGCCACCTCGTGAACCATTGGTTCGAAGTCACCGCCTGATCCGAACGTGCCGCGCACGCTCTGCAGGATCACCCGGTAGCCGCGGGCCGCGTGCAGGTAGGCGAATATCAGCGAGAACGGGAACGCCCGGCCGTAGGGTCCGCGGACCAGCAGAGTGCCGACCACCTCGCCGGCAGGCTCGTAGTGGTCGGCCACCAGTTCGACGCCGTCGCGCATCGGGATGTTGACGCTGCTGACCGTGTAGGTGTGAGTCGGCGCGGGCAGCCGCAACGCGCGGGCCAGGGCGCGGCCGGCGAATCGCCGCGGGAGAGCCCGCAGCGTCGAGCCTGCGGTCCGGGCGGAGGTGGTCGTCACGGCATCAGGTTATGTCGAGGGCGAACGGCGCAGACTCAGAACTTGTAGTACGGCGCCAACTCGTTGGCCCGCTGCAGGTTGGTGGCCGGGCAGTCGACCTCAGGGCTGGAGTAGATCGTCGAATAGAACAGCGACTGCTGGATGACCCCGTAGCTGGTCTTGAAGGCGACCATGCAGGAGAAGTAAAAGTAGCTGTTGTGGTAGGTGGGCTTGAGGTTCCACCACTGCGCAGCGCGATGACCGTTGATCGTGGTTTCGATGGCGTCGGCCGGCAGCGACTGAGCGTAGGTTCGCCAGATGATCGGCTCGACGGCCAACTGGTAGTTGCCCGCGTCGTAGTGGCAGCGCAACCCTTCCTCGGGCGCAGGCGGGGTGAAGGCCAGACCCAACCGCTGAACAGCGTCGAACGGGATGTCCTTGCACGGGTCGAACGGGCTGGGGTCGGTGGTGGCCACGATCGGGCTTTTCATCGTTGTCGGCGGGTCCAGCGGCACCGCGGTGGAGCGCAACTGCACCGTCGGGCCGCCGAAATCGGCAACGGGCGGCGCGCTCCCCCACACTACGAACACGGCTGTGACCAGGGCACCGAGCGCCGCAAAAAGCCGCAGCTTGGCGACCATGACACCCCCTTTGCCGACGACTGGAACGTCCTGCTCGATCGTCCGGCTTCTCCTCGGGCCGCTGCGCGGCCCGCATCGTCGCCGTCAGAACTACTCACGGGAGCTTACAAGTCGCGCCTCCGCCGCCACATGTTAAACGAGAACCTGTTCTAGTCGGGCGGCGAACCTTCCGGTACCGGACTGGCTAGGCTCGGTAGTCGTGGCAGGGCAAGAACATGAACAGGAGCCCCCGACAGCGCGGCAGCCGACGCTGTGGGCGGTGTCGGATTTGCACACCGGCCACGTCGGCAACAAGCCAGTCACCGAGTCGTTGTACCCGTCGACGCCGGACGACTGGCTGATCGTCTGCGGTGACGTCGCCGAACGCACCGACGAGATCCGGTGGGCGCTGGATCTGCTGCGGCGACGATTCGCCAAGGTCATCTGGGTGCCCGGCAACCACGAACTGTGGACCACCAGCAAAGATCCGGTGCAGGTCTTCGGCCGGGACCGCTACGACTATCTGGTCAACATCTGCGACGAACTCGGTGTAGTGACCCCCGAGCACCCGTTCCCGGTGTGGACCGAGCGAGGCGGCCCAGCCACCATCGTGCCGATGTTCCTGCTGTACGACTACTCGTTCCTGCCGCGGGGTGCGACCACGAAAGCCGAGGGGATGGCGATCGCGCGGGAACGCAATGTCGTGTGCACCGATGAGTTCCTGCTGTCGCCGCAGCCTTACGCCACCCGCGAGGCATGGTGTCACGACCGGCTTGCCGCCACCCGCAAACGGCTCGACGAGTTGGACTGGATGACGCCGACGGTGCTGGTCAACCACTTCCCTATGGTGCGCCAACCGTGCGACGCGCTGTTCCTGCCGGAGTTCGCGTTGTGGTGCGGGACGACCGAGACCGCCGACTGGCACACCCGTTACAACGCGGTCTGTTCGGTCTACGGGCATCTGCACATTCCGCGCACCACCTGGTACGACGATGTCCGCTTCGAGGAGGTGTCAGTGGGTTACCCGCGGGAATGGCGCCGCCGCAAACCGTATAGCTGGTTGCGCCAGGTGCTGCCCGACCCGCAGTACGCGCCCGGCTTCCTCAACGACTTCGGCGGACATTTCGTCGTCACGCCGGAGATGAAGGCGCAGGCACAGCAGTTCCGCGAGCGCCTGCGGCAGCGGTAACCGCAATGACGCTGAACACATTGATGTCTGCGGTGCTGCCCAGCCTCGAAGATCTGGCATGTGCCGAGTTGTATTCCGATCCACCAGGTTTGGCCCCACTGGCCGAAGAAGAGCCGCTGATCGCGCGGTCGGTGGCCAAGCGGCGCAACGAATTCATCACCGTGCGGTACTGCGCCCGGATCGCGTTGGGTGAGCTCGGGTTTTCGGCCGTGCCGATTCTCAAGGGGGAGAAGGGCGAACCGTGCTGGCCCGACGGCGTGGTCGGCAGCCTCACCCACTGCGCAGGCTTTCGCGGCGCGGTGGTGGGACGCAAGGGTGCCGTTCGTTCGGTGGGTGTCGACGCCGAACCGCACGACGTGCTACCCGACGGTGTGCTGGATGCGATCAGCCTGCCGGCCGAACGTACCGAGCTGGCTGCCCTGCCCGCCGCTGTGCACTGGGACCGAATCCTGTTCTGCGCCAAGGAAGCAACGTACAAGGCGTGGTTCCCACTGACGAAGCGCTGGCTCGGGTTCGAAGACGCGCACATCACTTTCGACGTCGACGAATCCGGGTCGGCCGGTTCATTCGAATCGACGATATTGATCGACGCTGCCGCGCTGTCCGGACCGCCGCTGAGTTCGCTGAGGGGACGATGGTCGGTGAACCGGGATCTGGTCCTGACGGCTATCACCCTGTGAACGCAGGTCTTGTCGTCGTCGACAAGCCGGCCGGCATGACGAGCCATGACGTGGTCGGGCGCTGCCGGCGCATCTTCGGCACCCGCCGGGTGGGACATGCCGGAACGCTTGATCCGATGGCCACCGGTGTTCTGGTGATCGGCATCGAGCGCGCCACCAAAATCCTGGGATTGGTGACCGAGACGTCGAAGTCGTATGCGGCCACCATAAGGCTGGGCCAGTCCACGTCGACCGAAGACGCCGAAGGAATTGTCACACAGCAGTTTTCGGCCCAGAGCGTGACCGATGAGGCGATCGAGGCGGCGATCGCCGGGTTGCGCGGCGACATCGCGCAGATCCCGTCGGCGGTCAGCGCGATCAAGGTGGACGGCCAGCGGGCTTATCGCCTGGCCCGCGAGGGCCGCACCGTCGAGTTGGCCGCGCGGCCGGTACGCATCGACCGGTTCGAGGTGCTGGCCGTGCGTCGCGACGACGAGTTGGTCGACGTCGACGTCGAAGTGGACTGTTCATCCGGCACGTACATTCGTGCGCTGGCCCGCGATGTGGGTGACACCCTGACCGTCGGTGGTCATCTGACCGCCCTGCGGCGCACCCGGGTCGGCCGGTTCGGACTGGACCAGGCCCGCACACTCGACGATCTCGCCGAGCGACCGCAACTGAGCTTCTCCCTCGACGAGGCCTGTCTGATGCTGTTCTCGCACCGGCAACTCGACGATGAACAGGCCGACGCCGCCGCCAACGGCCGCGCGCTGAAACCAGCCGGCATCGACGGCGTGTACGCCGCGCACACCGTCGACGGCCGGGTCATCGCGCTGTTGCGCGACGACGGATCGAGGACCAAGTCGGTCGTCGTGGTCCGCCCGGCGACGCTTTAGCGCCCGGCACCGGCCGACGTCGGGTAACATTCCACTCGGAATGTAAGTGAACTGAGAAGGCGAGTGTGGTGGCGGAAGTCAGCGAACCACGTGTGCGGCGGACGCAGGCAGAGCGCAGCGCTGCCATGCGCACGCGTCTGCTCGACGCCACCATCGAGTGCCTGGTCACCTACGGCTATGCCGGAATCACCACGCCGCGCGTCGCCGAACGCGCCGGCGTCACCCGGGGCGCCCAAATTCACCATTTCCGCTCCAAAGAAGATCTGGTGGTCGCCGCCATCGAGCATCTGGCTCAACAACGCACCCAGGCCGCGATACGCGAATTCGGCCGCGTCGAGACTAGTAGCGATCCGGTGTCGACGGTTTTGGATTTCCTCTGGGAGGCCCATCAGGGCCCGATGTTCATTGCCACCGTTGAACTTTGGGTCGCGGCACGCACCGATGACGTCCTGGCGCGTCATATCGAGCGGGTCGAGCCGTTGGTCAACAGCACGCTGATCTCGGCGATCGCTCAATTGGTCCCCGACCATGCGATGCGCAAAGAGTTGCGCAACTTCGTCTACACCGCGATGGACGCACTGCGCGGCATCCTGCTGAACAGCTTCGTTGACCGCGATGCCGACCGAGTGCGGCGACGGTGGGACCGCGCCTGCGAGCACTTGCGGGTCATCGTCGACGGGCTACTGGCGACCGAATCGCCTGCCTGACCTCCTCGGACTGAACGCTCACCGCGGCTCATCGCTGCACCATTGCAAAGATACAATCAGGTGTGTATCTTTTTGACGAGCGAGGCGGAGCTAGTTCAAGGGAGCGCTATGTCAAACAAGGTCTACGTCATCGGCGTCGGGATGACGAAGTTCGAAAAGCCGGGTCGCCGCGCGGGCTGGGACTATCCCGACATGGCCCGCGAGTCCGGCACGAAAGCACTCGTGGATGCCGGCATCGACTACACCGAGGTCGAGCAGGGCTACGTCGGCTACGTCTACGGCGAGTCGACGTCCGGCCAGCGGGCTCTCTATGAGTTGGGCATCACTGGCATTCCGATCGTCAACGTCAACAACAACTGTTCGACCGGATCGACCGCGTTATTTCTTGCGGCCCAGGCGATACGCGGCGGCCTCGCCGACTGCACGATCGCGCTCGGTTTCGAGAAGATGAAGCCCGGGTCGCTGGAGTCGACTTACGACGACCGCGCCAACCCGATGGACAAGCACATCGTGGCGATGGCCGAGATTTCCGAGGTGTTGTTCCCGCCGGCACCGTGGCTGTTCGGGGCGGCGGGTCGCGAGCACATGAAGGAGTACGGCAGCACTGCAGAGCATTTCGCCAAGATCGGCTACAAGAATCATAAGCACTCGGTCAACAACCCGTACGCCCAGTTCCAGGAGGCCTACACCCTCGACGACATCTTGGGGGCGCGGATGATCTACGACCCGCTGACCAAGCTGCAGTGCTCGCCGACGTCGGACGGGTCCGGCGCGGCGATCGTGGCCTCCGAGGCATTCGTCGACAAGCACGGCCTGGCGGGTCAGGCGGTGGAGATCGTTGGGCAGGCGATGACCACCGACTTCGCCAACAGCTTCGACGGCACCTGCAAGGGGCTGATCGGCTATCACATGAATGTCGAAGCTGCGCAACGTGTTTATGACCAATCTGGCCTGGGTCCGTCGGACTTTCAGGTGATCGAGTTGCACGACTGTTTCTCCGCCAACGAATTGCTGCTCTACGAGGCGCTGGGCCTGTGCGCCGAGGGTGAGGCGCCCAAGCTGATCGACAACGGCGACGTCACCTACGGAGGACGGTGGGTGGTCAACCCGTCCGGCGGCTTGATCTCCAAGGGTCATCCGCTCGGGGCCACCGGCCTGGCGCAGTGCGCCGAACTGACCTGGCAGCTACGCGGCACAGCCGACAAGCGCCAGGTGGACAACGTGACCGCGGCACTTCAACACAACATCGGGCTCGGCGGCGCAGCCGTCGTCACCGCATATCAGCGGGCCGAGCGCTAACCACACCGACAATTGGAAAGAGGATTCATCGTGGGACACATCGAAGCCACCCGGGACCTGTCCGCTGCGCCGGAGGCGCTGTGGGGGACGGTCACCGATCTTGCCAACTGGGACAAGTGGTTCACCGTTCACGAGAAGTGGCTGCAGGACCCGCCGGCCACGCTCACCGAGGGCACCAAGCTGACCGCCAAGATCGTCATGCTGGGGATGGCCAACAAAATCGAGTGGACGATCGACTCGGTCGAGGCGCCGCGCAAGCTGGTGCTGTCGGGCACCGGGATGGCCGGCGTCAAGGCGCAGTTCACCTTCATCATCGAGCCGGTCGAAAGTGGTTCGTGTTTCTCGGTGTTCGGTGATTTCGAAGGCGCATTGATCAAGGGTGCGCTCGGCAGGGCGGTGGAGAAGGACGGCGTCAAGCAGCTGGACAAGACGCTGGACCAGCTCGACGCGCTGGCCTCGGCCACGGCTTGAGTAATCAGAGATGACTGAAACGCTGGAGTTCGACGACACTGGCCTGGACCGCTGGACCGACGACGAGCGGTTCGAGGTCACCAGAGAGCGCCTCGCCGAGTACGCGGCGGCCACCAACGACCCGATCGAGGCGCACCGCAGAGGGGACGTTGCGCCGCCGGTGTTCGCCATCGTCCCCGTCTTCGAGGCCCTTCTGACCCCGGCCGTCGACGTCATGCCTGTGGAGGCGGTTCCACGAATCGTGCACGGCGAACAGGACTTTCACTTTCACCGCCCGATCCGCCCCGGAGACAAGCTCGTCTCCCGCGGCAAGATGATCGGATACCAGAGTCTGGAGAAGGGCACCCGCGCCGCCATCGTGCTCGAATGCCGGACCGAGGACGGCGAACTGGTCAACGAGCAGTACGTGACCACGTTCGTGCGGGGCATGTCCGTGGGCAAGACCGTCGGCGAACTCAGCCCAAGTCACAAGTTCGACGACGCGTTGCGCAACAACGCGCCAACGGCCAAGGTCGTGCAGCACATCGACAACGACCAGACGTTCCGGTACGCCCCGGCGGCGGGCGATCCGATGCCGATCCATCTGGATGAAGAGGTCGCCAAGGACGCCGGGCTGCCGGGCATTATCGCGCACGGCTTGTGCACCATGGCGTTCACCTCGTGGGCGGTGCTCACCGAGCTGGCCGACTCGGATGTCAGCCGGCTCAAGCGATTTGCGGTGCGTTTCTCCAAGACAGTGCTACCCGGCGACGACTTCGAGACCCGGATCTGGACGAAGAGCCAGGGTAGTGGCAGTACAACATATGCGTTCGAGACGGTGAGAAGTGGTGGCGACAGCGAGGACTTCGTCATCACCGATGGCTTGGCCGAGATCAGCGACAGATAGGAGACTCACGTGGGTGCATTAGAAGGCCGGGTTGCCGTGATCACCGGCGGGGGCCGGGGCATCGGACGCGAACACGCACTGCTGTTCGCCAAAGAAGGCGCCAAGATCGTCGTCAACGATCTCGGCGGCAGTAACGCCGGTGAAGGCGCCGACACCGGCCCGGCGCAGGAGGTGGTCGACGAAATCGTGGTCGCCGGTGGCACCGCGGTGGCCAACACCGAGAACATCGCCACCTGGAGCGGTGCCGAAAGCGCTGTGCAGCAAGCGATCGACGAGTTCGGGCGGCTCGACGTCTTGGTCAACAACGCGGGCATCCTGCGGGACGCGTTCATCGCGGGCATGGAGGAGGCTCAGTGGGACTCGGTCATCGCCGTGCACCTGAAGGGTCACTTCGCGATGCTGCACCACGCCGCCGCCTACTGGAAGGCGCAGTCGAAGACCGGTGAGCAGCCGATCGCCGCGGTGATCAACACCGCGTCAGGTTCGGGAGTGACACTGCCCAATGCCGGTCAGGTTAACTACGGCTCGGCCAAAGCGGGCATCGCAGCCATGACACTGATCGCCGCCGAAGAGCTGGAGCGTTACGGCGTGCGGGTGAATGCGATCGCGCCGATCGCCCGCACCAGGCTCACGCTGGCCACTCCCGGCATGGGGTCGCTGATGAGCGAACCCGAAGAGGGCGAACTCGATCTCTTCAGCCCGGCGAACATCTCGCCGCTGGTGGCTTACCTGGCAACCGAGAAGTGCCCGATCACCGGCAAGGTGTACGCCGTTCAGGGCGGGGCGATTTCGGCGCTGTCCGGCTGGCACGATACCGACACCATCGAGACCGATGGTGCGTGGCTGATCGACGACATCGCAAGCCGCCTACCGCAATGACAACTGCCCACCAGGAGTAGACGATGTTCGAATGGTCCGATACCGACCTGCTCATGCGGGACACGGTGCGAGGGTTCATCGATAAGGAGATCCGCCCGCACCTCGATGCGCTGGAGACCGGCGAGCTGTCGCCTTATCCGATCGCGCGCAAGCTGTTCAGTGAGTTCGGCTTGGATGTGCTTGCCGCAGAAGCGGTCAAAACCATGCTGGAGAAGGAGCGGAGCCGACCATCGGCCCGGCAGTCCGCAGCCGAACCCGCATCCGAGAAGAAGTCCGCGGCGGGTCTCGTAGGCTTGGGACCGCAAGCGTCGATGGCCGCCGTGCTGGTCTCCGAGATCGCCGGGGTCAGCCTGGGATTGCTCAGCACGGTGGGTGTCAGTCTCGGCCTCGGCGCGGCCACGATCATGAGCCGCGGCACCCTGGCCCAAAAGGACCGCTGGCTACCGGAATTGATGACGCTCGAGAAGATCGCGGCGTGGGCGATCACCGAACCTGACTCCGGCTCGGACGCCTTCGGCGGCATGAAGACCACCGTCAAGCGGGACGGTGAAGATTACCTTCTCAACGGCCAGAAGACCTTCATCACCAACGGCCCCAACGCGGATGTGCTGATCGTCTACGCCAAGCTCGACGACGGCTCGGACGATCGGCGTCGCCGACCAGTGCTGACGTTCGTTCTGGACGCCGGCATGGAAGGGCTTGTCCAGGGAAAGCCGTTCAAGAAGATGGGCATGATGTCCTCGCCGACCGGCGAGTTGTTCTTCGACAACGTCCGGCTCTCACCCGACCGGCTACTCGGCGAGACCGAACAGCACGCCAGCGGGGACGGCCGCGACAGCGCGCGGTCGAACTTCGCCGCCGAACGCATCGGCGTTGCGCTGATGTCGCTGGGAATCATCAACGAGTGTCACCGGCTCTGCATCGACTACGCCAAAACCCGCACGCTGTGGGGCAAGAACATCGGCCAGTTCCAGCTGATTCAGCTCAAGCTGGCCAAGATGGAAGTCGCGCGGATTAATGTGCAGAACATGGTGTTCCAGACCCTGGAAAAGGTCCAGGCCGGCAAGATGCCGTCGCTGGCCGAGGCGTCAGCCATCAAGTTGTACTCGTCGGAGGCCGCCACCGACGTGGCCATGGAGGCCGTGCAACTGTTCGGCGGTAACGGCTACATGGCTGAGTACCGGGTCGAGCAGTTGGCCCGCGACGCGAAGTCGCTGATGATCTATGCGGGCAGCAATGAGGTCCAGATAACTCACATCGCCAAGGGGCTGCTTGCCGGATGAAGGCCAGTTCGACAGCAAAGGTGCTGCGGCGCAGAACGATCACTTTGGTCGACCGGGTGACTTTCGTCCCGGTTTCCCGGCTGACCCTCAACGTCATGCTCAATGTGCTGGTGTCGCAACAATGGTTGCTTACCGGGCTGCGCCCGGCGGCCGACTACCTGATCGCCCATACCGCCCCGGTGGTGCCTGGTGTCCGGGTCAAGCACGTCTCCACACCGGTTCGGGGGGAGTGGGCCTGGGCCCCTGAGGCCCAGGACAACGTGGCCGCTGCCGGGGTCGTCTTGGTTTTGCACGGCAGTGGCTACCTGATCTGCTCGTCTCGGACCCACCGCGGGTTCGCCTCACATCTGTCCGCATACTCCGGCATGCCAACCTTCACCGTGGACTACCGGCTCGCGCCGGAACATCCTTTCCCCGCAGCCGAAGACGACGCTTTCGCCGCCTACCGTTGGCTGCTGGCGCAGGGGCACGATCCGGGGAAGATCGTCGTCGCCGGGGATTCGGCCGGTGGGCACCTCGCGGTCGCACTTGCCGTGCGACTGCGTAGCGAAGGGCTGCCGGCACCGGCGGCGCTCGCGCTGTTCGGTCCGCTGATCGATCCGTCATACCGGGCCTCTATCGCAGACCCGCGGGTCCGCAGCCAGCCGCTGGATCCGCGCACGGCCAAACGCGCCGTCGCGCTGTACGTCGGGAATCACGATGATCAGGATCCCCGGCTGAATCTGTTGAATGCCGACCTGTCCGATTTGCCGCCGATCCAAATACACTTCGGATCAAGGGAAGTCAT
>Ga0302326_10010933_pt1 | contig 19593 bp, 17 predicted proteins | sample Palsa_T0_3_FD_202264 | JGI IMG/M metagenome (GOLD analysis project Ga0302326, IMG submission 202264) | Peat permafrost microbial communities from Stordalen Mire near Abisko, Sweden - Palsa_T0_3 | ecosystem: Environmental > Terrestrial > Soil > Palsa > Peat permafrost | place: Sweden: Abisko...
ATGCACTGAGCGAAGCTCAGATAGAATCGGCATTCGCCCGATTCAAGGCGCTGGCCGACAAAAAGAAGGAAGTCTTCGACGAAGACATCGAAGCGCTGATCGACGATCAGCTCGATCTATCCGATGGACTGTGGGAACTCGCCGGCTTGCAGGTGACCGCCGGCAGCAACACCATCCCAACGGCGACGGTAACGCTCAAGGACAAGAGCGGCGTGCTGACCCGGGATGCGAGCATCGGCGACGGGCCTGTCGATGCAATCTATTCCACGATCCAGAGGCTGACCGGCGTTCGATGTGCCCTCACCAACTATCACATTCGCGCGGTTTCCAAGGGAAAAGAGGCGATGGGCGAAGTGCAGATCGAGCTGGATCACAGCGGAAAAACGGTGCGCGGTAGAGGGATCAGCACCGACATCCTCGAAGCCAGCGCGCTGGCCTATATCTCCGCGATCAATCGCATGCGCAGCGCGAGCAACCGGCAGAAGCTCGTGACGCAGCATTCGGGGGTGTGAGGAGCGGCCACGCCCGCGAAGGCGCACGCGGTCCAACTTATCGCTTGCGCATTCACGCGGTTATGCGGGCAGTTTCCGTAGTCGAGATTGACGCCATTCAATCAACAGCAAAATGAACACCGCTGCGGAGAATAAGCAGAACGCGAGGCTGGCGTACATCACGGTCCACGTGGAGAAGATCCAGGTGCGATCGAGAATGTGCAGCACCATTTGCGTGCCGGCTCGCGATTGGACACCAATCGCGAAACCGATGCAGGCAGAGAACGCGATGACCAGGCCAGCCAGGATTGTCCATCCGCCGCTCTGAGCGCGGATGCAGAGACCGGCCGGTAGCCAGAGCGCGAGAATAGCCCAGCCGAAGATTTGGTTTGCACGGGAGGGAGCGGATACATGGATAACCGGCAGGGCGCAGAGCACGAGCGCTGCAATGGTGCCGGTAGTCACGAGCAGGACTGCCGCGAGATGCCCTTTCGTCTCCGGCGAACGGCCGCATGCGTCACGCCAAAGACTGAGTGCGACCAGCATCAGCACGACGGCGGTCAGGCCAAACCATGGTGATGCCAACACTCCCCATCGCGAACCCGGCCCGGACTGGTCGAAAGTTCGAACCTGCCCATTCCCGAACGCCACGGCGATATGCCTTCCATCCGCGGATACGAGAATACTCACGGGTTCGGCGCCCATTCCCGCCCCGCCGGGCAACGGTACGACCGCGAGTTGCACGTTTTCGACGACATCCACGACATCAACTTCTGAAGAATTCTCGGCATTGATGGCAACTCGCCGATTGTCAGGGAAGAAGCACGCGACGCCTGAAGGCCAGACTCCCGCAGAAGGGAGAGCCCCTACCCCGGCCTGCCCCGTCCCTGCCAGGCACGCGCATTTTAGGCCGGGGCCGACCGCACGCCGACCGTCTGGGCTCACCGCGGCGTATTGGGAGGTGAAGCCGCGGTTGGCAACATTGGGTCCGGCCTCTGCGAGCGTCGGCACCGAATAAACGTGGAGCCCGTGGTAATTGCTTCCCTCCAAAAGCGTGTCGTCCGGTGAAAATACCAGGCTACCGTATGCAGGGATGTTCCAGGGAATAGCCGCCAATTCACGCGCACGCGCTCCGGAAATGTCCCAGAGCATAAGCTGGTGCTTCGGACCATAAGCGGTAATTGCCAGCAGATTTCCACCGTTGGAAAGTGCCAGGTTAACCACGTCGTATACTGCTTCATGCGGCAGATACGGAGATGGGCCATACATCAACTGATGCAAAACCATTCCAGTTCCGGAATCCCACAAGAGCACGCCAGCGTTGCCTACTTCCGCGATTAGCTTGGAGCTGTCGCCAGAGCCAACGAGCCAGACAACATTGCCAGGGCGTTGGTGTCGCGTCAGCGGCCCAGGGCGTTGGTATCGCGTCAGCACCTGGTTATCCCAGGGCCGCCAGAGAATAGGATCGCCGTTCCCGTCGACACAAAAGACGGCATCCTTTGGGGCACATGGCTTGAATCCAAGTCCATAAACACTCGCCGAGTAAATTGGTGCAAGCGTTCGCATCCTCCCCGGCTTCCAGGCCGCAGGTTGCAATCGCAGCCCCGCGATGCACACCGCGAGCGGCAGAAGCATCGCCAACGATTTCCACGAAGGAACGATCCACCACGGGCCGGCGCTGATGAGAGTTCTTATGATACCTGGCCATTGGCGCGGAACCGGCGCGTGATATTCGAGGACGCCAATTTTTTTCTCCGGCGTTTGCTCATCCATCTGAGTTGCCCTCTTCCTTCTCCAGGGTTCTTCACGCAGGTAACAATCGAGCCAGCAGTTCCGCGTAATACGAGATGATCAAATCCGCCCCCGCTCGCTTGATCCCCACCAGCGATTCCAGCACCGCCCGATCGTGATCGATCCACCCATTGCGCGCCGCCGCTTCAAGCATCGCATATTCCCCGCTCACCTGATACGCCACCACCGGCACATCGATGCTCCGTCTGACGGCTGAAAGAATGTCCAAATATGGCCCCGCGGGTTTAACCATGACCATGTCCGCCCCCTGTTCGATATCGAGATGCACTTCACGAAGCGCCTCCCGCTCGTCGCGCGCTGGATCCATCTGATAACCATGGCGGTCGCCAAACGCCGGCGCTGAATCAGCGGCATCGCGGAACGGCCCATAAAACGCGCTGGCATACTTCACCGCGTAAGAGAGGATCGAGACATCGCTGAACCCAGCGGCATCAAGGCCGGTGCGAACCGCCCCCACCGTTCCATCCATCATCCCGCTGGGTGCAACGACGGCCGCTCCCGCTTTGGCGTGATTGATCGCCTGACGCACGAGCAGCTCGACCGTCTCATCATTTTTGACCGTCGATCCATCCGCCGACAGCGGGCCGCAATGGCCGTGGCTGGTGTATTCACAAAAGCACAGATCGGTGATCGCCGCCATGGGCAGCTTCTGATCGCCAGCGGCACGGAGGAGCCGGCACACAACATTATCCTCGTCCAGCGCCACCGACCCGCCCTCGTCCTTCGCTGCCCGCTCGATCACACCAAAAACCAGATACGCCCCGAATCCCTGCTCGGCCCGAGCGCTAAGCCATTGGAGAGCCACGTCCACCGACATCTGGAAAACGCCGGGCATGGATGGAACTTCGCGGCGTTCACCCCTTCCCGCGCGAACGAAGATCGGGCAGATGATATCGCTGCGACAAAGGGCGACGCGCTGGAGCATCCGCCGAAGCTGCGCCTGCCCGCGCAAGCGGCACGGGCGGATGGGCAGAGATGGATCTGGAGGCATGTGGAAATTATATGCGAATTCGTGCCACGGGCATCTTGCCCGCGTTTCCGGCGTTTGAGCAGACACGGCCAAGATGCCCGTGGCACGTCAATATTCGGCTCGTTGCCGTTACGCCTCAACTGCGTCGGCGAAAGACATCGTCGGAATCGAGCCGCGTTTCCCAAGCATAATGGGCGAGCACGTATGCCCGAATATCTCGCCACGCCTTGAAGTAATTTTCGCGCCGGGCGGGGAAGCGGTTCAATTCCAAAATCTCATGCCCCTGATGAGCCATCACGCGATCGAATTCGGCGGGAAGCATGATGTATTTTGGCCGGGTTTGCTCGAAATCCGCCAGAATCGTCGCCCCATATTCCAGCGGCGCCTGATCGAAATTGGCAAAAAGGAAGGTGAGCGGATAGCGCGAGCCGGCATGCAGCCCGGTTTCCAGAAGCAAACGAGCCGCGTCATCCCGCCATACCGCATCAGTGGGCTGTGTGCGAGTGGCGAGATAATCGCTCACTTCCAGACGGTAAACGCCCCGGTACTCGTAGCGGATCAGGAGCGATGAACCATAAACCGAGAAGAGCGCCATCGGGACCAGCGCCGCTGCCATCGGAACCAGGCGATCACGGCGCGGGAGCATGCCGTATAGGAGCGCAACCGGCGGTCCGAGCACCATGAAATGGTATGCGTACATTCGCCGCTGCGCGACAACCCCCACCATCTCGGCGGCGAGCCAGAGCAGCACGAAAGCGACGGCCGCACGATTAAAGTTGACCGAAATACGGTCGCGCGCTCGGCGAAAAATCACGAATCGAACAAACAATGGAAATCCGCCGAGGATCACAACGGTGATCGGCTTGCTCAGATCCCACAGGTCCCAGGAAGAGTTTTTGGCGTAAGTGGCAATCTGATGCCACAGCCCCGGCATATCGCGGAGGTTGTCAGATTCGATCAGATAAATCAGCGTCACCGCCGCCGGAAGAGCCAGACCGCCGGCAAGGGCGAGGAGATGGGCGAACAGTTTTGCGGGTTGTCTGCCGCGAAAGGCCAGCAGCATCGCGACCGTCGCCGCGACGACGGCCAATCCCGTCGGCTTGAGCATCGCAGCGCATCCACCGGCAAGTCCCACGACCAGCGCGTCACGCCAATCGTCACCATCGATCAACTCCAATGCGGCGCCGGCCGCGAGAACGGCGAAGAACGTCTGGATCGTCTCCAGTTGAAATCCGCCGAACACGACAAACGCCATGTTGAGATGGACGATCGCAAACAGCAGCGTCGGCACTGCCGCGTGGGCGCCGAAATGCCGGGCGGCCCCGCGCGCCAGCAGCCATGCGGTCAATAGCGACATGGCGGTTTCCAGCAGCACATATTGCCACCACACCGGACCAAACATCCGCCACGCCACGCCGGTCATCAATCCAACCGTGGGAAATTTGTTATCGCATAGATCGTGGCAGAACCGGCCCCCTTCGCTGATGACCCGGCCCATGTAGATGAACATCGCCCCATCGCTGTCAAACGGGCGGATGAGATACGCAAGCCGACCGAGCCCGGCCGTGAAGAAGCAGAGCACGACAAGGAGCCAGAACGCAATCGGCCGGCGCGCGACGGCGGGCGCGGTGCTCTTCCATGCAAAGACATCATCGCGCGTGAGAACCGTCACATCTGAGTTATCGGCAGGTTGCAGGAAGTGCCAAATCATAAAGCCGCGACCATTTGGTCGCGACAGGACGACCGCATTGACGAGCCGCGACCGTCAGGGAGCGTTCTTCCGCCCCGGGCAAGCGTTCTCTGACGGTCGCGGCTCGTCGAAATCGCCCAAATGCGATCGCCCCATTGGTCGCCGCCCCCATCTGCCGTGGCATGGGCGGCTCGCCCATATTCTCCGTTGAAGCCACGGGCGGGCCGCCCGTGCCACAAGACCAGGCCTTGCCATTGGCCGGCGATGGCCGATAATATCAAATCGATGAGCATTGCAATTCTGCCTCTTCCCCGCCGATAGCGACGCGCATCCCTTTGCGTCGTTCTTTTCCCTGCGCTACCTTTCCCAGTGCTTTATGTCTCAGGTTCCACCATTAGTACGTAAATTGGATGAACTGGCCCAGCGATTTGAGTCGCTGCAGGCATCCCTCAACGACCCCGCCGTTCTATCCAATCCGCAGCGCATCATCGCGGCAAGCAAGGAGGCCGGGCAGCTCGAGCCCGTCGTGCAGCGCTATCGCGATTGTCAGAAGGCTCAGCACGCCGTCGAGGAATTGCGCAGCCTTGCCGCCAATAAATCGGATGCCGAAATGTCCGCGCTGGCGGCGACGGAGCTGCCTGAGGCTGAGGCGAAGGCCACGGCGATGATGGAGTCGCTCAAGGATGAATTCCTCGCCGCCGAAGACAATGCGGTCAACTCGTTTTTCCTGGAAGTCCGCGCGGGAACCGGCGGGGAAGAGGCGGCGCTGTTCTGCCGGGATCTATTTGAGATGTATCGCAAATACGCCGAGATGCGGGGCTGGCGGTTTGATGTCTCGGATTTTTCCCAGAGCGATCGCGGAGGCTTCAAGGAAGTCATCGTCAACATCAAGGGAAACAGTGCGTACCGCCATCTTCGCTTTGAAGGGGGTGGCCATCGCGTGCAGCGCGTGCCGGAAACCGAGGCGCAGGGAAGAATTCACACCAGCGCGGCTACCGTCGCGGTGCTTCCGGAATTGCCCGACGTCAAGATCGAGATCAATCCCAAGGATGTCGAGGAATTCGGCTGTCGCGGCGGCGGGCCGGGCGGGCAGAATGTGAACAAAGTCGAAACCGGCTGGCGAATTCTGCACAAGCCCAGCGGATTGCAATTCAAAATGACAGAGCACAAAAGCCAGACCCAAAACAAGGAGCGTGCGTGGGCGCTGCTGCGTGCGACGCTCTACGAAGCGGAGCAATCCAAACAACACGCCGCCCTGACCAGCGCGCGAAAGGCGATGATGGGCAGCGGCGATCGCAGCCAGCGGATTCGCACCTACAATTTCCCGCAAAACCGCTGCACCGATCATCGCCTTGGCGGCGAGGGAGGCGGGGAGAAGAATTTCAATCTCGATCAGATCATGCTTGGACAACTCGACCCACTGATCGATGCACTGCTGGAACTGGACAAACAGCAGCGGCTGGAGAACCTCTGAATTTGATCGTGTGAGAATCCGAAGGGCCAAATGCCATTCAATCCGCTGGAATATCCGCTGTCTCTCATGGAGCCGATATTGATCAGCGACGCATCCGCGTGGATCGGCCACATTCCCTTTGCCTTCACCCTGGTTCAGATGATGCGTCCGCAGTCGATCGTCGAACTTGGAACGCACAAGGGCGATTCTTACCTTGCCTTCTGCCAGGCGGTAGCGAATCTGAATCTGCCAACGCAATGCGCGGCGATCGATACCTGGCTCGGTGATCGACACAGCGGCACGTATGGAGAGCAAGTGTTCGCTGAATTGCGCGCCGCGCACGACCCGCGCTATCTTGGCTTTTCCAAATTGATTCGCTCGACGTTCGATCAGGCAGCGGGCATGTTCGCCGATGGCAGCATCGACCTGCTGCACATCGACGGACTTCACAGCTACGACGCCGCTCGGCATGATTTTGAGACATGGCTTCCGAAAATGAGCCCGCGCGGCGTCGTGCTCCTTCACGACACCGCTGTGCGCGCCGATGGCTTTGGCGTGTGGCGACTGTGGGACGAGGTCACCCCTGGCCGTCCCCATTTCGCTTTCGAGCATTCCTTTGGTCTTGGCGTCCTTGCCGTCGGCGCTGCACTGCCCGACGCCCTCGCCAGATTCTTTAGCGACGCTCAGGAGAATCCCGCGCTGATACGCAATTATTTCGCGCGTCTGGGAGAATCGCTCGTTCAGACGCGATATCGCCAGGCGCTTTGCTGGTGGCTCGCCCGGCAACAGAATCTGCTCAACAACTGGAAGCTGCGCACCGGACAATCGGTCGATCAAATCTCAGCCAATCTCAATGCGGCAATGACCGATGGCGTCGCCTTCGCCGCCAGATTAACGACACAGATCGATGCCGCCCTGGTGGAGGACATTCGACTTCGGCAACAATTACAACAGCCCGCTGGCGGTGCGGCGCCCAAAGCGCAAAGCGGCCAATGAGCATAGGCCGGCTGATTTCGCAATTTTGTTTGACGAAATCCCGCGATGGTAGTTTATTAATCATTCGTGATCGGGTGGCGACGACTTCGCATTCCTTACCGTTAGTTCTTCAGGACCGATGGCAGCCGAGCCGATTCGCGCAGTGGCGGAGAAATCCAAAGTGAACGCCTTCGACAAGCTCCTCGCCTCCTCCGGTGCCTGGGAGGACACCAACCGCCTACAGTTTTCCGCTAACGAGCCGATGCACGAATCGCCCTCTCGGATTGTCGTGACGCCGATGCTGCGCGACACGTTTATCCGCCTCGATCAGACCTGGACCTGGGAAGGAAAGGAGCAAGTTGGAGCGATGCTCATCGGGCACAACCGCAAGTCCGAAACGGCGAGCATCCATTGGATCGACACCTTCCACAACGGCTTCAAGGTCATGGCATGCACCGGCAATTTCAACCCGCAAGGCACGCTCATCGTTCACGGCAATTATGCCGCGCCTCCGGGTCCCGATTGGGGCTGGCGCATCGAGATTCCGGTCGTAAAAGAAGGCCAGCTTAACATCGATATGTTCAACATCGATCCCACGGGAAAAGAAGACGGCGGCGTTTGGGCTGAGTCTGCGACACGATAAAATGTGCCACGGGCATCCTGCCCGTGTTTTGTTCGAACGCAAAAAGTCACGGCCAAGATGCCCGTGGCACCAACCGGTGGGCCTATGGACGATGCCGAACTCCAACGGCGCTTGGAAGACCGCTCGCTGCCTTTCGACCAGTGGACCCATCGCGCCCACGTTCGCATCGCATTCTGTTATCTGAAGCAGCACCCCTTCGCCCAGGCGCTCGATCGCGTGCGCTTGGCGATCAAGGCATATAACGCTCACAACAATGTTCCTGAAGGCCCAACCAGCGGCTACAACGAAACCACCACCGCCGCGTTCCTGCGGCTCGTGGATTCGACAATGCGCGCCTACGGCGAGGCGATGCCCACGCCCGACAGCGAATCATTCTGCGATACACATCCGCAGCTTCTGAACAAACATGTATTGCGATTGTTCTACTCGCCTCAGCATCGCATGCACCCAAATGCAAAGACAAATTTTGTCGAGCCGGACCTGACCGCATTTCCGCAGCCTTCGAAGTCGTCCGTGCACACTGCAAAGCAGCTTTTGCTGTCGCAGACCGCCGAGGCGTTTTGCGGCAGGCCGGACATGCCGCTCATGGCATCGCTCGATGGCCTCACTCAAGCCGAAGCCTCCTGGCAGCCCGATCCGTCGGTACCCACCATCGAACAGCTTGTTCGCCACATCGCATGGTCCAAAAACCGCTTCTGTCAGCAGGGGTTTGGCAGTGAAATGGTCGTCACCGACGACAGCATAAATGGCGATGGCGATTCCGCTGATTTGCCCTGCGAATTCCCCTGCGGTGCGGCATGGGGATGGAATCTGTCGGCCGGCATTGCCGGAGCGATCGATCTGCTGCAACGCTCGCACCAAGTCCTCACCGAATGTCTCGAGCGCTGCTCCGGCGAAGCCCTCCAGCAGCCGATTCCAGCGCCTCACGGCAAGTCGGCGGCGAATTTCTTCTGGATTATGCTCATGCATGATATTTATCATGCCGGCCAGATCAGAACCCGCCGCACGTTGTATCGAGCGATGGAGCGATCATCGAGGAAATCATGAAAGGCTACGCCCCCGATTGGCAAGTCCGCTGTTGCACCTGCGGCCTCACTTTCGACGCCGCCGACCTTGGCATGGTCTTCGTCGGCAAAGTCGTCGTCGGCAAACAATACAAGCTGCTCTGGTGCCAACAATGTCGCTGGATTCGCTGGCTCGTGGTTGAACACCGCCCCGCCGGCTTGCCGCCCGCCGGTGCCCGCTGCGATTTGGCCACCCACCACCCTATCGCCTCTTCCAGCACATCAATGCCGTGGGGCCTGTTCGCACTGGGCTGGTTTTTCGCCTCCAGTCCCATCGCGATTGCCGCCGCACTGGTCGGCAGGTTTCACCTGTTGCCATTAATTCCTTTTTGGATCATGGTTCTGCTGCTGGAACTGGCCGCCGGTTGGCTGGCGTTCTCTTTCGTTTCGCATTGATGGTCTTGAAAGTCCAAATGGCCACCCCCGATCCCATCCTGAACTATTCCAAGCCCGAATCGAGGCCCTCCCTCGTTCCTCTCTACGGATTGTTCGCTTGCCCCATTCTGATTGTCTGCGGTTTCGGCATCATCGCATTTGGCGCCTGGTCCATTCGGATCGCGTGCCTCGACCCAAAATATGACCTCTGGGTTGGAGTCCTCAAAGGCGCGGCAATCTGTTTCACCGGCTGTCTCATCGGGATGCTTGCCGAAAAGTGGCTCCGCGCTGCTCGCCGTGCTCGACGGACCGCGCTCGCCCGAGAATCAGTGGGCATCTTCAAACCGGAGACGCCATCGGCCCTCGATCGCACTCTCCGAAAGGTCGCCTTTTCGGTCGGCGCGACCGAGGCAGCCGCCTTTGTGGTCCATCGCGATCGGACCGAGAACGCCCTGCAATTGGCTCTGCACATTCGGCCAGATAACTCCGATTCGACGGTGCGCCAGGCAGCCGTCAAATCCTTCTCCGACATTATCCGACCGTGCATCACGCACAAAAAGAATGGCGTGATAGAAATTGGCCAATCGGAGAACGAACGTGGGAGGCAGTTTTGCCTCGTAGCACTATCGCGCCAGCAGAGCGAAGTTCTCGGTGCGATCGCGATGATCATCCGCCGCCACGAACAGGCCGAAGCCGAGCTGGCGCTTGGAAAGCTCAAACTCGCCTGCGATGGACATTGACCAAGGCGGGCAGCGACGACTACTTCCAGAGCAAGGAATCCATCCGGTGCATGGTACTCAAAGATGAAATTAATTTTAGCCCGGGCCGGCAGGCCCGTGGATGGATTTTTCGAATAACGTATCCATCGCTCGTCCGGGGCCTGCCGGCCCTGGCTAAAAGAGCGACCATGTATTTTCGGAGCATGATCATGAGGCAATTGCGATCCATGGGCTGGTGGTGCGCTGTAGGACTCACATCGTTTACCGTCGCGATCTCCTGCAAGCGATCCGTCGCCGCCGACACGTCCGTCACGCAAGCCGCTCCCGCCGAAACCAAACAGCAGCGCGATGCCCGCATGGCCTGGTGGTGCCAGGCGAAATTCGGCATGTTCATCCACTGGGGCGTCTATTCCGTCCCCGCCGGCACCTGGCAGGGCAAGCAAATCCCCGGCATCGGCGAATGGATCATGAACAAGGGCAAAATCCCCGTTGCCGATTACGCCAAATTTGCCGAGCAATTCAATCCAACCCAATTCAATGCCGATGAATGGGTCGAAACCGCCCAGAACACCGGCATGAAATACATGGTGATCACCTCCAAGCACCATGATGGCTTTGCGATGTTTCACACAGCAGTAGATGGTTACAACATCTACGATGCCACTCCCTTCAAGCGCGATCCCCTCGCCGAGCTGGCCGATGCATGCAAGCGCCACGGGATGAAGCTCGGATTCTATTATTCCCAGGATCAGGACTGGCATCATCCCGGCGGCGGCGCATATGGCGGGCATTGGGACCCAGCCGCGCAGGATGGCGATTTCGACGCCTATCTCCGCAACGTCGCCGTGCCGCAGGTGAAGGAAATTCTGAGCAATTACGGTCCCGTCGCCGTTCTCTGGTTCGACACGCCAAAAGACATGACCCCCGCGCGCGCGAAACTCTTTCTGCCCATTCTCGCCCTCCAGCCGCAGATCATTTTCAACAACCGCCTCGGCGGCGGCGTGAAGGGCGACACCGAAACGCCCGAACAGCACATCCCCGCCACCGGCTACCCCGGCCGCGACTGGGAAACGTGCATGACCATCAACGACACCTGGGGATTTAAATCCTACGACACCAATTTCAAATCGACCGAAACGCTTCTGCGAAACCTGATCGACATCGCCAGCAAAGGCGGCAACTATCTCCTGAACGTCGGCCCCACCTCCGAAGGAATCATCCCCGCCCCCGAAGTCGATCGCCTCAAAGAACTCGGCACATGGCTGAAGGTCAATGGCGAATCCATCTACGGCAGCAGCCCCACGGTCTTCGGCGATGAAGCCGGCTCCTACAGTCCCACCGAAAAGGACAAAGCGGGCAAGCCCGTTTTTGTCAACAAATGGGAATGGCGCTGCACCACCAAACCAAACAGGATTTACATCCATCTATTCAAATGGCCGGACGACAAACTTGAATTAGACGGCGTGAAGGACACGGTGAAAAAGGCCTACATGCTCGCCGATCCGCGACAGACGTCCCTCGACGTCATACAAAAAGATGGGCATGTAAGCGTCTCACTGCCCAAGACCGCCCCGGACCCGATCGCATCGGTGTTGTGCCTGGAGACGCAAGCGTCGCAATAGACCGACGGCCTCGGTCGCATCTCCCGATAGCCGGAGCGTAACACGCTCCGGTCCCGGCGGCAGTTTGCCGCCGGCTATGAATGCCGTGCCCCGACAATTGACCTGCGCGCTCTCTAATGCGAAAGCGCAAAGATTCCATCTACGAATTCCATCGGAATCACACCGCTGATTTTGGTTCGACGCAAATACAACGGCGCCTTGAACTCGATTGAATCGTCGTTTTTCAAATAGGCATCGATCTTTCCCACAACCGGGGGAGCATTCGCTGTCCAACCGTAAACATAGTCGAACGTGATATGCGATGGATCATTCGGATCAGCAATTTCCGCGCGAACGTCGATCGGTTCCCAACGACCGCTATATGAATCCAACCCTCCTACCGGTTTCGGTATGCTGTCAAAAAGCCCCGGCGTCGGCAGAACCAGTACGTGGGTCATCGCCAGCACATCTAATGCATGGTCCATCGGGCCAGCGATAACGACCAGCCGAGATATTCCATCGGAACGGGTTCTGGATCCAACGAATGCGATGCAATTCCAGGCAGAAATGTCGTCGTCGCCGATCCAATTACACCGGCCATCAGGCTGCTCCAGTTTGCGGTAAACGTATGGGCGGTAAAGAGCCGCTCCCCCATTCGAGAAATAGTCGGGATTATTCGCCACAAGCTTCTTGGCTTGCGACGGCTCGTAAACAACCCGCTCGATCTCCCCCGACGTTTTGTATTCAGCGCACCGATAGCTCCAATAGAGCCATTCGAAGTGTCGTTGCACTTGCGGCTCATAGCGATAGCCGACAAGCGCGACCGCCATCCCGCCCGCGAGCAGGATCAGCCACCGCTTCCACCTGTTTACCCACGCCAGCCGCGGTGGTCGGGAATAATCCAGAAGTGGCCGCACAACTTGGGTCGGATCGCTCTGCATTGGACACCGACAGTCTCGCGGGATGAACCATCTACAGAATTTGCCCAACCGTAGCAATATTATGACAAACGGGACGGGAAAACTGTTCCATTGTGTTCCGTTTTGTTCCGTTTGTGGGGAAGCTCACTATTTAGCACTTGCCGCATCAGGGTCTGTCCGAAACGGCGCAGCCGGCAGTCCCGCCGCGTTAAACAGATTGCACCCCTCCGCCCAGTTCATCCACGCATAGCGGACATTCGCCGGCGCGGCGACATCGGGGCTGGAGACTACCACCGTGTCGCCGTCGATCTTCGCCGCAGCAGGAACAAATTTGCCATCCGCACCGGCGATCGTGAACGTCTTCAGATCGCCGCCACCCTTAGCTATCAGGCCGCCGCCCAGGTGCGTGAATTTCAGGCGAATCGTGTTGCCCTCGACCGACACGGAATCGTAGACAGGACCGGAATATTCGATCTGCTTGCCGTAGGCTTGTGCCAGCGCGATTCGGCTGAGGCGATCGCCGACATCCTGTTTGTCCTTGGGGTGCACGTTCTTCTTCTCGCCGATATCAATCGTGACCGCCATGCCGGTGTTGGGCAGCGCGAGAATCGCCGCCTGCGATTCGCGGATGGTGGGATTGTTGCTCGCTGCATCCTGCCCGGCTAATTGGCAAACATAGAATGGAAAATCCCCTTCGCCCCATTCCTCGCGCCAACTGTCGACCAGCGTTTTCATGACAGTGGGATAAAGCAGATCGCCGGCGTTTCCGCCGATTACCGATTCGCCCTGATACCAGATGACGCCGCGGATCGCGTACGGCTGCAATGGATGCAGCATCGCGTTCCACAGCAATGTCGGGTTGTGCTGATCGGTCAATGGATTTCGCGGGCCGCGGGCCCCCCGGCCAATGCGGGTCGTGGCCTCCGTAGCAGCTGGAGCGCTGGTGGCGGCCCGAGACCTGTACGCCTCAACTGCCGTCTGAAAATTCTTCGTGATCCCGGCCAATTCGGGCGCCGCATCCATGGCCGGCTTACTCACCCACGCTTCGGCCGTGCTTGCTCCAAACGAAGAATTGATCACGCCAACAGGCACCTTCAGCGCGTTCTGCAAATCCCTCGCGAAGAAGTAACCGATAGCGGAAAAATCCGTGACGGTTTGAGGCGTGCAGACTTGCCAGGCGCCGTCGGTATCGTCCTGCGGATCGATCGAGAGCGCCGTCTTGACCTTGTACATTCGCAACTGCGGATAATCGGCGGCGGCCACTTCCTGTTCCAGATTGGTGACACCGTTGTAGGCTTTCACCGTTGTCGAGACGCCGACTGGAAACTGCATATTGGATTGGCCCGAGCCGATCCATACTTCGCCGACCAGCACATCCTGGATCGTGATGGAATTCTTCCCGGCGATGGTCATCTCGAATGGACCGCCGGAGGCGAGCGAATCGAGCTTAACCATCCATTTGCCGTTGGCGCCGGCGGTGGCGGTCTGCTTCTGATTGTTGAATGTCACGGTAACCGCTTCGCCCGGATCAGCTATTCCCCACACCGGCACAGTCCGGCCGCTCTGCAGGACCATGTGATCGCCAAAGAGATGGTTTGGCCGAACATCGCCCAACAGCGTTGAAGCTGTGAAAATGAAAACGACAGTAAATGCCAGAAGACCGGACCGCACCATGTTTTCCTCCGCTGTGGCCATCACAAACGACCAGAGAGATGAAGTCAATCGCGTGGCATCGCTCTCTCCCTGCTCGCCGATGTTCACCCGCGATGCGCCGCGAGATAAACGCCGACGGCGATGAGACCAATGCCCGCCCAATTGATGCCGCTGGGGCGTTCCTTAAGGAAAATCACGGCCAGAATCACCGCCAGCGGCATGGAGAGCTTGTCGATCGGCGCGACTTTGGCGACGCCGGCGAGTTGGATCGCCCGGAAGCCGAATATCCACGAGAGGCCTCCGGCCACGCCCGAGAGAACGATGGCGCCGATCGCCCACCGATGCAGTGTCCCCAGGTGCCGCATCGAGCCGATGGCAGTCGCGAAGATTACGACAAATGAGGCCTGCACGATGCTCCGCACCGCGGTGGCGAGGTCGGAGTTTACATCCTTCATTCCGATTTTGCCGAAGAAGCTCACCAGCGCGGCACAAGCAGCGGCGAGGAACGCATAGATCAGCCAGGATGAACCGGTGTCTGGCATAAAACCGCCACCATTGGTGGCGGAAGACCGCGACCATTGGTCGCGGCTTTATGGTGAACGATCACCCCTTCATCGCTTCAACGCCGCCCATGATTTCAGAAAGCTCGGTCGTGATCTGACTCTGGCGGGCGCGGTTGTATTGCATGGTGAGCGCCTTCTGCATCTTGTCGGCGTTGTCGGTAGCGCTCTTCATCGCGACCATGCGCGAGACGTGCTCGCTGGTGGTTGCGTCGAGATACGTCTGGAACAGAGCGGTCTTGAGCGTGAGCGGCAGCAATTCATCCAGCAGTTCCTTGGGGTTGGGTGAAAATTCATAGACCGTATTCTCCTTGGGCTGCTCCGATGTCTTGGGCGCCGCCGCCTTTTCCTTCAGGGCCGATAGTGGCAGCAGGGTCGTGACTTCCGCCTTCTGCACGCCGGCGCTGATGAAGTTCATGTAGGCCACGTGCAGCGCATCGATCTTGCCGCTGGTGAATTGGTCGATAAAGAAATTCGCCAGTTGCTCCACATCCTCAAAACGCGGCGTGTCCTTCGCCTCGGACTTTTGCGTCATCGTCTTCTTCTGGAAGTTGAAATAATTGACGCCTTTTTTCCCGGTAACGTACAGATCGACCGTTTTGCCGCTGGCTTCCTGCGCACGAATAAAGTGCATCGCGCCGCGCAGCACGCTGCCGTTGTAAGCGCCGGCCAGTCCGCGATTACTCGTGAGGACAACCAGCGCCACGTGATTGGTGCGATCGCCTTCTCCGGGCTCGCGCAACAAGGGATGGCTCACCTCGCCGATGCTCGCCGCCAGCTCAGCGACCAATTCGCGCACCTTCAGCGTGAACGGCTTGGTTCCGGTCGCGCGTTTGAGCGACTTCTGGAACTTCGCCGTGGCGATCATCTGCATCGTCTTGGTGATCTTCTTGATATTCCGCACTGCTTTGCGGCGTTTCACGATCGCGCGTGCCTTGGCCATGTCTCCTCGGAGGTAAATGCCGTCAGACGTACCAATTGGAGCCGAGCGGGCTCGAACCGCCAACCCCCGCGTTGCAAACGCGGTGCTCTCCCAATTGAGCTACGGCCCCGCAGAGGGCGGGAGTATATCGGGAGGAAGGCGGTTCCGGTAGAGCTGGGACACGTCAGAACAACCGCAAAATATCCTGATAGGTCACAAACAAAAACACGCTGACGATCAGCGCCAATCCCACCACCTGCGCGATCGCCTGCGTCCGCTGCGACAGCGGCCTGCCCTGAAGCTTTTCGATGATCAGAAACGTAAATAGCCCGCCGTCCACGATCGGAATCGGGAGAAAATTCACGACCGCCAGATTGGCGCTGATCATCGAAAGAAACCAGATCAGCCAATCGGTCCCTTTGTACGCAAACCGATATCCCGCCTGCAGGATGCCCAGCGGTCCCATCGCCCCGCTGGCGGGAACGCTGCCCTGTACCATGCGTTTGAGCGTGAGATAGAACTGCGCGATCAAGTCGCGCGTCTCATCGACGCCCCAGGCGATGGCTTGCAATGGCTGGCTGGTCTGTCGCACGTAGCTCTCTTCCTGCAGCGCGAGCGGAACCGTGTAGAGCGTCGAGTTGATGTCCGCTACCTCATCGGAATTCAACGGAATGGTGAACGCTTTGTCGCTCGATCCGGTATTGACCACGAGCTTGACAGGCGCGGTCGGGTCCTGGGCGACATGCTTCTTCAGAAGCCGATCCACGTCAAACCAATTCGACACCGGCTGGTCATCCACCGAGACGACCGTCGAGCCTGCCGGCGTAGTGGTGTTGATTGGAACCTGCGCCGCTTCCGTTGGACTGCCCTTGACGATTCCGGCAATCACCGGATGGGTCATGTCAAAGCCAAGGCCGATTCCCAATCCGATCCGGTCGCCGATGCGCTTGTTGGGCGTCATTGAGGTTACTTTGACTATCGCACCGTCGCGCAAGACGGTGATGACTACTGCGTTCCCCGCCTGCCCCGCGTCATTGAGCAGGTTCTTAACCTCGTCGTAGTCCGGGTTTGATTTGCTGTCCTTGCTCGCTTCTAACGTGATGGACAAAAGCACGTCCCCCGGACGCAGTTTCTTCAGCGCCACAGAGTCGGGCTGGATGAGATCGACGCTCGCCCGTGGCTCCATTCCCAGAAAGCTCACCGGCGCATCGCCAAACGGCAACAGGATCTCCGGCAGCACCGATGCCGTGCGAACCGCGCCGCTGGTGGATTTGATGGTCAACTCAACCGGTTTGCCGAACGATTCCTGGGCGGCGCGATCCAGCAGATAGTAATCCGTCTCCGGATCAGGCACGGCCTGGCCATCGATCGCGGTAATCACGTCGCCGGGTTGCACGACATCGAGCGATGCGGGCATTGTATCGGGATCAAACTGGTCGTCCTTTTCAACCTTCTTCGGATCGAGCCCCATCAATTCCGAAGAGCCGCCGATGCCCAGAGCAAGGAAACTTTTGCTATCCGACTGCCTGCGCTGCGCCTGTACGGTTAAAGTCGCCTCAGTTCCATCGGGATGCCGGACGACGACCGGCACAGCCTCCTTGTCGCTGGCCAGCGCAACGGATAGCACCACCTTGGTGAAATCGAACTGATGCTTTCCGTCGATGCTCTCGATGGTATCGCCGACGTGGAATCCCGCGCGCTGCGCCGGCGATCCCGGCAGCACCGACCCCACCACCGGCGACGGCGCTTTGAACCCATATCCAAACAAAATGGTGAAACCGATGACGGCGAGAATGATATTCATCACCACCCCCGCCGACACGATCACCATTCGCTTTCCGATCGGCTTCATGTTGTAAGCGCGGGGATCGGTCTGCTCGGCGTTGGGACGCAGATCATCCTGCCCCAGCATTTTCACGTATCCGCCCAGGGGGATCCAATTGAGCCGATATTCCGTCTCACCCAAGTTCAGTGCCGCGGCGGCCTGACTGATTTGAGATTCCGATGGTTCGCCCACCAATTCCTTGAATTGCAACTCTGTTGCCTTCTTCGATTCGATGTATTCATCAATTCGCCGGCGGAATTCCTTCTGCGTGCCGCCAATCCGGAAGCCAATTCCCTTCCGCCACGCAATCGCCGCCTGCCCGAATCCAACGGCAAACTGTTCGACCTGCACCCCGGCCCATTTGGCGGCAAGGAAGTGGCCCAACTCATGCCAAAAAATGACAAAGCCAAAGCCGAATATCAGGAGCAAAAGACCAGGAAGTCGTGCTAAATCCATCGGTGTAGCTCTAAGTTAGTGGCCATCAATTTATTGCCGCTTGACTTCGACGAGCTCCCTTCGGGTCTGAGCCTCAGGGTCGAAGACAGTCGAGTCGCGGCTTAGCGGGCCAGCGGCTTTCGTTCTTCGGGCCAGGAATTCACCACAGAGCACACTGAGACGCAGAGAACACAGAGAAAATTCAATTCATTGGTTTTGTCTCTGTGCTCTCTGCGTCTCTGTGCCCTCTGTGGTTGCATTTTTTGTTTCACGAACAATCCGCCGCGATTTTCCCAGCCGCATCGCGAGCCCAGCGATCGGCCTCGAACAATTCCTCCAGCGTCGGTTCCTCCCGAAGCTGATGGCTGTCGATTGTAAGCTGCACAACGTGGGAAATCATGCCAAAGGACAACCGCCCGTCGATAAATGCCGCCACGGCCGATTCGTTGGCCGCATTCATCACCGCCCCCAGCGTTCCGCGCCGCCGGGCCACATCGTAAGCAATGCGCAGGGCGGGGAATCGTTCCGGATCAGGAGGTTGGAAATTCAGACTGAATTTCTGGGTCAAATCCAATCGCCTCGAAATGCCCTCCGCCCGCTCCGGGTAGGTCAATGCGAACTGGATCGGCGTCCGCATATCCGGCGGCGAAAGCTGGGCCATCACCGATCCATCGACAAATTCCACCATCGAATGAACGACAGATTCCGGGTGGACAACGACTTCCACCTTTTCCGGCGGCAGATCAAACAGCCAGCACGCCTCGACAATCTCCAGCGCCTTATTGAACATCGTGGCCGAATCAATCGTGATTTTATTCCCCATTCGCCAGGTAGGATGATTGAGCGCATCGGCGAGCGTCGCGTCGCGCATCCGTTCGATTGGCGTGTCCCGAAAGGGGCCGCCGCTGGCCGTTAGAATCACGCGGCGGATTTCCTTCTGCTTCCCACAAGTCATCGCCTGAAAAACCGCCGAATGTTCCGAATCCACCGGCAATATGGAAACCCCATGCCGCCGCGCCTCCGGAATCAGCAATGACCCCGCCACCACAAGCGATTCCTTATTGGCAAGCGCGATTGCCTTCCCCGCGCGCACGGCCGCCAGCACGGGAGGAAGACCGGCGGCTCCGACAATGGCCGCCAGCACCACGTCCACATCATCGCGGCAAGCCAGTTCCGTAACACCCGCGGGGCCGGAATAAACGTTGCAGCCGGTCGATCGCAGAACCCTAGCGACCTGTTCGAATCGAGACGAATCCGAAATGGCGACAGCGGACGGACGGTGACGCAGAGCTTGCTCGGCGAGCTTTTCCGATTGCGAGTGCGCGCTCAGCCCAACCACCGAATATCCGTCGCCGAGATGCTCGATGACTTCCAGCGCATTACAACCGATCGACCCGGTGGAACCCAAAATGGCAATCCGTTTTGGCAAGTCGGGAGACTATAACCGATGGCATGCCGGAGCCGACAGGGCGGGTGGGAAGAGTG